>MPLT02092761.1_pt1 | contig 19876 bp, 14 predicted proteins | sample 1617391 | NCBI WGS metagenome assembly MPLT02 (sample SAMN05944800, study PRJNA350692) | marine metagenome | biome: marine; feature: ODZ; material: water; isolation source: 70 m water sample filtered on 0.2 um supor filter | place: Pacific Ocean | collected 2012-04-08 | depth 70m m
TACTTTGTAATACATATAAGCAAAGTTAAAAAAAATATTTTAATAAAAAACTATCTTTTAAAAAATCTGTAATACAGAAAAATAAGAGTTAAAAATCCTAGTATATAGGGGATTATCATTAAATATACTATTCCATCATTAAGACCCTCTGCCGCTTTTTGATCTGCTCCAGACTCTAAAACAGCCCTACACATGGCACACTGCAAACTATATATGTATAAAAAATTCATTAGTAATAAGGGGATATCATTAAATACACAATCACTCCTGTAATAGTTACATAAAGCCAAATTGGAAAAGTGATTTTTGCTATTTTTTTATGTGGATCAAACTGTTTTTGAATAGCCCTAACATAACTAGTTAAAACCATAGGAATTAAAACAATAGACAAAATTATATGAGAAATGAGTATAAAATAATAAACATAAGCTATTAGCCCCTCACCCCCAAATGGAGTAGGATCTGATGTCATGTGATAAGCAATATACATGACTAAAAAAATCAATGATAACCCTATGCACACTTTCATCATTCTTTCATGTAGCAACCTTTGTCCAGATTTGATAGCCCTTAATGCAAAAATCAATAACACAGCAGTAATGGCATTAATAGTAGCATAAATTGGGGGGAGAAAGTTAAGGGGAGTTGCATTAGGTATTTTAACAGTAAATAAAATAGCTACAACAATTGGAATAGCAATAGAAACTACTATAATTAAACGATTGTATATTTTGGATTTATTATCAATCATTATTTAACAATTTTAAAATGTCCTCTTTAATCATATCGATACCTTGTTCATCTGAATTATTGTCCTCAATTCCTAAATAATAAACTATTGGGGATCCCATTCCGTTTTCTCTGGAACGAATATAGCCGTTCTGGTCAATTAAAGCAAAAAATCCTTGATGCTCAAAACCACCTGCAACATCTGGATTTATAGATGAAAAAATGTTAAATCCAGAGTTTGAAAGATCATAGATATCAGCAATATCTCCAGTTAAAAAATGCCAGTTTTGGGATTTTATTTCTAATAATTCAGCATATTCTTTCAATACTTTAGGTGTATCATGATTTGGATCAATAGTAAATGAAGCTATTCCAAAATCTTCTCTTTCTCCAAATTCCTTATCTAATATTTTCATATTCTTGTTCATTTCTATACAAATAGAGGGGCAAGAAGTAAAGAAAAACTCTACAACAAAAACCTTTCCCAAAAAATCTTCATTTCCAATAAAAAGACTGTCCTGATTTAAAAAAACAAAATCTGGAACTTTCTTTTTTTCATTGTCCATCGTTATAAAACTTAATTCTTTAGATTTACTTAACCTAGTATCATTATTAATACTATTACCATCAATTCTATCCATAATTTTGGGAAAAAATAATATCCCAAAAATCAACACTATAAAAGAAACCCCTATGTATGAGTATTTTTTCACTTAAAGTTTGTCTTTATAAATATTATTTTTCTTAAGAGCCATTCTGTATTCAGCAAGTATGACTTTTACATCATCAACCATATTGTTATTTATATCAGCAACAAATCTAGAATCATATCCAAATTTAATTCCTTCTTTATCATCTCTTCCTCTTAAATTTCCATCTCTATCAATGATAAACACATAGGAAGTTCCTAAATATGAATCTAATTTAAGATTGGTTTTCAAACTATTAAAAAGAGCTACAATGTCTTTGTCATCTAGTGAAATAAATTTCCAATTTTTAAAATCTGTTTTAGTCATCCTATTTAACTCGCCTAATAGATCTTCTGTTAAGCGTTCAGTTCCATAGGGCTGAACCATTACAAATTGAAAATCTACAAATTCATTAAATCTTTTATAAATCTCTTGATTTAGATTTCCTGCATCTCCATATCTATCCTGAACATTTCTTCCAAAAAACCCTAGAATTGTAATTTTATCTTTTAAACTAACTTCAGAAATAGCGGAGATATCTTTAAGGGTTGTTGTAAGCACTGGTAGTTTAGCAAAATTGTTTATACCTGAAGCAAAAAAAAGATAAACAACCAATGGTAAAACGAAAAGGATTGTAAGTACAAAATACTTTCTCATAAAAGAAAACTATTTAGTGTGTTTAGAAATTCCAACTAACAAACCCTTCATATATTACATCATATATATAATTTCCTTCAACAAGCAAAATGAAGGCTAGATATGCAATTAAGAAAAGAAGGGTGATAACTATTGAAGCTTGCAAGCCACTTTTTTCATCTCTAAGATGCATGAAATCCCATGCTATATAGTAAGCTTTGACTAACGTAAGAATAATAAAAATCCAATTAATGATTTTAGCAGATAAAAATGTCTTCATTAAAATATCTGGTTTAGTAATTCCCAATGCAACCTCAATAATTGTAACAACCGACAAGAAAAAAAGCACTGCCCATATCTTTTGTTGATTAGACTTGAATTTTAAAAGACCTCTAAATATTTCTAATTTATGTGTGTTATCTCCCATTTATAATACTTTATACTAGATAAAAGAATGTGAAAACAAAAACCCAAACTAAATCAACAAAATGCCAATATAACCCTACTTTTTCAACCATTTCATAGTGTCCTCTTCTTTCATAAGTACCTATAAGAACATTAAAGAAAATTATAATATTAATTATGACACCCGAGAAAACATGAAAACCATGAAACCCTGTAATGAAAAAGAAGAAATCTGCAAATAATCGATTTCCATATTCATTACGAATCAAATTTGCTCCCTCAACAACATGTTTTGCCTGAGTTATTTTTTGTAAGGATTCTTCTCTACTCAATTTTATTTTATGTCCTTTTGCATCAATTTTTTCTGTCTTGATTATTAAATTAGAATTAGAATTAAATCCAGTGATAACCTCTCCAACAGTATAAGATGGCAAAGTTGATTCATTATAAAACCAAACTCCATCTTTTTTTTCATGCTGTAATCTATCATTAGGATTGCTTATAGCAAAATCTTTTAAAGCAACTCTTTTGTCAGTTTTTTCATTCACAAACTGAAATATTTGACCTCCTGTTGTTTCAACAGCTCCATATTCACCTCTAATAAAATTGCTCCATTCCCAAGCCTGAGATCCAACAAATACAGCTCCTCCAATTATAGTTAGCAACATATAAAAAGTAACTTTACCTTTCTGCATATGATGACCAGCATCAACAGCAAGCACCATTGTTACTGAAGAAAAAATTAAAATAAATGTCATTAATGCTACATAATACATTGGAGCATCAATACCATGCAAGAAAGGAAAATGAGTAAAAACTTCATCAGCTATAGGCCAAGAATCTAAATTCTTAAATCTAGAAAATCCATAAGCAACAAGAAATCCAGTAAAAGTTAAGGCATCTGAAACTATAAAAAACCACATCATTAGCTTTCCATAGCTAGCTTTGAAAGGTCTATTGCCTCCCCCCCATAAATCTTCTTCATCTATAGTTTTGGAAATTGTTGTGCTCATTTACTTGTTAAATTTTAAGTTGCAAAGTTACATATTTTTACTATCTAAAGAAATATAAAAACACAAATAAATAGATCCATAAAACTCCAAGAAAATGCCAAAAAGTTACAGCCAATTCGAAACCTAGTTTTTCAATTTTATATTTATTTTTATAATTATTAATCATAACAACAATCAGCACAATTATCCCTGCAAATAAGTGTATTAAATGAAGTACTGTAAGCACATATAGAAAAGAAGTTGTTATGGTGCTTTGAGCTCCTGTAAAAAAATATCCTTGAGAAATCAATTCTCTAAATCCAGAGAATTGAGAAATGATGAAAATTATTCCTAAACCAAAAGTTATAAAAAGCCATAAAGAAGTATTAGAAATATTATTTTTTTTTATATTTTTTTTAGCAAACCAAATAGAAATACTACTTAATAATATTACAATTGTACTTATAGTAAAAGATACAGGTAATTCAAATTCTTTTAACCAATCTGGTCTTGATTTACTAACAATATAAGCACTTGTTAGACCAGCAAAAGTCATGGCTATACTTAACATTGAAAATAAAAGCATCATTTTTTTTGCTTTTATTGTCTTTAAGCGAATTTCATCTTGACTTAATTCCATATATACATATTATCAATGACATAAATTAACTGAACTAAAGTCAAACAAACTATACTTGCATTAAACAATTTTTTTGCAGCATCAGTTGACATCTTATTATAAAGATTAATTGAATAATAAAGCATTCCCAATCCAATTAATCCAATTGCAAAAGCAGATAATATGGAAAGATGAAGATCTCCTGTTAAGCCACTTAAAGGGAGTAAAGAAACCATTATCATCCATACTGTATAAAGTATAGTTTGAAAGGCAGTTGCTTTATCTTTCTTTTTAGTTGGCAACATATTAATTCCTGCTTTTTTGTAATCATCATGAAGCATCCATCCTAGTGCCCAAAAATGGGGGAATTGCCAAAAAAACTGAATTGCAAATAATGTTCCAGCTTCAATGCCAAAATTATTTGTAGCGGCAACCCATCCAAGCATAAAAGGAATTGCACCTGGAAAAGCGCCAACAAAAACTGAAAGAGGAGTTTTCGTTTTTAAAGGAGTATACATACAGGTATATATAAAAATGGAAATAGCTCCAAAAAGAGCAGTTTTGGCATTAATTCTATATAAAATAAATGTTCCAATTAATGTTAACAATACTGATAAAATAAATGCTGATGAAACGGAAACTCTTCCTGAAGGAATAGGTCTATTTTTCGTTCTTTCCATCAATGCATCTAAATCTCTTTCAATTATTTGATTAAAAGAATTTGAGGCTCCAACCATACAATATCCTCCTAATAAAAGAAGAACAATAGTATAAATATCATAATTATCTAAAGCTATTAAATACCCTGCCAAGGAGGAAAAAACTACACTAAAAGCTAATCTAGCCTTAGTTAATTCAAAAAAAGCTTTTAAGCCTTGCTTAATAATATTATCCGTTGATTTTGACTGTGATTTAAATAAACTAGTAGCCATAAATTTATAAGGGCACAAATTTAAAACAGAATATTAGAGAAAACAATTATTTAATTGAAATTTAACTCTTTAAAAACTTCTACTGTAGTCTAAAGGTAATTGGGATACTAAATGGAACCCTAACAGGCCTTCCTCTTTGTTTCCCAGGTGTCATTTTAGGTAATTTAGAAATGATTCTATTTGCTTCTTTTTCTAAATTTTTATCTGGACCTCTGGTTCTAATTCCCCCTATACTTCCATCTTTTCCAATCATGAATTGAACAAAAACTCTACCTTGAATACCCATTTCTTGAGCTATTTCAGGATATCTAAAGTTTTTATTAATATGCTTTTGTATCTTTTCTTGAAAACATTTTCTTCTTTCAGACTTAGGAACTCTTTCACATCCAGGAAATAATGGGACATCCTCAATAATTGCAAAAGGTATATCCATGTCAATCTCTTCCTCTAAAACTTCAACTTCCTCAACTACTTCTTCTTGATCAGTTTCAGTTGATTCAATTATAGTCTCTTCTATCTCTTCTTCATCTTCCACAACTTCAATAATTTCTGGAGCCGGTGGTGGTGGTGGTGGTGGTGGTGTTTTAATTTGCTCAGTAATTGGAATCTCTTCATCATCATCATCATCAACATTTAATGATTCTAAATCATATAGTCTTTCATAACTTTTAAACTCAATTGCTTGCCATGAAATAAATAGAACTAAACATAATCCTACAGCAAACATCAAACTGCTGTATTTTCTTAAATCTGACTTAGGATTCTTTTTGCGTTGCATATATTAATTTTATCTTATAGCTAAAATAATTTTTTTTTTTTAAAATGAAAGCTAAGTCACTTTATTTTTAATAATATAAATGTAGCTAATAATTAATCCCAATAAGATTCCAATACAATTTGCGATCATATCAGCTATCTCAAAATACCTCCCAATAGGTAAAACTCCTTGTAAAATTTCAGTAATTAATGCAGTAGACAAAACAAGGAAAAAGTAATTCCAATTAATTTTATTAGATTCTAAAAAACCTAACCTAAACCACATAAAGGACATAATAAAATAAGCAATCAAATGAAGAAATTTATCATATAGGTTAAACTCAGGAAAAGGAAGTTTTGGGATTGGTATTAAAGAAACGCAAATAATTAATACTGTATAAAAAACTGTGATTTTTTTAAACACAACTATCCTCCAATTAATTTTTTATAGGATTCTGAATCTAAAAGGTCTATTAATTCTTCTAGATTTTCTATTTCCATACGAATAATCCATCCTTTTTCGTAAGGATCTTCATTAATTAATTCAGGACTATCTTCAAGAGATTCATTAATTTCTATTACCTTTCCAGAAACTGGTAAAAATAAATCTGAAACAGTTTTAACAGCCTCGACTGACCCAAAGACTTCTTCTTTCTCTAAGCTTTCATCAAGTGATTCAATTTCTACATAAACAATATCTCCCAATTCTCCTTGTGCATAGTCTGTGATTCCGACCGTTGCTTGGTTTCCTTCAACTTTAACCCACTCATGGTCTTTAGTATATTTTAGTTCAGATCTAATTTCCATTTCTTAATTTTTATTTTGGCAAATGTAAGTTTTAATAATATTTTTTCATAACAAATTTATTCACCAAAATTATATCTTAATGTCATTCCTGATCTTATAGTAGTTTGTGGAAATGCTGTTGAAATTGCAAATTCAGAAAACAAATGATCATAAAAAAACACAGCATTAAAACTTTTGCTTAAAGCATAATCAGCAGAAAATTTAATGGACCATATTTTTTGACCGGCAGTAACTTTATTGTCAATAATATCCAAATTTCTAATGATAGTAATATTATCGCGTAAACTTACATCCGCTTTTATGTTTAAATCTCCTTTTGAAACTCTTTGTCTTCCTCCATAGTTACTCCTAAATTGTAAATCCTTTATTCTATATCCAAATCCAATTGAATAATCCATTCCAGCAGTTTCTGTTAACAAATTATTATCCAAACTAAGCGAAAGAGCTCTATCTTTTTTTAATTCCATAATAACTCTTATTGAATTTTTTAGTTCCATATCTACTTTCAATAAAGGATTAAATTGCTCCACAAGATTTATATTAGAATATAGAATTTCATTTAAAAAGTTTCCTGAAGCATCTGTCAATTGATTATTAGATGAATCAAATTCAAGATTTGATTTGAAATTATTTAAAGTATAACTTGATCTATAAGCATGCCCTATACTAAATCTTTTAAACCTTTCTTTAAAGAAATCAAGGTTAATTAGTCCTGTGTATTGTATAGACCAATTAGGAAGTGGTGCGCTTCTAATTGCGCTTAAAGAAATACTGTTAGGATCTTTGCCAGAATATGCTGAAATAAATGATGGAATTAAAACAGATTGATTGTTTTTCCCATATCCATTAGGAAAACCAAATTCATCTACTCCGTTAGAATTTCCACTAATTGCTGCTAATCTATTTGCAATTATTAATCTGTTTTTTTGAAATGTCTCAAAAGTTTTTGAATTATATTGATCACTACTATTAAAGGCAGTATTAATTAAAATAGTTGAAATAGCAAAGTTCCCTGAAGAATTTGGATTAAGTGCATTATATTGATTATTTATTACTTGATAATTCTCTGAAAAATTCTCGGAATAAACTCTATTAGCATTTATGTCAATTTTAAAATCTTCAATCCAACTGATTTCAGCAACTAAATCAAACTTTGTATTATGCACCTGCGTATATTGTTCATTAAAACTTGGAAAATTTGTTAGCCATCCATTTTTAGCAGCCTCATACCTAATGTCTGATTGACTTCCAAAAACAAAAGCCAATGAAGGTCTTGAAGTTCCAAGGAAGCCTAAAGATTGAGTATATCCAGGTAAAACTTGACCATTATTTTCTGAATAATTTAACTTTAATCTTGATAGTCCTGTCGCCAAACTAATAAATGAATTTAAAATTTTATCCTTTGATTTTTTAGGTTTTTTCTTTTTTTCTAATCCAATGCTTCTATAAAACTTTGACATATTAAAAGAAGCATTCATTGAATGTGTATTTGCATTTTGAATAGTATTAACCCTTCCTAAAATATTACCTAATTCATCTTCAACTTGAGCCATAGCATCAGAACCCCTTTCCCAGTTAAAATCTCCAGAATAATTATAATTACTTGAAATAAAATCTATAAATGGGAACAGCTTAAAAGGCAAATCATAGCTTAGTCCAAATGATTGATTATGAGAATTAGTTTCTCCTGTATTCCAAAACCCATCCCATATTTCCAATTCCTTATTTACAACAATATTACCTTCCGAATCATTTTTATAATAATTTTTGACTATACTATTATTAGATGCTGAAAAATCTAATCTTAATGAATTAGTTAAATTTTGACTTAGGTTTAAATCCCAATCAAAAAGAAAATTTCTTTGCTGAATATCAGGCAGAGCAATTTGTTTTGAAGAATCTGCACCCTCTATATAAACATCTCTAAAACGTTGGCTATTAAAGGTTCTATTTATATTTGAACTAAATGAAATGCTCGATAATAAAGGATTAATATTAAATTCACTAAGCCATTTCAAATATTTGTTTTCGCTTATAAAAGCAATTGATTTAAAAGGGGAGATAACAAATGGATTAAAATTAAAATTATATTGAACTCCAGCCCTTACCGTTTTTCTAGTTAGATTTTCAATTTCATAATCATGCTCTTCTTCCTGATTATAACTATATGAAAAATCAAAATTTTCAATATCATAAATTCTCTCTTTTTGCCCCTCTGATCTGTTTTTTTTCAATCCCATTAAACTAATATTTTTTGTTTGTTTAAATGAAATTGCTTGCTCTTTAATAGAATCTCTTTGACTTTCTCTTTTAGCAGAAGCTAATCGATCATTGAGTTTAATATCCTGATAAAATGGGTCATATTCAGGGGTTGTGACTTGTTGATTTATACTATAAGCTAAAGGAATTTGAATCCCCCATTTCTCAGGTAAAAATTTACCAAAATTAGAGCTACCAACAAAGCCATACTGTTTAAATTCTTCTCTACTTCTTTGATTTGGTGTTTTATCAATTGATCCAAACCCAATAGTTGACATCTTTCCAGATATAGAAAATTTTGCTACATCTGCAATGTTAGCATCTATAGATCCTATAGCGGCCCAACCTCCTTTACCATCAATTTCTGACAATCTTAATTCATTAAACCAAACTTCTCCTGAAAGATTATCTCCAGTTTGGGTAGATGGGTTTTTTACACCAATCATTAAAGTTTTTATTCCTCCTATTGTAGGGTTTCCCTTAATAGCAAACTTGTATTTTTTCTCACCTGGCAAACTAGAAATTGAAGAAAATTCATCAATAATTTCAAGTTCTTCGTTGAAATATAAAACTTCCGATAGGTTAGAACTATTAGATATTGTTAAAGCTTTTAATTTAGTTAATGTTTCAAGTGAAAAATCAATAGAGTTTGATTCTGGCTCCCAAACTTGTTCAGCACTATACCTGTTAGAAGATCCTTTACTAAATGCCGTTGGTTTTAATGGGACTTCAATCTGATAATAATTGTCTGTGAAATCTGAGCCAAGACGAATAAATCCTACTAGTCTTTTATCAAAATTTTCTGACGCACCTTCACCTGGTAATAATGGACTCCCTTCAATAGATTCTGCATGTATAAACATTTTTAAACTCTTGTATTGTCTCATGTCAAAATCTAAGTTTTTATAAACTGCCCTTGAGTCTTTAGGTTGAAGATCAGTAACTTTTATTGTCATAGACTGCTCATTCTGTCTAATAATTGAACTATTAGAGTTTATTTCTTCTCTTTGAACACCAGGGGGAAGTATATAATTAATGGGCACTCTATTTTCGTTTTCTAAAATATTTACCGATCCAACATCAAAAGATGTATTAGGGTAAGTTATATTCTCTTTATTTAAATTTTTCGAATATCTTTTCCAATCTGTTCTAACCAAATCTAAAGTTCCAAATCTGAATGTAATAGGATTAGAAAAATCTTTTAGAATAATTCTCATGAAACGAATAGAACGCAAATTGTCTATTCCATTTACTGCATTGAAATAAGGACTATACTTACTACTCTTGTAAAATTGCTTAAAAACTGGCACCTTAAATTGAATCCACCTAGTAATCTTTGTTTTTCCATTTGGAAGTTCTACTTTAACATTGTTTCTTATATCGCTAATAAAAGGATGGTTTCCAACATCCATGTTTTTTTTAATAGGTATTTTATATTCAAAATAACTATCTATAGTATTCATAGTATTGTCTTGATTAACATCTTCTGTATCTGGAATAGTAGTTGATCCCCTATTATTATTAGAAGATGCAATAGGTGAATTCCCTTGTGTCCCATTATAATTTTTATATCTATTCAATATTCCGCCCTGTGCGCTTAAATAATATTCATAATTGTCTCCCGCAGGATCATTCTTTGATCCATTAAAATATCTGTTTAATTCATCTTGGTCATTTAATCCATCATATCCCAAATCCTGAACTAACCTATTTTTTGCATCTGAATCAAAAGAATATACTAGTGATTGTGTAGCCGGAGAAATTCCCCAATTTGAGTTATTAATTATTTGTTGCGAATTTTGTGTTGGAAGACCATTCTCATATAATTTATTTCCATCTTTTAAAATATCTTCAGAAATACTTCCTAAATTAAAAATCAAAGTACCTAAATCATTCTCATTAGAAGAATTCTCTTCAAATGTATCTAATAACCAAAATTGAATAAACTCTACATTAGATTTCTCAAAATTTGTAGAGTTAATCTTTCTAGTTATTCCTGCCCAATTCTTTGTTAAATCTTGAATAAATAAATCATTTTTATTATTGTTATAAGGTCCCCTTTCATTTGGAATATAATTTAAATCAAAAGTGTTTTGAATTCTTGATTGTCCTTCAATTAAGTCTTGCTGTGGGAAAATTTCATCAATAAAAATTCTTCTTGTTTCATTTTTAGATAATTCATTATCATCAATTTCTGAAGGTCTTTGCCTTGTATAAAAAACTGGATCAATATTGTACCACGCTAATTTAGCTCTATGATAACCTAATCTTAAGTCATTCAATTCAAACTCTGAGCCCTTAACATTTTGAGGGATACTAGAAAGATTCCAAGAAAAAGTATCTTTTAAGTCTATGTTTGTTTCTGCGCCTTCAAAATCATCAACATATACAGTAGCGCTATTTTCATATCCTGAATTCTTTGGTTTTCCAGCATGTAAATATGCTACTTCACCCTTTACAGAAATTATTGATGGAGTTCTTGTTCTTATGTTTGGTAGTTTATTCGCTATTCTTGTTAAAAAAGGAACTTCGGTTGAAAAAACTCCATTAAATCCAATCATTGTGTTATTAACAGGCTCAACTCCATAACTTGCTTTTTGACTTATTGACCTTTCACTTAAATTCATTAAAGATCCACCTAATATGAAATTCTCATTAAATTTATGTTCAACATTAATTCCTGAAAACCTTTTCTTTTGTTGAGCAAAAAATGAATTGCTTTCGGTAGAAATTTCAATAGGTATATTAGAACTTTTCAACGCCTCATCTAAAATCATAACTCTTCCTGCTTGGTAATTAACTGTATAATCTATTCCTTCCTGAAGCAATCTTCCTCCTGCTGTAACTTTTACTGATCCTCTTGGAACATTAAATTGCCCTATAGCTATTCCTCCAGAATCTCCTGAAGTTTTATATGACCCTTTCAATTGAAACTTGTTTTTTTCTATTTTTTCCTCTGCTCCAGTTTTAGACAAATTATAAATCTCTTGATAAACATATTTTTTTTGATTTACATTATAGGAATCATAATTCTCATAATTTTCAACAGTTGAACTTATATTTTTTAACTTATTAAAAAGAAATTCTCCAAAAGGTTCAATAGAAGTAAAAATTATTAAACCATTTTTAGAATCAATGGTTATATCCGGAACAAAATCAAAAAATCCATCTCCTCCATTTTGGATATCATTGTTCATGTTTAAATTATCAAAATTAAATACAGATAATAATGTTTTTCCATCAATTGATGATGGCCAAATGGATGTATCAACCGCTTCAATATAATTTAATGGGGACGGATTGGAATAAAAAATATTAAGTTTAAAATCATCTTTATTTATTTGATAAGAACCAATAGAATAAATATTCTTCATCATCAAATCCCATACTGGCTGATTTATATTTGTCAAACTACTCTTTAGCATTTTAACAATTAAACTGTTATTTGAAATTTGAGGTTGATTATTATCCTGATATAGGTTCGTAGCATCAATTCCATCATTTGCAAATTCTCCAACTTGAAAAACCTGACCTCCAATTGTATATTGATATGCTACTGCTAAAATTTCATCATTATTTAGAGGCTGATTTAAAGAGATGTAGCCTAATTTTTTATGTAGTTTATATTCATTTGATTCTAATTTTCTTGCATTTTCTAAAACTGAATAATCATTTCCTTCACTTACTAAATTTGAAATTGTTCCAAACCCCTTTTTTACAGAAGAAATTTTTCTAATTTCTGAATTTAATAGCCCTGTCCCAATAGTAGAAGGATCAAATTTATTTACTGAATTATCAGGATAAACATTATTGCCTAGTTTTATTATAAACCCGGGAAGAAAATCATCAATTCTTGTTTTTGTAGGATCAGATTCTGCTAAGTCCTGTAAGGCTAATATATTTCTAACATTCTGAGTTTGATTAACTCTATTTGTTACCCACACTTCAATTCTTGTTATATTAACTTGAGTATTTAAATATGGACTTGTTTTAAGAGTTTTATCGTATTTATTTCTAAAGTATTGCCCTAAAAAGAAATGCCTATTTTCATCATAGTCCAATGGAGAAATTGAAAATTCTTCAAAACTTCCATTTCCTTTTGCCATAACAGTTTGAGATTGTGACCTTTGTTCAGATAGAACAGTAGTCACTTTAGTATTCCCAAATTTTAATTCAGTTTTAAATCCAAATAAACTTTGTGCTCCAGAGATTAACGATCCACTTAAAGGCATATTTACATTACCTAACTCAATTTTTTGTATAATATCATCCTCTGTTGGAGTATAATCTAATTTTAAAAGATTCTGAAAATCAAAAGTAGATTGAGTATCATAATTAGATGTTATTGTTAGTCTCTCTCCAATTTTTCCATTCATGCTTAAACTAATAGCTTGATTAAAATCAAGGCTAATATTGCTTTGATTTCTAGTAGATAAGGAAGGATTATCTCTTTTTTGATATCTAGCGCCAATATCCATAGATATAGATCCTTGTGGTGTAAGTTCAATTTCATCTCCTCCAAAAATTGTTTCAAAAAAGTTAGAATTTATATATAGATCTGGAAGCAAATTTTTAAGCTTTTTAGATTCATCAGAATCTTCATCCTGTAACAGGGTTAACTTTTCCTGAAAATAATTTTTAATATTATTATCTCTTACTAACTTCCTATACTCACTTGGGCTTAATAATAAGGGAACGCCTACATCAATTTCTCCTGCCTTAGTTGTATAAATATATTTATCAATTAAAGGATCGTATGTATATTTAGAAATAAAGAACGAAGGAGGTTTGAGTTTAAATTTTCCTAAATAAACAGTATTACCTATTGTGTCTAAATTAATTATCTTTTGACCTAATAGATTATGATTATATAATATGACTAAGAAAAACGATAATACAATCATTTTTCTCTTAAAAGAAACCTTAATCAATACTTTACATTTTTTTCAATGCACCTTTAATCAATTCCTCCACTGTTAATTCTGGAGAATCATTAAGAAGCATCTCAATTACCCTACTAGTTTGTTTTCTACTATATCCTAGTACTTCTAATGCTGATAACGCTTCATCTTGATTTGTATTGTTAATATTTCCTATAAATTGATCATTTTCTGAAATTAAACTTACTTTGTCCTTTAAATCTATAATGACTCTCTGCGCTGTCTTCAATCCAATTCCTTTAACAGACTGAATAGTAGAAACATTTCCTGAAATTATTGCACTTTGAATTTCATTAGGACTTAATGAGGACAACATAGTTCTGGCGGTACTTGCACCAATCCCTGAAACAGATATCAATTGCCTAAATAAGTCTCTTTCTGTTTTTTCAAAAAAACCAAATAAAGTATGTGAATCTTCTTTTACTTGAAGATGAGTAAATAGACTAATATTTTCTGAATCGGATAATTTGGAAAATGTATTTAAAGATATATTAACTAAATATCCTACTCCATTGCAGTCAATCACAACCTCAGTTGGTGATTTTTCAACCATTCTGCCTTTTAATTGTGTAATCATTCTTTTAATTTAGCTTTCTTTTGAGCATCTACTACAGCTACTGCTGACATATTTACCATCTCCTCTACGCTGGCACCTAATTGTATTACATGAACTGCTTTAGACATTCCCATCATAATTGGGCCTATAGAAAGTGCTTCATCTAATTCCTTAATTACTTTATAATTAGTATTAGCTGAATCTAAATTTGGAAAAATTAATGTATTAACATTTTTCCCAGCAAGTTTAGAGTATGAAAATTTATCTTTAAACATTTCCTTGTTTAAAGCAAAATCAGATTGTACTTCTCCATCTACATTTAAATCTGGAAAATTTCTATGCAAAAACTTTACAGCTTGATTAACTTTTAAAGCCATAGCATGATTAGATGATCCAAAATTGGAATATGATAACATGGCTATATTTGGTTCCATTCCAAACATTCTTACTGTTTCTGCTGTCATTTTAGCTATAATAGCCAAATCCTTAGCACTTGGATCAATATTTATTGAAGTATCTGATAAAAATAAAGGCCCTTTATTAGTAATCATTAAGTTAGTAGTTGCAACTTTATTCACTCCTGGGGCTTTCCCTATTACTTCCAACATTGGTTTTACTGTTACTGGATAGCTCCTAGAATATCCTGATATTAATGCATCTGCATCGCCATTTAAAAGCATCATTGCAGCGAACAAATTTCTTTGTTTCATTTTATTTATAGCTTCAAACAACGTAACCCCTTTTCTTCTTCTAATTTTCCAATATTTCTGTCCATATTTTTCTCTATTTGGAATTTCTTCATCAGACTTTGGATCAATAATTGGTATATCATCCTCAAATTCAATCTGAGACTTTAGCTCAAGTATAACCTCCTTGTTTCCCAATAAAATTGGATAACCTATTCCTTCCTCATGAACAATTTGTGCTGCTTTTAAAACATCCAAATGATCAGCTTCTGCAAAAATTATTGATTTAGGGTTTGCTTTTGCTCTATTGGTAAGAAGCCTTACTATTTTCTTATCATTTCCTAATCTTGAATGTAGTTGTTCTTCATATTTATCCCAACATTCAATAGGGTCTTGTGCAACTCCTGATTCCATAGCTGCTTTTGCAACTTGAGGTGGAATTTTAGTTATTAACCTAGGATCAAACGGCTTAGGAATTATATAATTTTTTCCAAAAGTTAGCTTTGTTTTATCATATGCTATATTAACAAATTCTGGAACTGTTTCTTTAGCAAGAGAAGCTAATGCTTTTACCGCTGCCATTTTCATTTGATCATTAATTTTAGTTGCCTTAACATCTAAAGCTCCTCTAAAAATGAATGGGAATCCTAATACATTATTCACCTGATTTGGATGGTCAGATCTTCCTGTAGCCATAATAATATCATCCCTGGTTCTCATTGCTAAATCATATCTTATTTCTGGATCTGGATTTGCCATAGCAAAAACTATAGGATTTTTTGCCATGGACAAAAGCATTTTTGAAGTAACCATATTGGCCTTTGAAAGTCCTATAAAAACATCACTATTTTTTATAGCCTGTTCTAGTGTATTGATTTTTTTACTAGTTGCAAATTCTTTTTTTTCTCGAGATAAATCTTTCCTGTTGTCTCTAATAACACCCTTACTGTCGGTCATAATAATATTATTAGAATTTAAACCAAAAGCTTTATACATTCTTGTACAAGATATTGCTGCAGCACCTGCTCCACAAACTACCATTCTAATATCTTCAATCTTTTTATCAGCGATTTCTAACGCATTTAATAATGCTGCACAAGAAATTATTGCAGTTCCATGTTGGTCATCATGCATAACTGGTATATCTAATTCCTCTGAAAGTCTTTTTTCTATTTCAAAGGCTTCAGGAGCCTTGATGTCTTCCAAATTTATTCCTCCAAAAGTTGGTGAGATGTTTTTGACTGTTTCAATAAACTTCTCTGGATCTTTAGCATCAATCTCAATATCAAAAACATCAATTCCAGCAAAAATCTTAAATAATAATGCTTTTCCTTCCATTACCGGTTTTGAAGCTTCTGGACCTATATCGCCTAGCCCTAAAACTGCTGTTCCATTTGATATTACAGCAACCAAGTTTCCTTTAGAAGTATATTTGTATACATTACTAATGTCTTTATGTATTTCTTTACATGGGTGAGCAACTCCAGGAGAATAAGCTAAGGATAAATCCCTTTGGGTATTATATTTAGTAGTCGGGATTACCTCTATTTTACCAGGTTTTGGTTTAGCATGATACACTAATGCTTCTCTTCTGTTTCTATCGTTTTTCATTTATAAAAAAGCTTGTGCTTATTAATATCTAATTTATAAATTTATAAAAAGGATATTCAATTACATAGAAAATCCGAACTATTGTCAGATTATATAAAATCTTGATTTTTCTTTTTTTCTTTAACAAAAACAGAAATGCTATTCTTTATTTTTAAATATAACTCTTAAGTTTACACAAAATTATATTAGAGATTTGAAAAAAACATTTCTATTTCTGTTTTTATTATTGATTGTTACTGGTGTTCACGCTCAGCTTAGTAAGGTTCATTATATCCCCCCGATGGCTGCTCAAGATGATCCTGGAGATCAGTGGATGTATATCTCCACCCCTAGTGAAAGTGAAGTAAAATACATAGTTAAAATTGGGGGAATTCTAGGGGTAACAAATGAGTCAGGCACCATATTTGCTGAAGGTGAAGTTTCTAATTCAAATCCTGTAGCAATTGAATTAGCCCAGGATCCTGGTGATAACAATGGTTGGTGGAGTAACCTTTTTGTAGAATCGTCGGAAACTGAACAAGTTTTAAATAAAGGATTTATTATTGAAGCTGAGTCTGAAGTGTATATCTCCGTTCGTGCTAATTCAGACGGTCAACAATATCAGGCTGGTGCTCTAGTAAGTAAAGGGACATCTGGTTTAGGCACAAGGTTTCGTGCTGGAATGTTACAAAATCAAAATTCTTCACACATTGGTTTTATTTCAGCAATGGCAAGTGAAGATCTAACTGAATTAACTTTTAGTTTTACAAAAAGTATGGAAACAATTGGAGGCCCTAAGATTATTGCATCTCCTTTAGTTGTTTCCTTAAATAAAGGTGAGAGTTATATTTTAGCAAGCCAGGGAGGGTCAGGAAATGAGTTAATAGGAACATTATTAACCTCTAACAAACCAATTGCAGTAAATACTGGTTCTGCTAGCGGAAGTTTTGCATCTCAATCAGGAGGACAAGATTACGGAATAGATCAAATAGTTGGGGCTGATTTAGTAGGGTCAGAATATATATTTATTAGAGGGAATGGAAATGATGGATGGGAAAATGTATTAATCATTGCTGATCAAGATAATACAGAAATCTTAGTTAATGGAGAATCGTACGGAACAATTGCGAAAGCTGGAGACTATCTTTTAATTGAAGGTGATAAATATAGTTCAAATTCAGCTGGAGCTAATATGTACGTTAGTACTAAAGATTTAGATCATAAATTATTTGCATTTCAAGGGACTGGAAGTGTTTACGAGTCTGCTAATGCACCAGCTGCAAATCAAGGGATGTTTTTTGTTCCTCCTTTGAATTGCTCTACAAAGGGAGATGTGAACAATATAGCAAGTATTGATAAAGTAGGAAACAAAACTTTTGAGGGAGCTGTGACTTTTATAACAAAAAAAAATGCTGATATTTTTGTAAATAATACTGCAATTGAAAACTTCAGTGAAGTTATTGGTCCATCTAATGTTACTGGAAATGACAACTACGTAACGTATATAGTTAAAAAATTAACTGGTGATATTTCAGTTACGGGAAATGATGAACTATATGTAGCGTACTTTAATTATAGTGGAGCTGCAACAACAGGCGGATTTTATTCTGGATTTGCTGCTCCTCCTGAAATAATTTACGATGTCGAACTTGAATTACTTGGTTCGTGTATTAAACAAAATGGCGAGTCTAACATTATATTAACAGCATCTAAAATTGAAAGTTTTGATAGCATCAGATGGCTAATTGAAGATGCATCAGGAAAATTTGTTCCAACAGGAAATACGGAAACAATATTTAAACCAACAATTCCAGGATCTTATAAATTAGAAGGAGTTTTAGAATGTTCCAATCTTAATTTTCTTTCTAATAAAATAGTAGTAAGCGTATGCCCCACTGATTCTGATCAAGACGGTATTATAGACAACATTGATATAGATAGCGATAATGATGGAATTAGTAATTCTATAGAATCTTTTGGAAATGCTAAGATTGATCTAACAAATGAAGTAAGTCCATCTATTAAATTTGACAAAGATGAATCTATTAATACTTCCATTTTAGAAAATGGTGGTGTAATTACGAGTATTCCTGAAGCTGTTAATAAATTTGAAGGGGGAGAAAATGGAGTGTTTAAATCTACTGTTCTATCCGGAACAGATGTTCAAATAAATTACACCCTTTCATTTAAAGAAAAATTAAATATTAAATTAATAGATAATCCTGATGAAACTGAAGAGAATAATGAAGATGTCTTTTCTATAAAAGTTTTTCCTACTACACAAAACATTACAGTTCTGGATCCGAATGATAATATTTTGGTGGATACTAATTTTGATGAAAAATTTGAAACAGGAATATCTAATTATACAGCTAATGAAATTATTTTTAAACAAAATACTAATGCTAATAGCACAATTGACTATAGTTTTGTTGCAAGTGAAATTACAGGGATCTCAATAACTCAGAAAAGAACAAATAATACAACTAATGGCGTATTTAGTGGGATTATTTCTATTGAAAACTATTCTATTGATACAGATGATGATACTATAATGGATTATTTAGATTTAGACAGTGATGGAGATGGATGCAATGATGTAATTGAAGCAGGATTTAAAGATGAGGATGGTAATGGAATGGTAGGAATAGGTATTCCAACAACTGAAAACAATGGGGTTGATAATAAAGGAGGAATTACGGGGCATGATTATTCTAAAGAGCCATTAAAAGATAGTAATGGAACTTATTTCTTTCAAAAAGTAAGCTCTCCCGTAACAATTAATTCAATTCCTGTTTCAACAACAGCTTGCCAAGAGGGAGTTAGTGCAATTTTTAGTGTAGGTGCAGAAACATTAGATAACCCATCATTTTCTTGGCAAATTTATAATGTTAATTCTTCAAATTTTGAACCTTGGGACGACCTAGCCGATTCAGATTCTTATTCAGGGACCCAAACATCCAGCTTAACAGTTAATAATGTAACTACAACAATGAATGGAAATAAATTTAGGGCTCTAGTAAGTTCCGATCAATATTTATGTCCAACAATAAGTGATGAAGCTATTTTAACTGTTTTTGAGAAGCTTCCCGTTGCTTATGCAGTTAACAATATTGTAAAATGTGATAATGATTCTGTGGGTGATGATAAAGATGGGTTTGTTTCTGGTTTTAATCTTAGTTCTAAAACAGCTACCATTCTTGGCGACCAAAGTAGTGATGATTTTACTGTTACCTACCATATCAGTCAAGCTGATGCAGATGATACAACCAGCACTGGA
>MPLT02304715.1_pt1 | contig 19826 bp, 13 predicted proteins | sample 1617391 | NCBI WGS metagenome assembly MPLT02 (sample SAMN05944800, study PRJNA350692) | marine metagenome | biome: marine; feature: ODZ; material: water; isolation source: 70 m water sample filtered on 0.2 um supor filter | place: Pacific Ocean | collected 2012-04-08 | depth 70m m
AATTGTTTTAAAATTAATATATTTGCCAGTGCTTTTGGTACCATAGCTCAGTTGGTAGAGCAAAGGACTGAAAATCCTTGTGTCCCTGGTTCGATTCCTGGTGGTACCACTAAAAACCTTACACTTTAGTAGGGTTTTTTTATTTTAGCATATATGTTATCAAAACTTTATAATAATAAAGAACTTTTAAGATTCTCAATCTTTTTTGTCTGGTTAATTAATATTAGCGGATTTTTTGGTGTTTTATCAGATCAAAAAGATTTTTTCTTAAGTACATCTCCATTTGCAATACTTATAACCTTTGTTCTTCTATTATTAAATTATGACTTCAAGCAAAAAGGGTTTACTACTGCTGTAATTTCTATTATTACCATTGGATTTTTGGTGGAATTTCTTGGTGTTAATTATGATCTATTCTTTGGATCTTATGAATATGGTAATAATCTAGGATATAAAATAGGTGGAGTTCCAATTATAATGTCTGTTAATTGGCTAGTACTTATATTTTTAACTGGAAGTTTCACAGAAAAAATAATCCCTAACTCCCTTCCTCTAAAAGTAATGTTTGCATCATTATTAATGGTGTTTCTAGATATTTTTCTAGAAATATGTGCACCAAAACTAGATTATTGGCAATTCTATGATGATATTGTCCCTATGAGTAACTACAACTCCTGGTTTGTAATCTCTGCAATATGTCTATATATCTATTTCAGATTAATAAAGAATAAAGAGTATGCTTTATCAACAAATATGCTGGTAATTCACTTTGCCTTCTTTGGACTATTATCTGTTTTTCTGTAATTTTATAATAAACAAATCAATTATGAAATATTTATATACAATTTTGGCATTGGCTCTAATTACATCATGTGATAGTCCAATGCAAGATAATGGAGAGCCTGAAGGCCCTCACACATCAGCTGAATGGCAAATTTGGGCATATTCTACAGCTGCTCCTGACTATATAGCTGCTGATGCTGGTGTCCTAGGACCTGATATGAGTGTCTTAAGAGAAGGGACTAATGGTTGGACATGTTTACCAGTAAATCCAAGAGGACAATCTGATCCTGAAAATGGTTGGGTTGATGCTCATGAAGCAATGCCACTTTGTGGAGATGCTGAGGTATTTAAATGGATTTCTGCTTACCTAGCTGATGAGACTCCTGTAATGGATAAAGATGGGTATGCATGGATGCTGCACGGAGATATGGGTGAAGATAATACAACTCCAAAAACTTTAACAGAAGAAGAATCAGCTGAAGGTCATTGGATTGAATCTGGCCCTCACTTAATGAGAATGCCCGCCAATCCTTCCTCATTAGATGGAATGACTACTGACTTTTCAACAGGTGCTCCTTATGTAATGTTTGCGGGAACAGTCTATGCACATGTTATGTATCCTATGGCAGGTTACTATGATTATCAACCAGAATCTGCTCCTGAATAAAATTAATCTATTATAAAAGCCCTCAAATGAGGGCTTTTTTATTATTCATTAAAATATTTACTGAACTAAAGTTAGTTTTCATTAAATTTAAATATGGAAATAGCTATTCCAATTATTGTATTATTAACCTTAGGTGTTGGTCTATATATCCTTATCAAAAATCAGATTGATTCTAATTCTAGTAAGACTCAAGAGCAAATGGAATTAAAATTAAACGCTTTTGTTGAGTCCTTTAAATTAACATCTGCTGAAAATATGGCTAAACAATTAAAGGAATCAAAGGATGATAAAGACAAGATGACGGAAACTTTAACTAACCTAACCAAAGAATTAGAGAAAATTAAGGGGACTAATGACCAAGTATTAACTTTTGCTAATCAAATGAAAACCTTAGAGAAAATTCTAGGAAATCAAAAGCAAAGAGGTATTCTTGGAGAGATTCAATTAGAGAACCTTCTTGCAAATGTCCTTCCACCAGAACTTTTTCAAATGCAATATTCTTTTAGTAATAATGAAATAGTAGATGCAATTATTAAAGTAGGAGAGTATATAATTCCAATTGATGCCAAGTTTTCTCTAGATAATTATAATAAGATGATAGAGACAGAAGAGATAGACAATGAAAAATTAAATGATTTAGAGAAAAAATTCAAATCTGATATTAAAAGCAGAATTGATGAAACCTCTAAATATATTAGGCCTAATGAAGGAACTGTTGACTATGCATATATGTTTATACCTGCTGATGGTTTATATCAAGACCTTTTAAATAATAAAGTAGGAGCTCTAAAGATCAATCAAAGAGATTTAGTTTCTTATGCATATCAAAAAAAGGTTATGATAGTATCTCCTATGAGTTTATTTCCTATGCTACAAGTAACTAACAAGGCACTTAATAATATGAAAGTTGAAGAGTCTATTAGTGAAATTCAAATGAATATAGAAAAGTTAGGCAATCATCTGAAAGCCTATGTTAGTTATCATGAAAAATTGGGTAATAGTCTTGGTACAGTTGTAAATCACTATAACAATAGTTCAAAAGAATTCAAAAAAATAGATAAGGATGTTACTAAACTATCTTCTGGAAATACTGAGATAGGGATTACTTCGGATACTTTGGAAAGACCTTTAGTTGAGGAGTAAAAAAAAAGCCCCCCAAAAGGAAAGCTTATTTAGTTGCCTAACTTAGACAACACACAACACTGTAAAGTTACTAATAATTATTTAATTAGTCATTAATCCAATATTTGCCAACTAAAATACTCTCCATCATAGATCACAGATACCGTATATGAAATCTCTTCTCCATCTTCGATGGTTTTCAAGACTCCTGAATACTCATTATCAGATTTATGAACAAGTATAAGGGATTCTACTTCTATACCTTCAACTTCTTGCTCTTCCCAAGTCTCTACCATGCTAACCTGGACTTGTTCTGCTAGTTCAGTTGTAGACAATCGTGTATTAAGATCACAGGATGTTATCATCATAAAGATTAGGGCAAGAATTTTAATACTAGTTTTCATGATTTTTTTTACAAATTAAGGATTTTCTAAAACAATCAGCCATTACGATTAACATATAATAGAAAATCTACTATAGATTGCTTAATACCTGATAGATCTGAGTTAAAATGATTAATCATAATTGAAAAAAGATAATATTTTCCTTTTCTACTTTTAATATACCCAGAATAATTATGATTATTTCTTAAAGTTCCTGTTTTACCCCAAACAAAGTCTTCCTTATCCTCTATGATATAGTTCTTTGGAAAATTTAGTTTAATTTTTTCTAAACCCCAATAATTATATATTTCATCAAGAATATATATAATTGTTTTTGGTTGAATCATATTATATCTAGATAATCCTGAACCATCAAACCATTCAACACCATTTTGAATTTCTGGAATTAAATTCTCTAGAGTTTTATCAATACCCTTATCAACTGAAATAGTGTCTGTATAGGTATAACCAACATTTGCTAGAAGACTTTCGGAAATTAAATTATCTGATTTTTTTAAAATTGCTTGATAAATTTTTTCTGGAATCATAGAATAGATTTTTTTTGAATTAATTATTTTACCTGATTCAGTTATAACTTCTCTATTTGTTATATGTTTTATTAAGCTATTTGTAGTTTCATCTGATACAATGTATGGAATAAATAATGTGTCAGTTAATTTTATCTTTAAGGGATTAATAGTAAAATGATTCTTATTTTCTTGACGAATATGAGATTTCCCATATGTTGTATCAAGATTTATATCAAAAATATCTGGTTTAACTTTTAATTTTCCATTTTCTGATTTTGTTACCATTATAACATTTCCATAAAGAGGAAATGAATTTCTTTCTGGAGAAAAATATTCGGTAAAATCATCCCATGCCCAAGCAGGTCCAAATTTTTCAATTTCATTGAAACCTTGGTGATAAACAATAATATTTGCTGATCTAAGTAAATTAGATAGTTCGGCATCTGGATATAAAGGGTGTTCTAATAATGGATAGCCTGTTGGAGATATATGTAAGGTGTCACTAACAAATTTATATTTTAAAGAATTAATAGAGTCTCCTGATTTAATTGACGCTAATACAGTAAGTAGTTTAAGGTTTGATGCAGGAGTCATATACTTATTAAAGTTTGCCCCTTTTATTTTTTTATCTTTTTTTAACGGTTTAATCGCTATTGATACATAAGCATTTTTAAGATTATCTTGAGAAGAGATCCATCTTTTTATTTTATTATTACTTAACTGAGCATTTAAATTAAACCCTATTAAAAGAAAAATTAATAATCTCAAATTCAATTATTTTATTTGATAAATAAATATAAAGAATAACCCTTTGATAATCAAGAGGCTATTTTTTGTTAAATTAGATCAATGAGACAAATTGTAATCCTTCTTATAACTTTTTTATTAGTTGGATGTTCAAATAAAATAGAAAATTTTAAATTATTACCCTCAGTTCAAGATTTAGAACTTAGCAACGCTTTTTCAAACCTAAATTTTGAAAATATAAAATTTGCATATTCTATTAACAATACTGAGCTCCCAATCCGATTTGATTTTACTAATCATATTAAAAATAATAAACAAAGTGAATCGACAATTGATTACCATATTGATTCTAACTTAAATTTAAATCAAGAAGGATATAAGTTAAATGTTTTAAAAAATAAAATATCCATTGTAGCAAAAGATGAAGCTGGATTATTTTATGCATTTACAACTTTAGATCAATTAATTGAAGACAGTAAAGATCAAAATGTAAATCTCCCAATGCTTAGTATTGAAGACTATCCTTTAATTAAATTTAGACCTATTCATATAGATATAAAGCATCATATGGAAAATAAATCCTATTATTTCAATTTAATAGATCATTTAGCCAAACAAAAAATTAATGGGATTATCGTTGAATTTGAGGATAAATTAAAGTATGAGTTAAGACCTGAAATTGGGTCACCTGATGCTCTTTCTATTGAATGGTGGATTGAACTAAGTGAATATGCGAATTCGAGGAATATCATGATCAATCCACTTGTACAAGGCTTAGGTCATGCTTCCTTTATTCTGAAACATGAAAAAAATAAACATTTAAGAGATGTCCCCAGCAGTGATTGGGCTTTTAATCCATTAAATTCGGAAACTTATGATCTACAATTTGATCTTTATTTGGATGCAATTAAAGCTACCCCTTTTGGAAAATATTTGCATGTTGGTGGCGATGAAGTTCATTTATTAAAAAGAGAAGGGAAAAGTGAATTAGAACTGAATTTAATTTGGTTAAATAAAGTTTGCCAATTTGCAGAAAAACATAATAGGATTCCAATTTTTTGGGATGACATGCCATTAAAACATGCAGGTGTTTACGGGCCTATGTTTAATAGTGAGATAAGTAAAGAAAAAGTAGATGAAATATGGGAAAAGAATGAATTAAACTTGCTGCAGTTTATAGAAAAGTTTCCTAAAAATGCAATTTATATGAGATGGAACTATCAAAAATCTGATACTTATGGGAATCAAAAAGCTATGGATTGGTATACAAATAATAACTTGAAAGTAATGGGAGCTACAGCTGGACAAACTAGATGGACACTAATGCCTCAAAACCAGAGTAATATTCCACAAATTAGGGCATTTGCTATTAGTTCAATTGAGAGAAACTTAGAGGGTTTACTTTTAACTCTTTGGGATGATGATTCTCCTCATTTTGAATTATATAAAAGAGGGATTGCTGCTTTTGCTCAATATACTTGGTCTGGAAACAAAAAATCTATTGATGACTTCAAAGAGATTTATAGACACAGGACATATGGCTCAGAATTTTCAAATAATGAATATGCATTTATAGATAAACTTGAAAAACCTGTTAGTTTATGGCTTAACATGTTATTAGAAGACAAAGTAAGAAGAGCAGAAATATCTAAAGAAGAAAATCCTTTAGAAACATTTATTATTGATCTCCCTGATCTAGAGAATAAGGGAATGTGGTCTAAAAAATATTCTAATAAAGTCGAAAATGCAAAAGCTTCGCTTTTAATTAGTAAAGAAATAGAGAAAACTATAAATGAGATAATGGAAAATGATCCCAAAAATAAATTTACTTTAGAAGTATACGAACAAGTTAATGAATTGGTAAAATTTTCTTCAAACATTATAATAGCATTAGAAAAATTAGATCTTTCGAAAGAAACAGAATTGAATGAGATTAAAAATATTCAAGATAAATTTAATTCTCTGAGAAAAAATTTTGAAGAAGTATATTCCAAAACTAGAATTTTAGAAAAACCTAATAGCTATATTTTAGATCAGGATCATCATAATCATCCTGCTAACCAAAGTAAAAATTTTGATTGGCAGTTTTTTTCTGAAATTTATCTTTTAGAAAAAATAGAAAATTATTATAAACATGACTTAAAAAAATAGCCTCTTGATAATCAAGAAGCTATATTTTTAACATTGGTTGCGGTCTGGACGGGACTCGAACCCGCGACCCCATGCGTGACAGGCATGTATTCTAACCAACTGAACTACCAGACCAAATTGGTTGCAAATATAATGTATTTTATAAAGTTTGTTTAATTAAAGGGTTAAAACTATAATGCAGAGTTAATTGCATCCGCATAAGTTTGTTTTGGAGCAACTCCAACTTGTCTCGAAACCATTTCTCCATCCTTAAAAAGTAAAACAGTTGGAATATTCCTAACACCATATTTAGCTGCAAAAATTTGATTGGAATCTACATCTAGTTTACCAATAATTGCCTTTCCTTCAAAATCTTTACTAAGTTCATCAATTACTGGGCCTACCATTCTACATGGACCACACCATTCTGCCCAAAAATCCACTAGAACTGGTTTATCAGATTTCAGAACAATTTCTTCAAAATTTGTATCAGTTAATTCTAATGCCATTTTTATATAATTTATTTAAGCAATTTAAGATTAATTCTAATAAGAAATAAACTTTTTAAATCAATTTAATTTATAGTGTAATTTGTTTTCTTCAAGGGTTTTTAATAAATCCCTGGTAATAGATACTTTATTCTTTTGACTAATTAATGATAACTTAATTTCTTTTTCGGAATCATAAACATCAAAGTATAATGGATTCTTTCCTTTATATTTTGAAAGATTCTTACTTAAAAGCTTTATCTGATCTTCTTCTAAGTTTTTTATATCCAATTTCAAAGTAATTTTTTTTGCATTGGACTCAATAATTCCATTTAAAAGCTCAAAATTTAAAAATTGTATTCTTGGCTCTCCCGGCTTACCTGTTTCTTTATTTATCCACCCTTCTCTAATACTTAATCTTATTCTAAGAATTTCACTTTCTTTTAAAAAATGTTTATACTTTAAATAATCCTCTCCAAAAATTCTAAACTTATATTGATCATTAAAATCTTCAAAAGAAAAAACACCATATCCATTACCATTTTTTGTAAAAAGATGTTCAACTTCATTAATTATTCCTCCAATATAAAAGTCTTTATTTTTTAATCTTTCTAAATCTTCTAAAACACTCAAATCAGCGGAAGTAAAGTTTTCGATTTCTCTTTTATATTCTTCAAGAGGGTGTGAGGAAAGGTATATTCCAACAACTTCTCGTTCTTTTCTTAGTTTGTCTAGATTAATCCATTCTTCACAATCTGGTATATTTAAATTAGTATATGCATCATTTTTCTTATTTGCAAACATTGAAATTTGAGCTGAATTTTCAGATTCTTGATATTTCCCACCGTATTTGATAGCTTTTTCAATAAAGGTATAACCGTCATTGTCTATATTAAAATATTGTGAACGATTTAGTTTGAAAGAATCAAATCCTCCAGCGAGAATAAGATTTTCAAAAGTTGTTTTATTAGCAAGCCTAAGGTTTATTCTTTTAGCAAAATCGAAAATTGATTTGTATTCCCCATCTTTCCGGTTTTCAATAATTGTTTGAACAGCTCCTCTTCCCACACCTTTCACAGCTCCCATCCCAAACCTAATAGCCTTTTGATCATTAACATTAAACTTGTAATATGATTCATTTATATCAGGGCCCAAAACTTTCACTCCCATCCTTCTACATTCCTCCATAAAAAAAGTTACTTGTTTAATGTCATTCATATTATTAGATAAAACTGCAGCCATATATTCAGATGGGTAATTTGCCTTTAAATAAGCAGTTTGATAACCAATTAATGCATAACAAGTTGAATGAGATTTATTAAATGCATATGAAGCAAATGCTTCCCAATCCTTCCATACTTTTTCTAATACTTCTTTACTAAAACCATTCTTATTTCCACCTTCCATAAATTTTGGTTTTAGTTTTTCAATTAATGAAAAAATCTTTTTACCCATAGCTTTTCTTAATAGATCAGCATCACCTTTTGAGAAGCCTGCAATTTTTTGTGATAGAAGCATTACTTGTTCCTGATAAACAGTTATACCATATGTTTCATTTAGATACTCTTCCATTTCTGGTGCATCATATGAAATTGGTTCACTGCCATTCTTCCTTGCAACAAATGAAGGGATATACTCTAAAGGTCCTGGTCTATACAATGCATTCATGGCAATTAAATCATTAAAATTTGTTGGCTTTAAGTCTTTAAGATATTTCTGCATTCCAAGTGATTCATACTGGAAGACTCCTACTGTTTCTCCTTTTTGAAAAAGTTCATAAGTTTTTTTATCATCCAGTGGAAACTCCTCAGGTATTAATGTTTTTTCATGCTTATATTTTATCAACTTTACTGTATCCTTAATGATGGTAAGTGTTTTCAAACCTAAAAAATCCATTTTCAAAAGCCCAGCATCTTCAACTACAGAATTATCAAACTGTGTAACAAAAAATTCTGAATCCTTTGCTCTAGTAATTGGCACAAAATCAGATATATCACTTGGGGTAATAATCACTCCACAAGCATGAGTCCCAGTATTTCTAATTGAACCTTCTAATAATGTAGCTTGTTGTAAAGTTTTACTTGATAATTGTTCAGACTTGTATAGCTGTTTTAACTCACTAACTCTGCTATACTCATCAGTTCTTAAAGCTGATTTAAGATCAAAATCTTTTGAATTAAAGATATCACTCAAGCTCAGGTTTGGAACTAATTTTGCAATTCTATCAACCTCTCCAAGAGATAAATCTAATACTCTTCCTGTATCTCTAATTGAAGATTTTGCAGCCATTCTTCCATAAGTAATTATCTGTGCAACTTGATTAGAACCATATTTATCAATAACATATTCTATTACTTTATTTCTTCCTTCATCATCAAAGTCTATATCTATATCAGGTAGACTAATTCTATCTGGATTAAGGAACCTCTCAAAAAGAAGATTATATTTTATTGGATCTATATTTGTAATCCCTAAAGAAAAAGCTACCATCGATCCTGCAGCAGATCCTCTTCCTGGTCCTACTGAAACACCCATTTCTTTTGCTGCATTAATAAAATCTTGAACGATTAAAAAGTACCCTGGATATCCAGTTTTTTGTATAACATCTAATTCAAAGTCTAATCTTTCCTTTAATTGTTTATTTAATTTTCCATATTTATTTTCAGCTCCATTATATGCCAAGTCTCTTAGGTATAAGTTTTGACCTTTTTTACTATCAAAATCATTTTTTTGAATAAATTCATTAGGTACTTTAAATTCTGGAAGTAAAACTTCTCTTGATAAGTCAAATGGTTCAACTTTATTAATTATTTCTTCTATAGACTCTAAGGATTGAGGTAAGTCTTTAAATAATTCGAACATCTCATCCTTAGGTTTATACCAATATTCATGATTTGGCAAACCATTTCTAAAACCTCTGCCTCGACCTATTGGAGTTGATTGCTTTTCTCCATCTCTTACACATAATAAAATATCATGGGCATTTGCATCACCCTTTGAAGTATAGAATGTATTGTTAGTAGCTACTAGTTTTACATTATGTTTTATTGAGTAGTCAACTATAATTGGATTAAGATAATCTTCATTTTCTTGATCATGTTTCATTATTTCAAGATAAAAGTCTTCTTTAAAATTATCTTTCCACCATTTTATTGAGTCCTCAGCCATCTCCTCTCCAAGGTTTAATATTTTTGATGACACCTCTCCTTTTAAGCCTCCAGATAAAACAATCAAGTCTTCTTTATATTCAATAAGAATATCTTTATCTATTCTTGGGACATAATAAAACCCATCTATATGAGCTATTGAACTTAACTTAGATAGATTTCTAAAACCATTTTTATTTTTTGCTATAAATACAATCTGATATCCATCATCTCTTCTAGACTTATCCTTATAATCTTCACAAATATTAAGCTCACACCCAATGATTGGCTTAATATATTTTTCATTATCAGATAAGTTATCATTATAATTTTTCATAAGCTTAATGAAATGAAATGCCCCCATTAAGTTAGATTTATCTGTTATTGCAACTGCATCATGAGAATATTCTTTTGCTGAATCTAGCAAATCTGAAATCTTTGAGGTTGATTGTAAAATTGAAAACTGACTATAGGCATGAAGGTGAGCAAATGAGGTCTTTGATAAAGATTGCTTTATTTTTTCTGAGCTGGATTTTTTTTCTTGATCTTCTTTATCTCTTAAAATTTTTGATTGCTCTGATAAATTTATATGCTCAATACCTTCTGGTGAAACTTGATTAAGATTAATTTCCTTGAATTTTTTGTAAAGACTAACATCATCTTCCAATGAATCAGGGTGAATTTTATCTTCTTTTAATAGCTTAAATAAACACATTGCAGTTGCTTCTACATCAGCTGATGCATTATGCGCAGAAGCAAATTCCTTACCAAATAAATTTATATGCAGCTCAGTTAAAGTGGGTAACTTATATTTTCTACCTCTTCCCCCAGAAAGCCTACATAAAGTTGCTGTTTCTTCAGTACAAGTATCTATTCTTGGGAAGTCTTTTAATGGGTTCTTTCCTTCTATTCTTAAAAATTCAGAGCCAATAATTTTTTGGTCAAAACTTAAATTATGGCCACAGATATACTTTGATTTATTTAAAGCTTTATTAAACTTTTCTAAAACTTCTTCTATGTTTTTTCCAATTTCTTTAGCTAGTTGAGTCGATATTCCATGAATATTTTGAGAGTCATAAGGAATAGTATAGCCTTTCGGATATATCACATAGCTTTCATTTGTGATGCATCTTCCGTCTTCTGAATGAATCTGCCAAGCAATTTGAACTGCTCTTGGCCAATTATCAAAATCTGTTAATGGTGAGTTCCATTTTTTTGGAAGACCGGTAGTTTCTGTATCAAAAATTAAAAACATTAATGGAATAGTTTCATTTACTAATTTAATATTTTATCTTGGATTCTGTTTTGATATATAGACAAATTATTTAATGTCAAAGAAAAATAAAAGATTCACTATAACAGCAGCACTTCCATATGCCAATGGCCCTATTCATATTGGACATCTAGCAGGTGTTTATATTCCAGCAGATATTTTTTCAAGATACCAAAGATTAGTAAATAATGATGTAGCTTTTATATGCGGAAGCGATGAGCATGGTGTAGCAATCTCTCTTCAAGCAAGAAAGGAATCAATTACACCTAAAGAACTTATTGATAGGTATGATAAATTAATTAGAGATTCTTTTGAGAAGTTTGGAATTTCTTTTGATAATTATTCAAGAACATCAAGAGAAATCCATCATAAAACTTCAATAGAAATGTTTAATGAACTAAATAAAAAGAATTTATTTTCATCAAAGACAACAAAACAATATTATGACAAGGAAGCAAAACAATTTTTAGCTGATAGATATATCATTGGAACTTGTCCAATTTGTGATTCTGAAAATGCTTATGGTGATCAATGTGAAAATTGTGGCAGCACATTAAGTACTGATGAACTTAAAAATCCAAAATCTACCATCTCAAATTCTGAACCCATTCTTAAAGATGCTAAACATTGGTATATCAATTTAAATGAATTTGAAGACTTTATAAAAGATTGGATAACAAATGAACATCAAGATGATTGGAAACCTAATGTTATAGGACAGGTTAAATCATGGCTTGACAATGGTTTAAAGCCGAGGGCAGTGACAAGAGACTTAGATTGGGGTATTCCGATTGATATTGAAGGGGAAGAAGGCAAAGTACTTTATGTATGGTTTGAAGCGCCTATAGGATATATATCATCAACAAAAGAATGGGCAGAAAAAAATAAAAAAGATTGGAATAAATATTGGAAAGATGAGAGTACTAGGCTTATTCACTTTATTGGTAAAGATAATATTGTCTTCCACTGTATAATTTTTCCAATAATATTAAAAATGACAGGGGATCATATTCTTCCATTTAATGTTCCAGCAAATGAATTTTTAAATCTTGAAGGGAATAAAATTTCTACTTCTAGAAACTGGGCAGTTTGGCTTCATGAATATCTAGAAGATTTTCCTAACATGCAAGATGTATTAAGATATGTATTAACTGTTAATGCTCCTGAAACTAAGGATAACGACTTTACCTGGAAAGAATTTCAGATTAGAAATAATAGTGAATTGGTTGCTATTTATGGTAACTTTATAAACAGAGTCATATCATTGATTATTAAGTACTATGATGGGATAGTTCCTAATCCTGACAGTCTTAATGACGATAATAAAAAATTTATTGAGGAGGCTAAATCTGTTCCAGAATCAATTGGAAAATTCCTAAATGAATTTAAATTTAGACAAGCTATTAACTCTCTTATGAATCTTGCTAGAAATGGAAATAAATATCTAGCAGATAATGAACCTTGGAAACTTCAGAAATCTAATCCAGAAAAAGTTAAAGAAATTTTATATGTGGGCTATATAACAACATGCTATATAACTATTCTTTCTGAACCATTTCTTCCATTTACTTCAAAAAAACTTAAATCACAACTAAATTTACATACAATAAAGGACTGGAGTGATCTAGACAATTTAAATACTAAAATAGACTTCTCATTCCAGATTCAAGCAGAAGAATTATTATTTAGAAAGATTGAAGATGATGAAATATTGGGGCAGATTGAAAAATTAAATGAAATGTCTAATCAATAATTATTGATTTATTTTCAACTATATATTTTATAATATTGTTGCAATTGTTAAAGTACTGAAAGATTTTGTCAAACTCTTTAAGTAAATTTAATTTATCAAGTTCATTTAATACAATTTTTGTATTTGTGATTTGAACATTTAGTAGTTTGAATCTACTAATTAGCTCAGGAGTATTGAATATTTTTGGATACTCTGATCTTCTTAAATTTATCAAATACTTCTCTATAGTGTTTAATTGATTTTCAATATCACCTTCATCGTTATTAATAAAACCTGATATTGAATTTGCTAATACAAGTATGTTTAATTCAACCAAATTATAATTAGACCATTCTGATATTTTATTTTCATCCTTAAATTCTTGAGATAAAATTATAGGAACTGTATAATCAATATCTATAATTTCTGATGAATCATTATTCAACTCTAGTGAATCATTTTTACTATTTTGTTTACATGATAAGAATAAGATTATCAGTGAAAACAAGAAATATTTTAAAAATTTATTCATATTCATTTTAAATCTACGATATTTTATACTTTTATCATTTAATATTTAAAATATGAGTAAATCATTTGTGACTTTTATTGTAATCTTCTCAATAATTATAGTTTTAATTTTTATATTCTATGACTACATAACTAGCAAAGATGAGTAAAAAAGTAGTTGTTATAGGTTCTGGATTTTCATCTTTATCTTCAGCAACTTACCTCTCTAAAAATGGCTACCAAGTTACTGTTCTTGAAAAAAATGAAGATTTTGGTGGTAGGGCAAGACAGCTGAAATCAAATGGTTTTACTTTTGATTTAGGGCCTTCATTTTATTGGATGCCTGATGTATTCGAAAAATATTTTGCTGATTTTGGGAAAAAGGTTACAGATTATTATGAATTAATTAGATTAGATCCTGCATACAAGATATTTTTTAAAAATAACGAAACTATATCTATTCCTGGATCCTTTGAAAAGATTCTTAACACTTTTGAAAATGTAGAAGAGGGATCTTCCTCAAAACTGAAAAAGTTTATGAAGGAAGCTGAAATAAATTATTCCATAGCGATGAATGGAATAGTTTACAAACCCGGATTCTCAATATTTGAACTAATATCATTCCAAACAATAAAAAGGGTCAAATATTTTATGACTACAATTAAATCTGAAGTATCAAAATTATTTAAAAGTAAAAATTTAAAAAAAATACTTGAATTCCCTGTATTATTTCTTGGTGCAAAACCTGAAAACACTCCTGCATTTTATAATATTATGAATTATGCTGATTTTAAATTAGGAACTTGGTACCCAAAAGATGGAATGTATTCTGTTGTTAAGGGAATGGTTAGACTAGCACAAGAAAATGGGGTAACATTAATAAGCAATCAAAATGTTCAAGAGATAATAGTAGAAAATAATAAGATAAAGGGAGTAATTGCAAATGGAAAAGAAATCTTTTGTGATATTATTGTTAGTGGAGCTGACTATTATCATACTGAATCCCTTTTAAATAATAATCTAAGAAACTACACAGAGTCCTATTGGAATAAAAAAGTTTTTGCTCCCTCTGCACTTCTATTTTATATTGGGTTAAATAAGAAGGTTAGAAATATGGAACATCATAATTTGTTTTTTGATGTAGATTTTGATGAACACGCTTCTGCAATATATGATAATAAAAAATGGCCAGATGCTCCTCAGTTTTATGTAACTGTTTCATCAATTACTGATTTAAAATCTGCTCCTGAGAATTGCGATAGTTTTGTTATTTTAATTCCAATCGCTCCAGATCTTGAAGATAATGAGTCTATTAGAGAATTATATCTAGAAAAAGTCCTAAACAGGATAGAGGAGCATTCTGAAAATAAAATAAAAGATAGTATCATTTATAAACAGTCTTATTGCATAAACGATTTTAAATCAGATTATAATTCATATAAAGGAAATGCCTATGGTTTAGCTAATACATTATTTCAAACCGCTATATTTAAACCTAAGTTAAGAAGTAAAAAAATTAAAGGTTTATATTTTACAGGACAATTAACTGTCCCTGGGCCAGGTGTTCCGCCTGCCTTAATTTCTGGTAAAGTAGTTTCAAATGTTGTTATGCAGGATTCCCCGAATCAATAAATTCTTTTGTTTCTAAAATCTTTGATATAATATCTGATATGATTATTTTAATTTCATTTATAGGTAATATCGAATGGTCTTTTACAAAAAGAAATGGGGAGGTTCTTTCTTTCAATGCACATATTCCAATATCTAAAATTTCTTCATTTTTATAAAAACTTTTAGCTAAATATTTATAAAAAAGTAACTGGAGTAAATAAGAATACTTATAATCTGTTTTGACATTATCAATGTTTTTTATATCTAACACTCCTTTTGTTACTAGTCCTGATTTATAATCTATAACTCTTAAACACCCATTAAACATGTCAATTCTATCAATAATACCATTAAGCTTTACATCTTTATTATTAACTAAGATATTAGTAGTTATTTTTTTTTCTAATGAGATGATTTTGATCTTTGCATTTTCATTTATTAATTGATTCCTCTCATAATCAAGAGTATTATTAATATATTCTTTTAATACTTCAATAAATATTAAGTTTTTACCTTCTGGTTCTTTTGAATAAAGTTCAGAAAATGAGTTTATCGATTCATTTTCTAGTTCTTCTTTCATTAAATCTATGTGTTCAACTTCAAGAGTTAATCCTATATAAGGCTTATATATTTTTTCAATTACTTTATGAATTAATGTGCCCTGATCCATATAATTTAAATATTTTGATTCTTCAGAATCATTGACATTAAGTATTTTCTGTTCATAAAACAAATATGGATTCTTAATAAATAAATTTAATGCTGAAGCAGATACCCCTTTTTTTAAAATATCATTAATCTTCTGATTAATTAAATTGTCTTTCTTGATTATTTCTGAATCATTACTTTTAATAATCTTTTTTGATTTAATCACTTCTTCATTATAATTATATAATTCAGAAAATTCTATTTGTTTAATAAATCTACTTGCCTCGCCACTCATTAATGAGCTTAAATCTGAGTCATAAATTAAATGAACTTCTTTTGCTTTATGGATTAAATTATAAAAGAGATCATGAATATGATTCTCTTGCTCTTGTTGTGATTTATTGTCAAATTTTATTTTTTCTGCTTCTTTTATAACACCCTCATTGATGTTTGAGAAAGGGAAAAAACCTTCATTCATATTTGTTATTATAATATAATCGTAGTCTGAAGAACCTGACTCTAAAATATGTTGATTTGATGAAATTTTTAAATTCTCATTAGTGTCAAAAACATTAACAAGATCAACTAAGTTGTCATTACCAAAAAAAACATAAACTTTTGCAGATTTATCTTTATTATAAATTTTCGAAAGGGTATCAGATACATATTTTGCTTGATTTACATTTTTTGAGGTGGATCTTACATTAATTATTTTCTTATTTTGATTATTTGAATAAGATTGATCAATATTTTTTTTAGATATAATCATTTTTTCACCAATTGTGTATTTATCTGAACTAGACTTGTGAACTAAAAAGTCTTTAATTAAACTAGAAAATGAATTAGTTTCAAGGTTATCCTTTTTTGAAATAATAATAAGTTCCTTTTCAGCTCTTGTAAATGCAACGTAAAGTAAATTGACAGAATCAATTAAATTGTTTAGAATACTTCTTTCATAAATTTCTTTTGCAGTGTCTCCCATATTTTGAAGATTCTTTGAAGTTCTCAATAAAGTCCATTTTAAATCTTTTAAATTTTCAAAAGGCTCATCTAACCATACAAGTTCTCTAGAAAGATTTTCATCTAACTTATCATCATAAATAGGTATTATTACAGCAGGATATTCAAGGCCTTTAGATTTATGAATTGTGGAAATACTTATAGAGTTTTGATTATCAGGCATACTTAGCATTATATTTTCAGATTTTTTTTCCCAATAATTAAGATATGACTTGATTGAATCATCATTATTATCAATAAATTCAAATATATTATCAATTAGGGCAACTATAAACGGATCTTCAATGTCTAGTTTAAAAATATATGCGCAATATTTAATGGCATTAAGAATACTTAGAGATAAGAAGTGCTTTAATTCAAATTTTTCATTACTTGAAATTTTTAAAAAAAAGTCAGTTATCTCAATTTTTGAAAGATTAGAAAAAAAGCATTGATTCAAACTATCATAATTTTTTTCAAAATAATTTTGATTATATAGATAATTTATTACTTTTTTTCTTTCAGCATAATCATTGCTAGATACAGTCAATTTAAAAATTGAAATAATAAATTGAACAGTATTAGAATTATTTATTTGCAGTATATCACTAGAAATAAAATCAAATTCTTCAGCATTAATATTTTCTATTAACTCTTTTGCGTGTTTATTCTTCCTAACTAGAATAACAATTTCTGAAGGAGAATACCCACGACTTAACAAATCTAAAATCTGATTCTGTATTTTTAAAAAGAATGATTCATTATCAGACATATCAATAGAAACATAACCTCTATCTTTTTTATCTGATTTTTGTCTAAAATTCAAATCATCTGAATCATATATTCCTAAATCTAAATTATTTGATAAAAAAGTAAAAAACTCTGAATTAAAATCAACTATTTCTTTAGAACTTCTATAATTGATGTCTTCTTTATCATCTAATATTCTTTCAAAATGAAATGGATTTTTTTGATTATGAATTAGGTGTAGGAATTGATTAACTGCACCGCCACGCCACCTGTAAATTGATTGCTTAGGATCTCCAACGATTAAAAGAGAACCCTTTGATCCATCATGAGATTCACTATGAATAGAATTTGAAATTAATGGAATTAAATTTTCCCACTGAAGTTCCGACGTATCTTGAAACTCATCAATAAAGAAGTCTATAAATATAGACCCTAATTTCTCGTATATATATGGTGCATCATTTAATTTAATCAGTGCATTAAGTTGAGTGTTGAATTTACTTATTAATCTTATATTATTTTCATTTTGGATTTTATCAATCTTATCCTCAATTCTTGAGATTAGAGATATAGATGGAATAAATGATAAGGTTGAAGTTATTTTATCAATTTCTATAATTGATTTTTTAATTTTTAAATAATTTTTTAAAAGAACTGGCCTAATTTTTTCAATAATATCTACTTTATTTTTCCCTAAAGTTTTGTTATATAAATTCGATTCTCCTTTTAAAGACTTTTCAGAAGATTCATTTACTTTAAAATTGGCTTGACTTTTTAATTTTTGAAGATATTTCGTAAAATAACCTCCTTTAAAATCATTTTCATCTAGACCACTTTGATTAATTAAATCTAGTGTATCATTACTTAAATCATGAATATATTTTGTTTTTTTAAAATTTAGTGCAAGAATTTTTTTCCTTATTTGAGAAAAAAACTTAAGATTCTTTTTCTTAAAATAATCAACTTGGTCCTTATTTGATTCTTTATCAATAAATAACCCAAAGTGAATCAAATCATAGGAAATATCCCAGCTTTTATTAATTGTAATTTTATACTTTGCAAATTCAACAAGTAATTCCTTTAATTCATTATCCTCATCTATTTCAGAAAGTAATTCTTCAATAGCTTGATCAATATAAATTTGACTATCAAATTCAACAATAAAATCATCATTTTTTTCTAACTCTCCATTTATAGTTCTAATGATATTATTTGTAAAGCTATCAATTGTAATAACATTAAAGTTTGAATAGTTAAATAAAATTTTTTCTAAAATCTTAGAGGATTTTTTTTGAATCTCGAATTCATTTAGACTTGTGATTTTTAAAATTTCCTTCAATACAATTTTATTTCTTTGGTGTTTTAAATCGTTCAAATAAAGTAATATTCTGTATTTCATTTCAGCAGAAGCTTTATTTGTAAAAGTTAAAGCTAACATTGATTTGAAATGTTCATCATTTTCTTTAGTAAATAGTTTTGATATATACTCAATTGCCAGTTTAAATGTTTTACCTGATCCAGCTGATGAGCTTATAATTTTAAATGAATAATCCATATATCTAATATTACTAAAATATAGATTTAGTTATTCGAATCATAAAAAGATTGTAATTTTATAGAAAATTAAATATTATGGCTTTTGAATTACCAAAACTTAGTTATTCATTTGATGCATTAGAACCTCATATTGATGCAAAGACAATGGAGATTCATTATGGGAAACATCATAATGGTTATACAAACAATTTAAATAATGCTATTAGTGGAACTGAACTTGAAAACAATACTATAGAAGAAATTTTAAAGAGTTTAGATCTAGACAACATGGCTTTAAGAAATAACGCTGGAGGATTTTTTAATCACAACTTATTTTGGAAAATAATGGGTCCAAATTCTGGAGGTAATCCATCTGGTGAGATTGAGGAAGCAATAAATTCCAATTTTGATTCATTAGAAAACTTTAAAGAAAACTTTAAAAAAGCAGCAGCTACCAGATTTGGATCTGGATGGGCTTGGTTATGTGTACATGACAATGGAAAACTAGAAATTTGTTCAACACCTAATCAAGACAACCCTTTAATGCCTATTGGATGTGGTGGTAACCCTATTCTTTGTCTTGATGTTTGGGAACATGCATATTATCTTAATTACCAAAACAGAAGACCTGATTATATTGAAGCATTTTTCAATTTAATTAATTGGGATGAAGTTAATAATCAATATTTAAAGTTTAAATAATAAAAAAGGGAGAATAAATTCTCCCTTTTTTGCCCCAAATCTTACCATGAACTTAACCTACTTATGTTC
>MPLT02130515.1_pt1 | contig 19824 bp, 16 predicted proteins | sample 1617391 | NCBI WGS metagenome assembly MPLT02 (sample SAMN05944800, study PRJNA350692) | marine metagenome | biome: marine; feature: ODZ; material: water; isolation source: 70 m water sample filtered on 0.2 um supor filter | place: Pacific Ocean | collected 2012-04-08 | depth 70m m
GTGGTTCCGGGGTCAGGTTCGGTTAAAGCTCAAGCAGAAGCTGAAGGGCTTCATGAAATCTTTCAAGAAGCTGGATTCGACTGGCGCGAGCCTGGATGTTCCATGTGTCTTGCGATGAATCCAGACAAACTTAAAAAAGATGAACGTTGTGCAAGTACAAGCAATCGAAATTTTGAAGGACGTCAAGGTAGAGGGGGTAGAACGCATTTAGTTTCGCCCGCGGTAGCAGCAGCTACAGCTATTGCAGGAACTTTTGCTGTACCGAAAGACCTAGACGAAAGAGAAGGAAAGTAGTAATGGAACCAGTAGAAATAGTTTTTGGTACAGCGCTTCCTTTAAGTCGCTCAGACGTAGACACGGATCAAATAATTCCAAGCGATTGGCTTAAGCGGGTAGAAAGAACTGGTTTTGATAGAGGATTGTTCAGCGAGTGGCGAGATGATCCTTCTTTTGTGCTTAACGATGAACGCTTCACAGAGGCAACAGTCCTTGTAGCAGGACCAAATTTTGGAACAGGATCCTCAAGAGAACATGCAGTTTGGGCGATTCAACAATACGGATTCAAAGCAGTGGTATCACCTCGTTTTGCGGATATTTTTCGAAACAACTGTACGAAAAACGGACTGGTACCAGTTGAAGTATCTGACGAGATAGGTGAACAGTTGCTTCAAGCAATAGAGAACAGTCCAGAACTAATTTTGACTGTAGATGTGGCACAACGCACTTTAGAGGTTCCTGATGCAAACATTTCTTGCAGTTTTCCTCTAGAGGAGGCAGTGCAAGAGAGGTTCTTGAAGGGTCTAGATGATATCGGTATCACGATGAAACATGAAGAAGTGATCCACAAATATCAACAAGACAGACCAGCTTGGCTTCCTTCTATCAGTGTTTAAAGAGAAGTAATAATGAGAAGTCAAAATATGAAAATACTAAGCCTCCTAGTCTTCTTGATCTTATTTTCAGCTAATTGTGCAAACGAAACTTCCAGTATCAGCACATCTGGCTACTCCTTAACTTCAACAGAAAACGATCCTCCGCCAACAAATTCTTTTGAGAATACGAACTTAACAACAGTTCCGAAAGCGACAGTAAATATAGAGACAATGGAACTGACAAGCGGATTGATTCCTTTTAAGGCCTGTGAGGAACTACTCAGGTACTTTCAAGACGAAGCTTTAGAAAGAGTTGGACCATACGGACTTGATGGAATGGGTTGGGGGCCAATAATGCCAATGGCACTCAGAATGGAGGAGTCTTTTGCTGTTGCAGATTCAGGAGCAGTAATGGGAGCTGCACCTGGAATTGATTTTTCAGAAACAAATGTTCAAGAAGCAGGAATAGATGAACCAGATTTTATTAAGACTAATGGAAAAATAATCTCAGTATTACAAGACAACATTTTGAACATAATTGATCCGGAATCAAGTTCATCGCGACCATTAGGCTCCTTACGTCTTGAAGGTCTCGGATGGGGAAGCGAAATGTTCCTTTCAGGTGAAAGAGTTTGGGTTATGGCGCAAACAGACCTGTACACAGTGTCTCCCCTAGTGGCAAGATTTATTCCTGAGGGCACCTGGGATCCGCACACGACCATCGTCGAAATAGACATAACAGATCCGACACAACCAATTCAATTATCTAGCATGATAATTGAAGGACGTTATGTAAACGCCAGAGTGATTAATGACATCGCCAGAATAGTTATATCCTCACCACCATCTGACCTTCCCTTTGTAACACCTCAAGGACCGTCAGCAGAAGAAGTCGCTTTAGAGGCAAATAAACAGGCAATAGTTAAAACAACAATCGACAACTGGGTGCCTTCCTACGTGCATGAGAGTAAAGAAGACAAAGTAACGCAAGGTCAATTAGTTGACTGTAAAAAAGTTTCACATCCATCGAAATTCTCAGGGTTTACATCTCTTTCTGTTTTGGATTTAGATTTAACTTCCGATATGAAACCTCCTGCAGCTACATCAGTTTTGACAGATGGAGAAACCGTATATGCAAGCCAAGAAAACCTCTTTATATCGACAACTGATTATCCAGAAATAGTTCCATTTGGTGAAGAAAATTTTCAGAATACAGAAGAAGAGTACTCAACTTCTATACACCAATTCACAATGAAGACCGGAGATAAAACCGAGTACAAAGCATCAATAGATGTAGAAGGTCACCTGCTTAATCAATTTGCTATGTCGGAACATAATGGAAATTTGAGAGTTGCTACCACAACTGGAACTCCGTGGGGTTTTGATGAATCAAATGAGTCAGTTGTCACCGTTATAGAAATAAGCGATGAAGGTCTAACAGAGGTCGGACGAGTCGGAGGTATGGGAAAAGGTGAAAGAATCTTCGCAGTAAGATTCATCGGAGATCTTGGCTATGTAGTGACTTTTAGGCAGACCGATCCCTTTTACACACTTGATTTATCAGAACCCAAAACACCAAAAGTGCGCGGTGAATTAAAGATCACTGGCTACAGCGGCTACCTGCATCCAATAGAAGAAAATTTGATTTTAGGAATAGGGCAAGAAGCAACTGAAGAAGGGGTTACTACAGGAACAAAAGCAGCTCTTTACAACGTTGAGAATCTTGATGATCCAAAAGTTATTACCACCTGGTCACCTGGAAGTGGAAGAAGTTCAGCTGAATGGGATCACCATGCTTTCTTGTGGTGGGAGCCAGAGAAAATTGCAGTCCTTCCTATTAGAGACTGGATGAACGGTAGAGCAGAGGCAGTCATGCTTAAAGTCAAAGACGGAGATTTGCAAGAGTTCGGTCGTATTACTCACTCTGAGCCGGATTCACCTCCGGATGCAAAACCAGCATTTATGATTCCGATTGAAAGATCACTTATAGTTGGGAACGAAATTTGGACTTATTCGCGCGGTCAACTTCAAGCAAATTTGCTAACTGACCTTTCAGTTAGTAAAAAAGTTCAACTTGAAGAATTTTTCACAATGGGACAACTAATACCGGAACCGTTGTTCGTTGAATAACAACGGTTCTGATGCAGGGAGTTATTAAGAAATATATTTTGCTTTTTCAATCAGAGAAAAAATTCCATTTAAATCCAAATGGCCCATGTGGGTAATAACATTGCCCTCGGAAGTTACTACTGCAAAAGCCGGTTGGTTGATGACGCCAAATTTGCTCCACACCTCACCCGTATCAGCAATATTCGTAAAATCTAGACCCCACTCTAAAACTCTTCTTTGTCCAAGCTTAGAATCGAAAATTGCTCCAACTCCCACAACTTTCACCGAATTATTTGCTGCAACGACCGTTGGAGCCTCTCTAAGACAGGTAGTTCAATTCGGTGCCCAAAACCATAAGAGCATGTCCTGGCCAGACCCATTTTCTGACTCGATTGAGCTGTCTCCTGATTCAGAAGTATCTGTTTTTAGCCAGAGGTCTGAACCACTAACTAGTTCACCATCGGTAGTAAGAGCAAGAAAATCCAATTCTGAAGGGATTTCGATTTCGATAACCGTAGTGGTTGAAGTCGGCTGAGTGGTCACAGGTGGACTAGAAGAAAAAACAGCAGGAACTCCGGACTCATCCACAGTTGAACTTGAACAACTAAAAATGAGCGTAGAGAGTCCAAATATCAAATAAAAACGGCGCACGGAACAACTTTACGTCGGATACCGTCAAAATAAGTGAGCACAAGGCGTTTAATTATTTCAGCACTTTTATGCGGATTAGCAATCCTCCTTGCTTTTGCCATTCAAGTGCTTTTGGCTTGAAAGAAGCTAAACAGACATGAAACAATTTAATAATAAGAAGTTAAAACATGACAAAAAATTATGATCTAGTAGTAATTGGTGGTGGACCTGCTGGTTATGCCGCGGCTCTTTATGGTTCAGCTGCTGGACTTAAGGTCGCCATCGTAGAGGAAAATAAAATTGGAGGAACTTGTCTTCATGTTGGTTGCATACCAGCAAAAGAGTTACTAGAGACGGCCTCAGTGCTCAGGTCAGTACGTCAAGCAAAAGACTTTGGGATCGCAATATCACAAGACCCAGTTATTGACTTATCGATAAGCCAGAATCGCAAACAAACAATCATAGATCAACTATTTGCCGGTTTAAATTCGTTACTTGCAGGAAGAGACGTCACAATTTATTCAGGTACAGGCCTTTTGGGAGCCAATAGAAAAATAGAAATCCAACAAAATGGTGAAACAGAAATAATTCAAGGAACAAACGTGCTTTTAGCGACAGGTTCAACACCACGCACTATCCAAGGCTTTGAAATAGATGGAAAAACAGTTATGACAAGCGATGAATTTTTATCTATTGAAAAGACACCTAATCGAGTTGCAGTAATTGGAGGTGGCGCCATTGGTTGTGAATTTGCTTCTCTTCTTAATGATTTAGGTTCATCAGTCACATTGCTTGAGAGTCTTGACGAAATACTCCCAGGATGCGACAAAGACGTATCCACTGCTGTGAGACGATCTTTCGTAAAAAAAGGAATCGATATCCAAACTGGAGTGCAAGTGGAAGGGCATGAGGGAGATGCCGAGAAAACAACAGTTAGTTGGTCTGATAAAGGGCAACAAAATCAACTAGAAGTTGACCTAGTCGTCATAGCTGTAGGCCGTGCACCTAACGGACATGCGGCGGGATTAAATGACACAGAAGTAGTAGTTGATGAAAAAGGCTTTATAGAGGTAGATGAGAAATTAAGAACCAACGAAAAAGGAGTATGGGCTGCAGGGGACGTCGTTAATACTCCGCAATTGGCGCATGTTGGATTTGCTGAAGGTATTTTAGTGGTCAAAGAAATCTTAGGAGAGTCTCCGGTATCAATAGACCCGTCAACTGTTCCCTGGTGTATTTACTGTGACCCTGAGGTCGCCTTTGCTGGGTTAACCGAAGAATCAGCAAAAGCTGCTGGCTATAAGGTCGCAATCTCAAAACATCGTTACTCCGGAAACGGGAGAGCCATGATAATTGGAGAAACAGAAGGATTGGTAAAAGTAATCGCGGAAGCAGATGAATCAGGTAAAGCAGGTCGAATTCTAGGAGTTCACATGGCAGGGCCATTGGTTACCGAACAACTAGGCCAGGCATACTTGGCTGTCAATTTGGAAGCGACAGTTGATGAAGTCGCGAACCATATCCAAGCCCATCCCACTCTGAGCGAGCTTTTTGGTGAAACTGTAATGTCACTTACAGGCCGATCTCTCCACGGCTAATAATGACAAAGCCAACAATAACTCCAGAAGAAAAAGAACTTCAGATCAGATGGATGGGAAAAGTCCGTTACCGAGATGCTCTCGCAGTGCAACAAGCAATAAACAAACATGAACGCGGAAACTACCTTTTGTTGCTTGAACATCACCCTGTTTACACAATGGGCATCAGAGCTTCTTTAGATAATTTAAAGACAGACCCCGAAACAATTGGAGCTGAATTAGAAGAAGCAAATAGAGGAGGGGATATAACTTTTCACGGACCAGGCCAGTTGGTTGGATACCCCTTACTCAAATTAAAAGGTAAGCGCGGAGGTGGCATGGCTGATACAGCGGCTTACGTAAATGAGATCGAAAGTCTTCTTATAGAAACATGTAAAGATCTCGGCATCGAAGACGTCGGAAGAATCGAAAGGTATACAGGCGTTTGGGTAAACCCTAATGGGCCAGAACCTAGAAAGATTGCAGCGATCGGAGTGAGGCTAAACAAGGCTCGAACGATGCATGGTTTCGCACTGAACGTTAACCCTGACATGACTTTCTATGACCATATTGTTCCCTGTGGGATAACAGAATATGGTGTCACATCGTTAGAAAAAGAAGGAATAAATACGACAATGAAAGAAGTCGTTGACCTGGTATCTGAAAAAGCTGAAAGATTATGGAGTCAAAAAAAAGCCATACGAGCAGATGTCCTATGGGGCAATGAAACGAATACAGATAAGTCACTTGTGCAAATAGGTATAGACCAGACAGCGAAACGTCGAAAGCCAGAATGGATGAAAGTTAAATTAGAAACAGGGCCAGAATATCGACGTTTAAAAAAACTTATAGAGGAAAAACAACTCGTAACAGTATGCGAAGAAGCAGGATGTCCAAATATTTTTGATTGCTGGAATGACGGTACGGCGACCTTCATGATAGGTGGAGAACGTTGCACGCGAGCATGCGGTTTTTGTCTAGTTGACACTAGAAAACCAAAACCCTTAGATACTTATGAGCCGGAACGAGTTGCTATGGCAGTTGCAGAAATGGGTTTGAGGCATGCAGTTGTAACATCTGTAGCGAGAGACGACCTCAAAGACGGAGGCGCAGAACATTTTGCGATGACAATAAATATGATTCGTGAAATAAATCCAGAAACAAAAATCGAAGTTCTTATTCCTGACTTCAAAGGAGACCCAGAATCCCTCAATACTATTTTCGAAGCTAAACCCGACGTTCTGAATCACAACATCGAAACAGTTCCTAGACTCCAGAGAAGAGTTAGGCCTTCAGCAGGCTATGCGCGGAGTCTCTCAGTATTAGCGAGAGCTAATAAAGAAAACTTCATAACCAAAACATCGTTGATGGTTGGTTTAGGTGAACAGGAATCAGAAATAGATGAATGCCTAGTGGATCTGGCAGCTATTGGTTGTGACATCGTAACTATCGGACAGTATTTAAGGCCGTCACCACAGCACTTACCCATAAAAAAATGGGTAAATCCAATTGCGTTCGAAAGGTGGAAGAATATAGGCGAAAATCTCGGAATTTCACATGTAGAAGCAAGTCCCCTAACTCGGTCCAGTTACCATGCCCGCCAAGCTTTCGAATCTACGAACATTACCCCGGTTAGCATTGGACGCCCAGAGCTAGTTCTTGCAGATAGTTAAAAAATAAAATGATTCGCCTTGATGCCACTACGGTTCTTTTGCAATGGGCGGTTGGTGGTCTGCTGTTTCTTTGGGTTACCTGCCGTCACCGGCAAGTAGGGGTAGGTTATGGATGGTTATTGCGTATCACCTACATGGTCATGCTGGTTTCGGCTTTTGTAGTCGCAGTCTTAACAGAAGTAGTAATAGAACGCGAAATAATCATTTTGGGAGTAGTAGCAACTACAACAGTTCCATTACTTAATTCTTATTTAAAAAGAAAAGACGAAAACAAATTTCTAAATCCAAACTTAGATCTTGTTGCCCCAATCTTAGGAATAGCTGCTCTAGTAGTAGCAGCACTTGATGCTGGTGGTCCTCCAGGATTAGCGATAGCAAGAACGCTTGTAGGAGCAATTTTTTTAGGTGCTGTAAGTGATGCGATGCTTCTTGGACACTGGTATTTAGTTCAACCAGGCTTGGCTAGAGCCCCTCTATTGGAACTAGTACGGTTAATAGGAATAATTTGGCCATTTGAACTGGCGGTACTTCTATACCCAACAGGAATGCTCTCAGTGATTAATGGAAGTATCGATGATGGTTACGGAGGTCTTTTAGGCTGGTTTTGGCTTGCCTGCACTCTTATGACAATTGTTCTAGTTTTCGTAACGCGCGCAGCATTAAAAGAAAGACAATATTCCGCAGTCATGGCAGCAACCGGCTTGTTATATCTGGCAATATTGACAGGATTTGGAATGGATCTAGTAGCAAGAGCAACACTTGCTTAAAATAGAAATCTGCTCGATGGTCTAAGCATGGTGCCGTTAGGATTATTTAAATGAAGGTATATACACGACGAGGAGATGACGGCTCTACAGATCTGCTGTACGGAGGACGCGTTTCAAAAAATGACTCCCAACCTGAAGTTTATGGAGATGTCGATGAAACACAGGCATTTATCGGCTTAGCAAGATCAGTAGCAGGTGAAGAACTTTCAACCCTCTTACTGAAAGTTGAACGTGAGCTTTGGACACTAATGGCAGAACTGGCCTGCAACCCAGAGAAAATCGACAACCTTGATGAAAACAGTCGCGTAACTAAAGAAATGGTTGAAGGTCTTGAAGGCATGATAGATGAACTCAGCGAAAAGTTTGAAATGCCAAAAGAATTCGTAGTCCCTGGCGAAGACGAAGTATCAGCGAGATTAGACGTCGCAAGAACTGTATGTCGTCGGGCAGAAAGGTCAGCAGTTGGACTAGAGCTTGAAAATTCATACGTAGTTCCATATTTGAATCGTCTTTCAGATCTTCTTTGGAGCGCTGCACGTTGGCAAGAAGGCGAATCTGTAACAACAAAATCTGTTCCAGCATCTGATTAAAATTTTTAAATAGGAGGAAACATGACAATAAGCTTTACGACCGCCAAAGGGTTACCAGCAAATACGGCAGTAGTCGCTCATGGAATTAGTTCGGACAAATTGAACACGCTCCCAAAAGGTCTTAATCCAACAGAGCTTAAAAAGCTTGGTTTTAAGGGTGAATTAGGTCAAGTCCAGTTACTTCCTTCAGGAAACAAGCTAATAGCAGCCGTAGGTCTCGGAGAATCAAACGAAATAAGTCCAACAAGATTAAGAGATGCTGCTGCAGCTCTTGCAAGGGCAACACGCCGACATAGTTCAGTAGCGACAGACCTAGTTTCGAAATCAGATCTTGAAACAACTCAAGCCATCCAGTCAGTTGTGGAAGGAATGGCTTTATCCCTTTACAAATTCGATTACAAATCATCTTCGACAAAGAATAAAGAAGATGAATCTTTAAAAAAAGTGGTACTTGCTGGCAGCACATCATCTGCAGCTAACTCTGCAATCAGGAAAGCAACTGCTGTTGTAGAAGGAGTTGTATTAGCTCGTGATTTGGTAAACGAACCTGGAGGGACTCTTACCCCTCAAGTATTTGCCCGCAAAGTTGCACGAATGGCAAAAGAAAAAGGACTTACAGCAAAAGTCATGGATGAAGCCGCTATCAAAAAAGCAGGTCTAGGAGGTCTCCTAGGGGTAAATCGAGGTTCTGACAATCCACCAAGATTCGTTGAGTTGACTTACCGGCCGAAAGGTAAAGCAAAAGCAACCTTAGCTCTAGTAGGCAAAGGGATTACTTTTGACTCCGGTGGACTCTCGATCAAACCATGGCAAGGCATGTCTGAAATGAAAACAGACATGGGAGGAGCTGCGGCCGTAACTGGAGCAATGTCCGCACTTTCTTCTTTAGCTCCCAAAATAAGAGTCAAAGGGTATTTGCCTATGACTGACAACATGCTTGGAGGAGATGCGACAAGGCCAGGAGACGTATTAAAAATTCGAAACGGTAAAACAATCGAAGTTATAAACACAGATGCAGAAGGGCGACTCATACTCGCCGATGCACTTTCTTTGGCGAGCGAAACCAAACCCGACGCAATAGTAGATTTGGCCACATTGACAGGAGCTTGCATGGTTGCACTTGGCTCCGATATTGCAGGATTAATGGGTAAAAATGAGTCCTTTTTAGGTCAAGTTGAAAAAGCAGCTGAAGACGCCGGCGAGAAAGTTTGGCAACTGCCGCTTCCAGACGAATATAGGGACCTTTACAAGTCTCCTATCGCTGACATGAAAAATATAAGCGCAGGAGGGTACGGAGGAGCTATTACTGCTGGACTGATACTTTCAGAGTTTGTCGCTGAAGGAATCCCATGGGCTCACTTAGATATAGCAGGACCGGCTCGAGCTGATAAAGACAGTGCAGAACTTGTAGAAGGTGGTACGGGTTTTGGAGTTAGAACTCTTATCAAACTAATTCAGTCTTTCGAATCTCCGAAATCTGAATAAAGATTTCAACAAGAATGACTGAGCCATTACAGCAAGCAAAAGACTTAGTTGATCAAGCAACCAAAATAACTGTTCTCACTGGAGCTGGAATATCAACCGATAGTGGGATACCTGATTTTCGAGGTCCAAACGGGATATGGACAAAAAATCCTGAAGCTGAAAAAGCATCAAATATTCACTATTACAGAACCGATCCGGAGATTCGTAAAAGGAATTGGGAGCTAAGGGCTTCAGGAGAACTTTGGCCGAATATTATTCCTAATGAGGGACATCAAGCGTTAGCACATCTTGAAAAAAGAGAACTTCTGCACATGCTGGTCACACAGAATGTTGACGGTCTCCACCAAATGGCAGGAAATAACCCAAATAGAGTCGTTGAGATACACGGCACAGTTAAAGAAGCAATGTGTCTTGAATGCGACTGGCGAGATGATATTGAAACAGTTCTTCAAAGAGTGCGAGACGGTGACATTGACCCACATTGCTCATGTGGCGGTTTGCTCAAATCGGCAACAGTCAGTTTTGGCCAAAATCTTTTCCCAGGAGATATAGACAAAATGTTCGAAGCTTCCTTATCATGTGACCTTTTGCTAGCAGTTGGTACCAGCCTTCAAGTGTTCCCTGTGGCTGAGATGCTTCCCACAGCAGTAAATAATGGAGCTAAAGCAGTGATAATAAACGGTGAGCCAACAGTGATGGACCAACTAGCTGAAGTCGTAGTTATAGGCGAAATAAGCAAAGTTTTACCTGAAATAGTTGGACTTTAAAAGAAAGTAAAGTGCTAAATATTGACAAGATTCATAGAATTTTAGAGTGTCAACTTTCCAAGAACTTCTAGCGCAAGCAAAAAGCCAGATTGATGAAACGGACCCTTCAGAATCTGAGACTCTTATTGCTCAAGGATGGGTTGTTCTCGACGTGCGAGAAGTCGAGGAATATGACCAAGGAGTAATACCGGAATCTATTTTGATACCACAGGGGAAAATTGAAGAATCTATAAAAGAACGAATACCCGACCATGATCAACCAATAATCGCAATGTGCGCTGGAGGTGTGAGGTCAGCATTCGCTGCAGTGGCATTGAACGAACTTGGTTACAAAAATGTGGTATCGATGGACGGTGGCTTCAATCTTTGGAAACAACAAGGGCGTAGTTGGGTATCGTCACAGATATTAAAACCGGAGCAGCGCAGCCGTTATGAAAGGCACATATCACTTCCGGAAATTGGAGAAAAAGGGCAACAAAAACTTCTAGACTCCAGAGTCGTAATAATAGGTGCAGGTGGCCTCGGATCACCAGCAGCGCTCTACCTTGCTGCAGCGGGAGTAGGAACAATAGGTGTCGTTGATATGGACACTGTTGAAGAGTCGAATCTCCAACGACAAATATTACATAGCACAGAAACAATCGGTAAAAACAAAGTTGATTCCGCTGAAAAAACACTTTCAGCATTGAACCCTGACGTAAATGTCATTACATATAACACGCTATTAAATAAAGATAATGCGATTGAGGTAATAGAAAATTATGATGTTGTCGTAGATGGAACCGACAACCTCCAAACTCGATACCTGATCAATGATGCTTCAGTTAAAACAGGAATACCTGTTGTGCATGGATCAATATTTCAGTACGAAGGCCAAATAACAGTTTTTGATCCAAAAAATGGACCTATCTATAGAGATGTTTTTCCTGAACCACCAGAAAATGGAACAGCCCCCAATTGCTCAGAGGCAGGGGTGTTGGGCGTACTGCCTGGAATAGTTGGGTCTATCCAAGCATTAGAAACAATAAAACTAATCCTGGAGATCGGAGAAGGACTTTCTGGACGTCTAATTGTCTTCGATGCTTTAGAAATGTCTTTTCATGAATACAAAATTGACCGGGATCCAAATAATCAGATCACTTGGAAAAATCGAAATCAGGTTCAACTTGAAGAAAACGAAGAAACCTGTCAAATCAGTTCATCGCAGCCTCCAGAGACCTGATGCAATTAAAGACTGCCAGTTGGCTGTCAGAAAATTTTGAGTTTTATTAATTACGGCCGTACGATATGACCCTTACAGTTAGAAAGTTCATCAATGTCAGAGATTGCAGTAGTTGGAACAGGTTATGTGGGTTTAACGGCAGGAGCCTGTTTCGCCCATCTTGGGCACCAAGTCGTTTGCTACGACATCGATAAAGAAAAAATAGACAAACTTTCAACTGGGGAAATACCAATTGTTGAGAAAGGTCTTGAAACACTTGTCAAAGAGGGGCTAAAAGAGAACAAGCTTTCTTTTACTACCAGTCCTCAAGAAGCGGTTTCTAATTGCAAAGTAGTTTTTCTTTGCGTCCCAACACCACAAAAGGCTGATGGAACTACAGATACTTCAATGGTTGATTCCGCCGTTAGCTTACTAGCCCAGTTTTTGCCTAAAAATTCTGTTTTAGTGAACAAGTCAACAGTCCCAGTCGGTTCAGCCCAAACAGTGTTTGAAAAACTTGATAGACAAGACATATCTGTTGTCTCAAATCCTGAGTTCCTTAGAGAAGGAACAGCAGTTGATGATTTTCTTCAACCCGAAAGAATAATTATCGGTTCAGAAAAACCAGAAGCGGCTCAGATAGTTGCAGAATTATATGAAAAAATCGAGGCACCACTCCTGATAACTGACCCAATTTCAGCAGAAACAATCAAATACAGCGCAAACGCATTTCTTGTAACAAAACTTTCCTTTATCAATTCAATAGCTGCAGTTTGTGAAGGTGTCGGTGCTGATATTACTGATGTCATAAAAGGGATAGGTTACGACTCCAGAATCGGTGAAAAATATATGAGCCCTGGACCTGGCTGGGGAGGTAGCTGTTTCCCCAAAGACACAAAGTCTCTTATACATATGGCTGGACAAGCAGGTTACGATTTTCGTTTCCTTGACACCGCAGTAGCTGTCAATGAAGAACAGTTTGATCGCGTTGTAAAAAAAATATCAGATGCTGTTGGAGGAGATTTAGAAGGAAAAACAGTCGCAGTCTGGGGTCTCACGTTCAAGGCTGGAACTGATGATCTTCGCGACTCGCCTTCATTAGCAGTAATAAAAAGACTCCAAGCCAAAGGTGCCATAATTAAGGCACACGACCCAACCGTGAAGGAACATAAAGAAGGAATACCTAAACAGGTAGTAATTTCAAATGAACCACTCGAAGCATGTGAGAACGCAGATGCAGTTGTGCTCCTGACGGACTGGGAAGAATATGAAAATATCAAACCTAATGAAGCCATTGAGCGTTTATCGGGTCCAAATTTGATTGATACGCGAAATGTTTTCAACCCTCAAGAATGGGAAGATACAGGTTTCACCTATCAAGGAATCGGCCGTTGAAACAATTAATAACTCAACTCTAGAAAAAGAAAACATTTGAAAATTTTCGACAGACTTCCTTTTGGAACTACCACAGTAGGTTTAGGACTCCTGATCAATGGGGTTTCTGCTTACATTTTCATTTCTGTCGCTTCGAGAGACCTCGGAGCTGAAATGTACACACCTTTAGGAATGTTATGGGCTTTGAGTTTCCTTCTAGGACCAGGAATTTTCCAACCTTTGGAACAACAAACTGCACGTAGCATCGCAAGTCGTTCGGGTAGAGAAATAGTTCCTGTTGCTAAAGCAGCATCAATAATTGGAGGTTCGGTGACCTTGTTGCTGATTATCCTTGCTCTGTCTTTCAACTCATGGCTTACCGAAAGTATTTTTAGTGGTGAAAGCAGTTTATTGTTCGCAATTATTTTGGTAGTTATAGGGCTGGGTGCAGCTCATCTCGTAAAAGGTATTCTTGCAGGAGCCGGCCGTTTCAAAAACTACGCACAATATTTGGTAGGAGAAGGCTTAGGAAGACTTTTAGCGACTGCAGTACTAGCGACCTTTGCTTCAGGCGAAGTTTGGATGTATGGGTTAGCTTTAGGACTCTCACCTTTCATCGGGATTTTATTAGCTCTCATCCGACAAAACGATTTGATTAGAAATGGGTCTCCGGTTAGAGCAAGAGAGATTTCGAGTTCATTAGGAGTTCTTTTATTAGCATCACTTGCAACAGCGATGGTTTTAAATGTAAGCCCGTTAGCCGTAGAACTTTTAGCCGGAACAGGTCAGAAAGAAGAACCAGGAAAGTTCCTGAACGCATTACTAATAGCGAGAATACCTTTGTTTTTCTTTCAGGCTATTCAAGCAGCACTGCTTCCTAGACTTTCTCAATTAGTAGCATCTGAGGATTACGAAAAATTCAAACATGAAGTACTGAGGCTCCTAACTTTTGTGACAGTATTTGGAGTTTGCTTTATCTTATTAATGGCTGCAGCAGGCCAATGGGTGACACGAATAGCTTTTGGTTCTGAATATGAAATTTCCACCCAAAACATGCTTCTTTTAGCGATTTCCAGTATTGGACTGATGTACGCACTGTCAATCACACAAGGATTACTGGCTTTCCATCTGCAACGGCTTTCAGCGACAGCTTGGATTGTTGGTATTGCAACGTTTCCAGTAACCGTCACTTTCGGTGATGATCTTTTCCTAAGAGTTGAAATTGCGCTTATTTTCACAGTCTTTATCACCACTGTACTTTTAGGGTTTTTTATCGTTAAAAGTTATAAAGCTCAGATGGTAAACAAAACTTAAATATTCTAAGGCTCCACTAGTACGACTGTTCTTGCTTCTACAATCCGAAGTGCGGATAGCAAGGCAACCTGAGCATGATTTCAGAAGATCTAGAAAAGTTTAAAAGACCGACTGGCGGTCTGATAAAACGACGTCAAAAATTCCTACCTTTGCTTATAGTTATGACGCTTTTCGCTGCTTCTATCGTTTCAATTCCAACAGCTAATGCTGACATTCGCGTCACGGTGCAAGCAGGAGACAGCTTGTCATTAATAGCACTCGAATACGGTGTGTCGACTCAATCAATAATGAACGCTAATGGGATAAGTAACCCAGATCTTCTCTTCATGGGACAAGAGCTAATAATCCCAGGTGTCACACAAACATCCAGTACAGCTTCTGCGGTCGTAACAGTCGAATGGGGAGACAGCCTTTCAGCAATAGCAGAAGATTACGGTGTTTCAGTCGCTTCGTTAATGGAAGCTAACGGAATTACGAATGCCAATTCGATCTTCGCTGGGCAAGAATTGACAGTGCCTGGAGTGTCTGGGCCTTTACAACCTGCAGGACCGGTCATAGTCACAGTGGTATCAGGAGACACTCTTTCAGAAATTGCTTCAAAATACGGAGTTGGACTTTCTGCGTTGATGAACGAAAACGGTATAACAAAACCAGATGCAATTTACATTGGTCAAAAAATACGAATACCTGGAACTGGAGCATCACCTACAACGACTCTCCCGCCAATAAGAATCACTGTAAAGTCAGGAGACACTCTTTCGGTAATTGCAGATACTTACGGTGTCAAAGTTTCATCAATAGTTTCTGCAAATGGTTTGCCAAATGCTAATTATCTTTCTGTAGGCCAAGAGTTGATTATTCCAGGTGTTTATGGAACGGCAGCATCACCTCAATATTCGACTAATTACGGCCCAGTAGTAGTGAACGGAAGAGGATGGGGGCATGGAAGAGGCATGGGTCAGTATGGATCTCTGGGATACGCCATCGATGAGGGATGGGGAAGGGACCAAATACTTAATCATTATTACGGCGGCACTACAGCTGGAACAGTGGCTAATGAAGAAATAGGAGTCAGATTGCTTAGTCACGACGGTAAACCCACAACGGTTTATGTTGAAAGCGCGCTATTGGCAATCGGAGGAGAGGCTGGAAATTGGACTCAACTAAACGGCAAAGCAGTAAAGGTAACTCTTGAAGGGGATACTGATCGTTATCGGGTGGCAACAGGGCAATCATGTTCAGGGCCATTTACTAATACAGGAATTGTCATTTCAAGTCCCATAGTGAGAATAAGAGCGGCACACATGGCACCTCCAGGTGCCACAACAACCACTACGACGACGACAACTACGACAACAACGACAACTACGACTTTGCCAGGCGCGACAACTACAACAGTTGCTCCTACCACTACAACAACGATGCCACCAACGACAACGACTCCACCGACCACCACAGCTCCTCAAGCTGGTTCAGTATTTCAAGTGCTCGACACAACTGATGCAGATCTTGATTGGACACTTCAAGTTTGTGAAGATTCAAACAAATCTTCCTGGTACCGGGGTGAAATAAGAGCAGCCCGAGCTGGTGGAAATCAAAGAACTGTGAATTGGCTGCCAATTGAGCAATATTTACGTTCCGTAGTCCCACGCGAGATGCCACCAGAATGGGCAGATATGGGAGGTGGAACTGGAATTGCAGCTTTAGAAGTCCAATCGGTGGCCGCACGTTCATATGCATTAGCCGAAAAACGTTACGCCTACGCGAAAACATGCGACACCATTAGATGCCAGGTTTATGAAGGAAGAAGAAGTCGCTCAGGGAACAGTTCATGGTCTAATGAGGACCCCAGGTCAGATACGGCTATAAGAAACACAGCAGGAATGGTCAGATACCAAGATGGAAAAATAGCTAGAACCGAATTTTCTGCATCAACAGGAGGTCACACAATAACTGCAGATTTCCCAGGTGTACCTGACGATGGAGATGATGTTTCAATAAACCCAGTACACAAATGGACAAAAGAAATAACCGTAAATGATGTAATTTCAAGGTTCGGTTTAACCCCACTTTACGAAATAGAGGTGATCACGCGCGATGGTTTCGGTGACGATGGTGGGAGAGCAGAGGAAATAGAATTCAGAGCGCGAGACGGACAACGTTTCATAATTACCGGCAATCGCTTTAGAAGAGAATTCGGACTTAAGTCAAACTGGTATGGGGTCAACTATGGTCCACCCGAAGCAGCAATCCAATTCCCAGAAGAAAGACTTGATGAATACAGAGTTACTACTGGGTACACGGAAGAAGAGTGGCAGTCTTTACTTGATTCAGCAGATCACCTAAAAATGACACCAAATGAATTCCAACTTTCTGCAGTATGGGCAGTTGCTTTCCTGTTGAATCTTTCATCCAATCCAACTGGTCCAAAGCCATTAACAGATCCTCCTCTAATTGACGGTGTTCACAATGTCGAAACTGCTTACAAGGCCGCCGCAGAAGATCAGAAAGCTCTTGAACAGGTCGCAGAAGTATTTGCTATAAATGGGGGTCAAGCCCAAAAAGCAGCGGTAACAATATTGGTTTTCCTTGTCCAAATAGCGAAAGCTGCGGGTCGTTAAATTCCCGTAGTCACTTAATGCCCTCAGGGAAGGTACCCTCCGGTGATGAAAGGTCTTATTTTGGCAGGGGGGAGTGGACGAAGATTACGACCAATAACGCATAAAACGGCTAAACAATTGGTACCAATTGCCAACAAACCAATACTCCATTACGTAATTGAAGATTTAGTAGGAGTTGGAATAACGGACTTAGGGATAGTTGTAGGGGATACGGCAAAAGAAATTGAGAAATCTGTCGGGAACGGTTCCCAATGGAACGCAGATATAACCTACATACACCAAGAAGAACCATTGGGGTTGGCTCACGCTGTCTTAATCTCCGAACCTTTTTTAGGGCAGGAAAAATTCATCATGTACTTAGGTGACAACATGTTCGAAGATTCTCTACATGCGGTAGTTGAGGATTTCGAAAAGTCTTCAACAAATGCACGACTACTTTTAGCAAAGGTTGACAACCCACAAGCTTTTGGAGTCGCAGAAGTTGATGAGCAAGGAGCAATCAAAGGTCTGGTAGAAAAACCTGAAAATCCTAAATCAGACTTGGCACTTGTAGGTGTTTATCTTTTTGATTCAACAATCCACCGTGCAGTTAAAGCCATTGAACCTTCCGACAGGGGAGAATTGGAAATCACTGACGCTATCCAATGGATGATCGATAAAGAGAACAGCATAGAACATAAGACACTAGAAGGCTGGTGGATTGATACAGGCAAGAAGGACCCCTTATTGCTTTGCAATGAACTGATTTTAGAAAAAATTGAAACACTTCTTCTGAGTCAAATAGGAGAGACAGTAACACTAAAAGGGGAGATAGCAACAGGGGAAAATGTTGAAATAATAGATTCGAATATTCAAGGGCCGGTAGTGATTGGATCTGGAGTAAGAATAGAAAGAAGTGATATTGGGCCATATGTTTCAATAGGAGATGATTGCAAAATAGAGGATTCATCAGTGGAACGTTCAGTGCTTATGGAAAAAAGTTATGTGAGTGGAGTGACACAATTGACCAAATCAGTTTTAGGAAGAGAAGTGGAAATTGATGGTACGGAAACAGAGTTTCAAGAGTCAACTTCAGTGATGCTCGGAGATGGAACAAAAGTGAACCTTAAAAATGGCTGAAATTCAAAAATCAGAGATCATAAGTGGGGTAGTTGTTGTTAAACCTCAAATATATGACGATGAACGTGGATTTTTTTTAGAGACATGGAGACAGGAATGGCTACCTGAAACTCGACCAATGATTCAATCAAATAGAGCAGATCGTTCAAAAGGGACTTTAGTTGGATTCCACTATCACATGCATCAGTCAGATTATTGGTACGTATCGCATGGGCAAGCGCAAGTAGTACTCCATGACCTGAGACAGGGTTCACCCACACAAGGGGCTACACAAAATCTCAGATTGGGAACAAGTAAAGGTTCAGAACAAAAAGGTGTTTATATTCCACCAGGTGTAGCCCACGGATTTGCTGCTATTACAGACATAACAATTACTTATTTGGTTGACAATTATTACGATCCTGAGGATGAATTAGGCGTAGCTTGGAACGATCCTCAAATTAGAGCCGATTGGGAAATGGATAATCCCATTCTTTCAAAAAGAGACCAGTTTAATCCTCTTTTGGAAGATATCGAAGAACATCTAAAACCGAAATATCAGGCAGATTCTTGAAATGCGTTTACTGATAACAGGAGGGGCAGGATTCATAGGATCGGCCTACACAAAAAAATTAATAGCACAAGGCGATGAAGTGATTGTTTATGACGCACTTACCTATGCAGGCAATTTAGATAATCTTAAAGAAGTCGAAGAAAACCATTCCTATAAGTTCATTCATGGAAATGTGTGTGACTTAAAAAAACTTGATGAAGCCATCGACGGTTGTGACGGCGTAGTTCATTTCGCAGCAGAAAGTCACGTGGACCGATCTATTGCCGACCCCAGTCCGTTTATTGAAACGAACTGCACAGGAACTGCAAATCTTTGCGAACTTGTACTTAAAAATAAAATAGAAAAATATGTTCATATATCTACAGACGAGGTCTACGGATCGATTGGAAACAAGATTGGTGAAGGCTCATTCACCGAAGAAGATCCTCTGCGGCCCTCATCTCCGTACTCTGCTACAAAGGCAGCTGCAGACTTGATTGCATTGTCGTATCACCACACGCATGGGCTGCCAGTAAGCATTATTAGACCTTCCAATAATTACGGCCCAAACCAATTTCCAGAAAAAATAATTCCTCTTTTCATTACCAATCTTCTTGAAGGTGAACCAGTCCCCTTATACGGGGATGGTCTAAACATTAGGGACTGGTGCAACGTTGAAGATACTTGTGAAGCGATAGACACAGTCTTAAAAAAAGGAGAAAAGGGCTGTGTATACAATGCGGGAGCTGGTAACGAAAAGACAAACTTAGAACTTGCTGAAAAACTTATTGAATTGTGCGACGCTGACAAATCGTTAATCCAGAAAACAACCGATAGAGCCGGTCATGATAGGCGCTATTCAATAAATTCAAACTTAATTCACCAGCTTGGATGGCACCCAGAATGTGATTTCGAAAAAGGGCTTGAGAAGACTGTCGAATGGTATAAGCAAAATAGACAATGGTGGGAGCCACTAAGGGATAGTTCGCAATGACGGTTTTCATATGTGGTTCCACAGGCCGCTTAGGCAGATCTGTTGGAAAAGTCTTTGAAAAAGAAGCAAAAGTTGTTGCACCTACAAGACAAGAGCTCGACTTAAGATCAAAAGACGACATACAAGAAGCTATCGAGGCTTATAAACCTTCCATATTGATCAATTGCGCAGCTTGGACTGACGTTGACGGTTGTGAAAA
>MPLT02064856.1_pt1 | contig 19815 bp, 13 predicted proteins | sample 1617391 | NCBI WGS metagenome assembly MPLT02 (sample SAMN05944800, study PRJNA350692) | marine metagenome | biome: marine; feature: ODZ; material: water; isolation source: 70 m water sample filtered on 0.2 um supor filter | place: Pacific Ocean | collected 2012-04-08 | depth 70m m
CGACGACACCTTTTTCACGGAAAGTATCACGTTTTGCTCCGGTTGTACGCCCATCGTTCCTCTTATCGTGTCGCCAAGCAAATGCATGGCTCCAAAAATAAATGCCAAAAGCCTCTCCAACTTTGTGGTGTTCTCGGTCTCCGTTTTCGTTTTCGGTGTAGTAGCCTACAATGTGGCCGTCTAAGGGTTTATCTTTGGTGTCAACGCTGCCACTGTCCCAAACCTTTCCGTCAATGTTGTAGCGGGCACTCCAAATTTCTTTGTGCTTTTCCCGGCATTCTTCGTTGTAGGAATCTTGGCCAAACACATTGGAAAATACGGTTTCGGCAGCTTCGTCATCCACGAAAGTGACGTCATAATGTGTGAATTTGGCAGGCCATTCATATCCCCATTTGACCGTTAAAAACATACTCGCAAAAATGACGGTCCAGATTTTCCATTTTCGATACCCGTTCCAATCCTTTAGTTTTAGGGAAACCCAGGCGAGAACGATCGTTGCTGAAGAGGCGATTAGGATGAGCGTGTTAAAGGCGCCAACCTCTTTACTCATCAGCCCCATGCTCCAGTTGCCGGGTTCTGCCCCTACTCTTAACAAGACATAGGCAGAAAAAAGCGCGCCAAAAAGCATAACTTCAGAAGCGAGGAACAGCCAGACTCCCGCTTTGCCGTTATAAAGGCCGGTGTCGGGGCGGGCGGTTGAATTGTAAGGGATTTCCATATGTCGTTAAATTACGCGGTTTCCGGACGGTTTGGGTCCGTTTGTGGAATGTAATCCTTGTCTGCACCCGGGACACTGTATGCATAAGGTTCTCCGTGAACCTCCGGTTCCTTTATAAAGTTTCCATGTGGCGGCGGTGTGGGCGTTTGCCAATCCAGTGTAGTGGCCTCCACTGGGTTATCGTTCTCCACTTTCTGGCCGTTACGAATACTGTGAAAGAAGTTCACGATGAAAACAATTTGTATTAGGAACATTCCGAATGCGCCCAGTGTGATATATTCATTCAGTCGAATGATCAATTCGGACAAAGCGCCGGAAGTAATATCCGGGTTCTGAACTAGCGAATAGGTGGCGCCTCCGTCGCTCATACGGCGGCTTAATCCGGCAAATCCCTGTATGAACATCGGAAAAAAGATGATATTCATGAATATCAACGAGCCCCAGAAATGCACCTTACCCCAATACTCGTTCATCTTGCGGCCAGTCATTTTTGGGAACCAGAAATAGATCCCCGCAAACATGGCAAAAATCGTCCCGGGTGCGACCACGTAGTGGAAGTGAGCAATCACGTAGTACGAATCATGTAAATGAAGGTCTGTGAAGCTGAAGCCCAATGGCAAGCCCGTGAGGCCTCCAATGCCAAACATCGGCAGGAATGCTAGGGCGAACATGGAGGCCGGGTTAAATCGGATTGACCCTTTCCACAGTGTCATAAACAGGCAGGTGAGGAGAATTACTGATGGGACCGATATGATCATGGTGGTTGTCTGGAAGAACGTGGCCACCTTTGCGCTCATACCGGTGAGATACATGTGGTGCGCCCATACAATGAAGGACAAAAACCCTAAAACAAACACCGCGGCCACCATAACCTTGTAACCCCAAAGCGGGCGGCGGGCGTTGTTACAGAGAATCTCTGCCACCATGCCGATCGCCGGTAGGATCAGCACATAAACTTCAGGGTGGCCCAAGAACCAGAACAGGTGTTGCCATAGCAACGGGCTGCCGCCGCCTGAAACAGCCATCGGAGTTGAGCCGGTATCAAACACGCCCGAAGGAAGGAAGAAACTGGTATCAGCCACGCGATCCATCAACTGCATGATACCGGCCGCTTCCAACGGCGGGAAAGCCAGGAGAAGAAGGAAGGCAGTAATGAACTGTGCCCACACAAAAAATGGCATACGGAACCACGTCATACCAGGCGCGCGTAACTGAATGATGGTTGCGATAAAGTTAACCGCACCGAGCAGTGACGAGGTGATCAATAGGATCATGCCAATGAGCCAAAATGATTGACCGTCGGTTGGGATTACAGACGCCAAAGGTGAATATGACGTCCAACCGGCCTGAGCTGCTCCACCAGGAATAAAGAAACTCACCGTCATTACCACGCAGCCTAGGAAGAAGCTCCAAAAACTGGCCATGTTAATTCTCGGAAAGCACATATCTGGCGCTCCTATCTGGAGTGGAACAACGTAGTTTCCGAATGCTGCAAAGCCCAAAGGAACCACTGCGAGGAACACCATGATCGTGCCGTGCATCGCGCCAAACTGATTGTACGCATCTGACGACATGACGCCGTCTTTAAAGACCGGTTCACCGGCGTTGTTATGCGCGTATACGTGCTCGAGCACGGCGCCCATAATGGGGAGCGGTTCGCCCGGCTTTGCAATCTGCCAGCGCATAGCCATGATGAGTAGAAAGCCCACCAGCAAAAAGAGTAGCGAGGTGACACCGTACTGAATGCCGATCACCTTGTGGTCTGACGAGAAAACGTACTTGGTCAGGAAATGTTGGTTGTCGTGGCCGTGATCATCATGGCCATCATGATGATCTTCGTGCGCAACATCCGGTTGGGTAGTGGTTTCCATTGCTAATTATTTCTAGGCTGCTCGATCCCAGACCATCAACCCCAATAGTAGGGGCAGATAAAGGAGCGAATAGTAAAACAAGCGGCGGGCCGATTCCAATGTCATTTCCCGCGAAAATTTCCAGCTGAGCACCGCGAAGTACAGGCTTAAGGTCACCGCGCCGGCACAGTAGATGACACTGGAAATCCCCAGTAAAAACGGCGAAATCGCTGCCGGAATGAGGGCTAGAGTATACAGAACGGCGGACTTGCCGGTGTTGGAGGCACCTTGCTCTCCCTCGGAAATCATCCGGAAACCGGCCTTTTCGTAGTCTTCCCGGTAAATCCAGGCGATCGCCAAAAAGTGCGGCAGTTGCCAGAAAAACAGAATCGCCACCAGCGACCAGCCTTCGGGCGCTATGGCGCCCGAGCTGCCGGTGGCGGCCGTCCAGCCCATTAGCGGCGGCAACGCGCCTGGGATGGCGCCGATTAAAGTGTTTGATGTGGTGACCCGTTTCAATGGTGTGTACACAGCTACGTAAGAAATCAAGGTCACAGCTCCCACCACACTCGTGATCAGATTCACCTTGTAGGCGAGATACACCAAGCCAACTGCCGCCATCGCGCCGCCGGCCAAAAGCGCTCGTTCCGGGCTAATGGCACCGGTCACAATCGGCCGGTTTGCGGTGCGCGGCATTTTGGCATCAAAATCTTTTTCCAGATATTCGTTCAGCGCTGCTGCACCTCCAGCTAAAATGCCCGTTCCAAACAACGCATGCACCAGTAATGGCCAGTCAAGTCCATTGACTGAGGCGAGGTAAAAACCCATCGCCGTAGTGATCAGCACCATCGTGGTGAGGCGCAGTTTGACCAGTTCTGCCCACAACGCGAACTGGGCTCGGAAGCGGTATTTCGGTTCCATGACGGCCGCTTCGTGTTTCATTAGCTGGCAGCCTCCATTTGAGTGGTGTCGTCAGATTCTTCTTCTACGGCTTTGAAACAGGCCGGCAGGTCACGTGATCGACTGATCACTGTGCCCATGGCGCCCGTCAACAATGTGGCCGCGCCAAACAGTACATGGAGTGTGGCGATGTCGGCAGGCTTGTATTTCAGGACGGTCAATATGCCAAGTGTTGCCTGCACGAGCACAAGGCCAAGCCACAGCAGTGAAAGTTTACTTAACATATGTCCTCCGCCCAGCTTGCGATGCGTCAAAATGACTGTCCCCAGAACCAAGCCGAGAATCAACAGGGCCGTGACTCGATGAAGCATGTGCAGTGAAATATGGGACGCCTGAATATCCTTACCTGTCGTCAGGAATGTAGTGGGATTACCGGAGGGATCCAGAGTTTGCTTGTTCGCGTGAAGCTGATTTTGAAGAGCAGAACGGTCAGAATTGTATTTGGCCAGCATGCTCTCCTCGGTGGAAGGCCACCATTGGCCATGGGCTCTTGGGAAATCCCACACTGGTAATCCAGCATGTTGGTGGCGCATGGTGGCACCAAGAATCAATTGCAGAAAAATCAGCAGCGTGGCGTAGAAGTAATGGGATCGCACTACGCGTGGCACGAGGCTTTCAACCGTCTTGGCGGCCTTGGATTCCTTCCACCAACGGCTGCTAAACAAGGCAATGCAAGTGAGCACTATCAGGAAGATCTGCGCGAGTGTTCCGTGTAAGACACCGATCTGATCCTTTAGCTGCGTGACGCGTAATCCGCCGAGAACGCCCTGCACTATCACCATACTGTATGCCAGCGTCGCCCACCACCGCAGGGCTGAACGATTACTGATTATTTTAATGACCGAAAAGGCTGCCATTAGAGAGGCCGCAACTGCCATCACCACAAACATAGTCTGCGTTCGGACGCCCATTAAGCCGAGTGTGATCAAGACACCGGTAATGGCGATGATACGCGTGTGGGTAACAGATTCGCGCGCCCACATCCAAATCGCAATACCGGCTGTGAGCAGGCCTACGAGCGAGGCCATGAGGCGATGGGCGTGTTCCTCAAAGATTCCGAATTTGCCGAGCCATTGATCAAGCGGCAGCAGGAACATGTTGTAGCCGAAACTGGTCGGCCAATCCGGCACGGTTAAACCTGCCTCGCGACTGGTGACCAAGCCGCCCATGCCAATCAAGATAAACGTGCAACAAACAGCGAACACCGCAAACCGATGCAACCAAGTGCTGTGTGCATTTTCTGACATTTGGACCCAAAAATAAAGGAAACGCCCGTTTTTATGGGAAACCCCAAGAAAGTCGCTGCCGTCACTCCCTTCGGAAGATAAATTAGCACCTGAAACCGACATGCGGCAAGTCATTTGTGAAAAAATTCACAATCTAAACAGGGGTAAGAAAAGGCCAGAATACAGGCGAATAATCAAATTTCCCGAATCAAGCTGGCCATGATCAGTGCCGTGTGCGCCGCCTCGAAACCGCGGTTGGTTTTTGGGGAGAGGCAACGCTCCTTGGCTTGGGCTTTATTTTCCAGCAGTAACACCTCATGGATCATTGGGACGGTTGTGTCAGTGGCGATCTGTGCGAGGGATTGCGTGACCGACTGCCCGATGTGCTCAGCGTGCGTAGTTTTGCCTCGCAGGATGACGCCTAGGCACAAAACTGCCTCGGGGCGGAGGCGTTTGCGTTGAGCCAATTTAGAGGCGACTACAGGAATTTCAAATGCGCCGGGCACGCGGATCAGCTCCACATTGTTCACGCCACTGCCAGCCAAGGTCTCCAATGCCGCATCGATCATGCTGTCGACATATTCGGCATTGTACACAGAAGCCACGATCGCGATGCGGGCGTCTTTTTGTGGGGTGTTTTTGCGCGTGGTCTTTTGCAGCATAGCTAGATTCGGTGCCCCATCTTATCACGTTTGGTCCTGAGGTATTTTTGGTTGTGCTTGTTCGGCGAAATTTTGATTGGAAGCTGTTCGACAATTTCCAATCCGTATCCTTCGAGACCTACGACCTTTTTCGGGTTGTTGGTCAGTAACCGTATGCGGCGCACGCCGAGATCCGAGAGGATTTGTGCGCCCAAGCCGTATTCGCGGAGGTCCATGGCAAAACCCAATTGTTTGTTCGCTTCCACGGTGTCCAAGCCTTCCTCCTGCAATTTGTAAGCGTGAATCTTGGGTGCCAATCCGATTCCCCTGCCCTCCTGACGCATATAGACAATCACGCCGGCGCCTTCCTTAGCGACTTGCCGCATGGCGTCGTCCAGTTGTGGTCCACAATCGCAGCGTAGGCTACCGAATATATCGCCAGTGAGGCATTCGCTGTGGACGCGAACCATGACGTCCTCCGTGTTCTCCACGTCACCGCATACCAAGGCAATGTGATGCTGGCCGTCCAGAGCGCTCAGGTAAAGATGCAGTTTGAAGTCACCATGCTCGCTAGGGAGATTGATGACTTCAATTTTCTTGATCAACTTCTCTCGGCTTCGGCGATATTTGATAAGCTCTTCAATGGAGCAGATTTTGAGCTTATGTTCCTTGGCAAAGCGCTTGAGTTTTGGCAGACGGGCCATGTTGCCAGAGTCATCCATGATTTCACAGATGACGCCGATCGGACGGCATTCGGCGAGCTTGGCGAGGTCCACGGCGGCTTCGGTATGTCCGGCGCGCTGGAGTACGCCGCCGGGTCTTGCGCGCAATGGGAAGACGTGACCGGGTTGTACGAGGTCGTCTGGGATAGCTGTGGGGTCGGCTAGAGATAGGATGGTCTGGGCGCGGTCTTTGGCGCTGATACCGGTGGTAATACCCTCGGCAGCATCGACGCTCACTTGGAAGTCGGTTTGGAAACTTTCCTGATTGCGCGGCACCATGCGCTCGATGCCGAGTTGGCGCAGACGGTCTTCGGTGGTTGGTACGCAGATAAGGCCGCGGCCGTGTTTGGCCATAAAATTGATCGCTTTGGGCGTGGCATGTTCGCCGGCCATGATCAGGTCGCCTTCGTTTTCGCGGTCTTCATCGTCCACTATGATCACCATTTTTCCCCGCCGAATATCGTTGATCACCGATTCCACAGAATCAAAAGGCGATTTACTGGCCGCCTTTTTCTTTTTTGCTTTCTTCATGCTGGATTTCCTAGCAGGCATGTTAGCTAGCCAAAATCTTAGGCACCTCAGCAAGGGCCTCATCGAGTTTCTTGGCGTCCTTACCGCCGCCGCGTGCCTGGGTGGGTTTGCCGCCACCTTTGCCGCCAACGATAGGTGCAATGGATTGGATGATGCGACCGGCCTGCACCTTATTGGTTAATGAATCGGGCACACTGGCCACAAGCGCCACGCTGTCATTGCCGACACCGCCGAGGACTACTACCCCCTCAAATTTGCCCTTGAGCGCATCGGCCACGGCTTGCGCAAAATTTCCATCCACGGAACCCAGATTGGCGGCGATAAAAGGCACAGCACCGGTGGTATCGGCTTGGGCGGTCAATTCTTTGGCGGTGTTGGCTGCCTGACTTTGCAGGAGGCCTTTTAGTTGCTTTTCAATTTTCTTATATTGTTCGAGGCTTTGTTCGATCTTCTTTTCGAGATCTTTGACCGGAGAATTCAGTTGCTCGGCCAAGGCCCCAATGCGTTCGGCATCGGCGCGAGCCTGTTCGGAGGCAACGAGACCGGCGGTGGCTTCGATGCGGCGTACGCCGGCGGCAATGGCGGATTCAGCGTTGACGCGGAAGAGTCCGATCTCGCCGGTGGCGCGCGTGTGTGTGCCGCCGCATAATTCCATGGAGTATCCATTGAGCGCGCCGCTGTCCCCGCCGATTTGCACGACGCGGACGGCGTTGCCGTATTTGTCGGCGAAAAATTGCATTATGTCGTCACGCTTCGCCACCTCGTTGTGAGGCACTTCGGCCCAGCTCACCACGGTGTTTTCAAGGATGCGTTCATTGACGAGTGTCTCAATGTCGGTGACCTGTTGGACTGTCAGCGCCTGACTGTTGAAATCGAACGTCAATTTGTCCGGGCCAACATAGGAACCTTTCTGCGATACGTCGGTGCTTGTGACCTGATGGAGCGCCCAGTGAAACAGGTGCGTGACCGTGTGGTGGCGCTGGATAGCGGCGCGGTGAGTGGGGCTCACAGCCAGTTGAGCTGCAGCACCCTGCTCTGGAGTGCCGTCGCCTTTCACATAATGCAGAAACGCGTCACCGGCCTTTTGCGTGTCGGTAATCTGCCAAGTGCGATCGCCGATGGTCAGCGTGCCGGTGTCACCCACTTGGCCTCCCATCTCGGCGTAAAACGGGGAGCGATCCAGGACTATGCCGGTGCGTTTCTTTTCTTCGACCACCTCGAGCACGGTAGCATCGGCGTTGAGTTGGTCGAATCCGATGAATTCAGTTTGTGCGTCGGAAGAAAGGCTGGAAACGCTGATGACCTCCTTCTTTTGGGCGGCGCGCGCGCGTTCGCGTTGCTGCTCCATTAGTGTCTTGAAGCCGGCGGTGTCCACACGCAGGCCGGCCTCGCGTGCCATGAGTTCGGTCAGGTCGAGCGGGAAACCGTAGGTATCGTATAACTTGAATGCGAATTCTCCGGAGAGTTCCTTCGTTTCGCCCAAGCTGCCGGCTTCCTCGCGGAAGAGGTCGATACCGCGGTCGAGTGTTTTGTTAAACGACTCTTCCTCGGTGCGAATGGTTCGCTGCACCAGTTCACGGCGTTGCTGGAGTTCTGGGAAAAACTCGCCCATGTGGTCGGCCAGCACATCGACGAGCTTGTAGAAAAACGTCTCCTGAAAACCCAGTGTGCGCCCATAACGTACGGCGCGCCGAAGGATGCGGCGCAAGACGTAATTGCGATCGTTGTTGCCGGGTAAAATACCGTCGGCAATAGAGAAGCTCAGCGTGCGGATGTGATCGCCAATCACGCGGAAGGCGATGTCGATCTTCTCCTGTTCATTGGGCTCACCATCCGACAGTGTGGAAGTATATTTCTTACCGCTGAGTTTTTCGAGCTCATCAAAGATGGGGCTGAAGACGTCCGTGTCGTAATTGGAAACCGGCTTGGTGAAGTCAGTGAAATTCTGCGTGGTCTGGATGATGGCCGCGACGCGTTCGAAGCCCATGCCGGTGTCCACGTGCTTAGCGCTCAATGGCACGAAGGAGCCGTCTTCGTTGGCGTTGTATTGGATAAAGACGAGATTCCAAATCTCAATACACTGGCCGTTATCGGCATTGACTAGGCTGCCTTTTGTGTCGCCCTCGGGCGTGAGGTCGATGTGCAGTTCGCTGCACGGACCGCATGGGCCGGTGTCGCCCATCATCCAGAAGTTATCCTTCTTGTTCCCGTTGACGATATGCACGGCCGGATCGAGGCCGGCGGCGGTGAAGATTTCCGACCAATAATCATATGCTTCTTGGTCGAATTCGCCAGGATCGCCAACGCTCGGTTTGTACACTGTGGCGTACAGGCGCTCTTTGGGGAATCCCCACGTGCCGGTGATCAGTTCCCAAGCCCACTGGATGGATTCTTTTTTGAAATAATCACCAAAGGACCAGTTGCCGAGCATTTCGAAAAATGTGTGGTGATAGGTATCCATCCCCACGTCCTCGAGATCGTTGTGTTTGCCGCCGGCGCGAATGCACTTTTGCGTGTCGGCGGCACGCCCCGGTGTGTAAGGGCTGTTCTGTTCGCCGAGAAAAATCGGTACAAACTGATTCATGCCTGCGTTAGTAAACAGCAGGTTCGGCGCATCGGGCATGAGGCTCGCCGAGGGTACGATCGTGTGCTGGCGGTTCTCAAAGAAATCGAGAAAGTCCTGTCGAATCTGGCGGCTGTTGCGAGGAGGGGCTTCGCTCATCATTTGGCGGGAACGCGGTTGATGGTATGGAGAATCTCCTGTTTGATGACGGATTTGTCGGCGGCCTTAATGTTGAACCGGATGCGCGACTGCATCACTGGTTTGAGGTTTTCGATCTCAAGGAATACCGTTTTTTTATCATCCGAAAGCTTGATGCCCTGAACCGCCAGCGGATCGCCGCCAAAGGCGCCTTGGCGTTTGTCGCCCACCACCTTGGCGGGGTCTTTTGTGGAATACATTTTGGAACCGTAGTTTTGAGTCCACTGATAATTCCACTGATCGATGGCCCAGTTTTGGTCATCCACTGCCGTGGTGGCATCGAGCGGATTGCTGAAGGTGATCTGGATTTCGGCCTTTTTCACATTCAACGCGGTTGGCATGTGGACGGGCTTGCCGGTGTAGCGCACACGATGAAATGCCCCAAAACGTGCGCCATTGGATTGCCAGACGCGTAGGCCGGCCAAATAAAGTTGGCCATCAACCGGGTTAAAGCGGCCGCGCATAACGCCGGAATCAAATCTCAACGGAAACCGCACCGCGCCGCCCTGCCATTGGCCATCGACCTCCTCCATTAAAATTTTGAACATGCTGCTCTTGCCGTACGAGAGATGCAGAAGATCGCCATCGAAGGGGCCCCACCGGTCGCTGGTAACCCACACCTGTCCGCCGCTGGAATTATCTGCCTGATGCGGCAGCCAGAGAAGTGGCTTGTCGTAGTCGTTGGGCGGCTCCGTGCGATGCGCGGTGTGGACATGGCCGTAAAAGCCGCCGGGTTTCACGTAATTCACGCGCGAGGTGGGCACCCAGTTACCTTCGTTATCCGAGCTGGTCAATTCGCCTTGCGGTCCCACGCTCATGCCATTAGGCGCACGGTGGCCGGTGGCGACGATTTCGAGTTTGCTGCCGTCTTTGCTCACGCGAACAAGGCAGCCGTGATGCGGTACCGTGGCCGCACGTAGGTTGCCGCCTTTGATGAAATAAAAATTTCCTTCCGGATCCGTGGATAGGTTGAGGCAGAATTCGTGGTAATGGTTGCTGATGGAAATATCGTTATTGAAATTCTCGTAGAAGTCCGCTTCGCCATCGGAATTCAAATCGTGCAGACGCGTGATTTGGTCACGACCCAGCACGTACACTTTCCCCTTCACAATCTTCAGGCCGAGGGGTTGGAACAGGCCGGTGGCAAAGCGGCGCCATTGTAATTCCTTGAGGTCCTGGTTGATGCCGGTGACGATCCATACATCGCCCGTGACCGAGCACATCGCGGCGGTCTCGCCGTCTCCAAAAAAATCGAACCCACTGCAGCGGATCCAGGACTTCCACGGATTCTCTTCCGGCACGGTAATGGTGTCCACTACGTACGGGCCAGGGATCAAGCCTAGCCGCCCTTGCGTGGTCACAGGTTGGTTCCATTTTGCCGGACCGCCCTTAGTGAGCTCTATCAGGGCTCGGGCTTTGATTTTCATTTTGGCAAACTGATGCAGCTTGCCGACGTCTGCTTTGGGGCCGCTCCAGATTCCCAAATGAAAATGATTTGCCGGCAGCGGCGACAGGATTGTGGCAATGATGCGTCCGTTTTCCGCTTTCAGTTCCACGCCGGACCCTAGTACGGCGACGCCGGTGATGTGACCGCCTTTTTCCAGTAACGCCACATTGCCTTTCACCGAACCGGTGGCCCCGGGCACCCCACAGGCAAGCAGGCTCATTGGGCTTTTGCTTGGGCTGCGGGTGATTTCAAATTGTCGCTGGAAAATGCCGTGGGCAAAGCTGGGTAATTCAAGGACGCTGGAGGCGCCCACGGTATAGGAGAGGATCACCGAGTCGCCGTGCGTGTAATGCCCACGCCATTTGGCCCATTCGCGCGGGATGGGGCCTTTCGAATAGACATCCTCGCCATTGACAACTGGCGGGTTAGGCTCTTTCCATTGGTTCCTCAACCCAGCCCAACCGGGGCTCATGGGCGTGTGAAACGCTAGATCTCCCGTGATCTTCGGGACACCCTGTAGCCCGTCGCGACCAGAGGGGAGTTTGATGAAGCCGCCCGTCCAGGCAGCAGCCACGCGGAGGCGTTCAGTGTCAAAACAGATCGCGGCGTTATTGCCGAGGTCAATGTTCAGGCCTTTCAGGGCCGGACGCCACAGTTTGCCGGCCAGTTGTCCTTCCAGTCCATAGGCCTGAAATGACCCGATGTCCATTTCGTCCCATTTGGTTTTCTGGACAACGGGCTTCTTCTTGCGCGGTTTTTTTGGGTTATCCTGCGCCTCTGCCGTCAGCGGCACGGTCATCGCCCAAAAGATCGCGAGCACAAAGCTCCAAAAACGCATCCGCTTTGTCTGCCAAATCCACACTCAAATTGCGATAAAATAGTGGCGTCTTGCCTGACAACCCGTGCTCAGCTACAACTTGCCGCCCTTGAGCAAGCAGTTCTACATCACGACAGCCATCGATTACGTCAACGGCCAACCGCACCTTGGCCATGCCTATGAAAAGGTGATCACCGACGTGATTGCCCGCGCTCGCCGTTGCCTCGGTGAAGATGTTTTTTATCTCACCGGTCTGGATGAGCATGGGCAAAAAGTTCAGCAAGCCGCCGAGGTCACTGGTCAGGATGCTCAAGCGTACTGTGACGGGCTAGCGCAGGATTGGCAGGCGTTTGTGAAGAAGCTTGGGATTTCCAATAATGATTTTGTGCGCACCACCGATGCCCGCCATAAAACGGTGGTGGCCGAAGTGCTTCAGCAACTCTACGACAAGGGCGAGTTTTATCAGGACGAATACGTCGGATTCTACTCCGCCAAAGAGGAAACATTCTTGACCGAAAAGGATCGTAATGAAGATGGCGAGTTCGATCCGATCTACGGCGAGGTACAGGAGCTGCGCGAGAGGAACTATTACTTCAAACTCGGCCAACATCAGCAATGGCTTATCGATACCATCGAGGCCAATCCGGATTTTGTCGCGCCCGATTATCGTCGCAACGAGGTGCTCGGGTTTCTCAAAAATGAAAAGCTCGAGGACCTCTGCATCAGTCGACCCAAAGAACGTCTCGAGTGGGGCATTCCCCTGCCCTTCGATCCGGACTACGTTACCTACGTGTGGTTTGATGCATTGACCAATTATCTCAGCATCCCGCGCAGCCGCGGCGAAGAGGCGGCACTCTGGCCGGCTGACATTCATGTGATCGGCAAGGACATACTGAAATTTCACGCGGTGTACTGGCCGATCATGCTGAAGGCCGCCGGTCTGGAATTGCCCAAGCAAGTGCTTGTGCATGGTTGGTGGCAGAAAGATAACCAAAAGATGAGTAAGAGCACTGGCAATGTGGTTGATCCCGTTACAGTGATCGACGACTGGGGGCTGGATGCATTCCGTTATTACGTCGTGCGCGAACTCGCCATCGGCCCGGATGGTAATTGGACCGACGAAGGCTTCGCGACCCGCTATGGCGCGGAACTGGCCAATGGTCTGGGTAATCTCATGAACCGGTCGCTCTCCATGCTCAATCGCTATCGAGACGGCGAGGTGCCCGAACCGAGTGACGAATTATCTACGGAAGCCATTGCGACTCGTGATAAATTGGTGAAGGAGCTGAAGTCCAGCGATCTGCAGGGAGGTTTGCGTACGATATGGGCTTACATCGCGCGCGTGAATCAATACGTGGACCAGACCGCGCCCTTCAAGATGGCCAAAGATCCCGAACAGGCCGAGCGATTGGGTGAGGTGCTGTATAACCTCGTGGAAAGCTGCCGCCTATTGGCCGTGTGGTTGCAGCCGTATTTACCTGACACAAGCCGTCGCATGCGTGAGCAGTTGGGGGTGTCGACGGAAATCGTGGATATCGCCGAATCCGGTTGGGGTGAACTTGCAGCCGGCCATCAAGCCAACAAGCCTGACGCGCTGTTTCCACGGAGAGATAAGTAGGAGGTTTTAATAGGGGCGAGATGGAACTCATCCCTATACTTCATTCAAATTATTTCCCGTCCCACTCCGCGTTGATTAGCTTTCGGAGGTGCGCCACCTTCCCAGGATTTTGTTTCGCGAGATTCTTCGTCTCGTGCGGGTCCTTAGCCAAGTGATACAGCTCAATGGCTCCATCGCCCTTGGCGCCTTTGGCGGCGCGGGTGGTCACGTTTTTATTGTGCGGCAGGATGAGTTTCCAGCCGCCTTCAATGCCCCAGCGATAGGTTAAGTTTTTACCCGGGTCTAATGTGTCCACGGCATTGTGCAGAAAGATTTCGCCGTAGATGAACTTGCGGGCATTGATCGCCTCTTGATCCAATAGATTAAGTCCGCGCATGTCGGCGGTGGGTTTCATGTTGAGCGCGTGGAGCACGGTGGGCACCATGTCGATGCTGGAAACAGGTGTGGTGGAAATGGCCGGTTTCACTTTGCCGGTCCAACGAACCATGATCGGGGTACGGGTGCCGCCGTCGTATTGGCTCCGTTTGCTCTTCAGATCGTAGCCGCGGGCATTGGGGTTTTGAATCCAGCCGTTGTCGGTGACATAGATAAAGATCGTGTCTTTGCCAAGGCCTTTCTCGTCGATGTGTTTGACCAGTTCGCCGACTGTTTCATCGAACCACTCCACCATCGCGTAGTAACGTGCGATGTGCGGCGAATCAACTTTGCTGGCGTATTTGTCAAACAGCCGCTTGGGCGGGTTGTGCGGGGTGTGCGGCAGAAACGGCGCGTACCAGATGAAGAACGGCTTGTCGCCGGCGTCCTTGATGAAATCAAAAATCGGCTCCATGCCGTCGCGGCCAATCTTGAGGCCCACATCGCCGTGACGTCCGCCGCGTTTGGGGTCGCCATGCGTCATGCCGTGCGTGAAGCCGCCGCGCGAATAATGGCCCTGCCACCACTTGCCGCTTTGGTGGCTGATATAGCCCTTCTCTTTCAGGATTCTTGGCAGCGACGGGCCTTTGTCGATAAGGGCCACTTGTTGCGCAAACCGCCGTGCGTATTCGGAAGAGCGCTTGCCCTCGGCAGGAATGGGCGGCTCGTTGCCGGTGATCTTGCTTTGACGAGGGTATAGGCCGGTGATCATCGTGGCCAATGACGGACAACACAGGCTGCTCGGCACGTAGCCGTGCGTGTACGTGAGGCTTTCTTTGGCGAGCTTGTCAATGTTTGGCGTCTCAATAATTTTGTGGCCCATGAAGCTGTAGTCTGTCCAGGTTTGGTCATCGGAAATGATGTAAACAATATTGGGCGGCTTCGCGTAACTGAGAGTGGCGGCGAAGACGGCAAGGAGAATCCATACACGTTGCATGCGCGGACAGTGCAACAAGTCGGGCCTCTTGTGCAAGCAAAGCGGCTTGAGAAAACTGCCCTTTTGGGTTAGGTTCTTCTTACCCAACCGGGCCGCGCAAGGTTACACGCCCTGGAAGGTAATTAAGAATAAATGGGGCCTTACCTTCGGTACTGGCCGTCAGGCCTTGACTGGAAGTCATAAGGTATTGATTCGGCCCCACCTTGGAATCATCGTTCCTTGGGCCTTGTCGAAGCGCGGTTTGGTTTGGGTTTTTTTGTGCCGTTCCCCGGCGCACGCGTGTAAACTTCCCCCGTGGCCGAGAGCGATCTATTCAGCAATAAACCGGATCCGGAAACCGATGCGCCGAAAGCCGATCGCCAGGCCGGGCAACGGCAGGCGCCTCTCGCAGCCCGAATGCGTCCGCGCACTCTCGAAGAATACGCCGGGCAACAACACATCCTCAAACCCGGGATGTTGTTGAGGCGCGCCATTGAGGCCGATCGTATTCAGTCGCTGATCTTTTATGGTCCGCCCGGCACCGGTAAAACTACGCTGGCGCAAATCATCGCCAATCGAACTGAAAGTAAGTTTGAACGTCTTAGTGGCGTGGAAAGTAATGTCGCCGAGATGCGGCGCGTTCTCAGCGGCGCGGCCAATCGCCTTGAAAATACCGGCCGCCCGACACTGCTGTTCATTGACGAAATTCATCGCTTCAACAAGGCACAACAGGATGTGCTTCTGCCCGATGTGGAGGGCGGCATCATTCGGCTCGTTGGTGCCACCACGCATAACCCGTTTTTCTTTGTTAACTCGCCGCTCGTGTCGCGTTCGCAAATCTTTGAGCTGCAGCCGCTGGGTGAGTCGGATGTCCGTCAGTTGCTCGATCGTGCCTTGAACGATGCTGAGCGAGGGTTGGGACACCTCAAGATCGAGGTGAATTCCGAGGCGCTCGATCATCTTGCCACCATTTCCGATGGCGACGCCCGCAAAGCGCTCAACTCATTGGAAATCGCCTCACTGACCACGTCACCTGAAGCCGATGGCGTGATTCGTGTGACCCTAGCCGTGGCCGAGGAATGTATTCAGAAAAAAGCGGTCGTGTATGATGGTGACGGCGATCAGCATTACGACACCATTTCCGCCTTTATCAAAAGCATCCGCGGCAGTGATCCCGATGCCGCATTATATTGGCTAGCCAAGATGATTCATGCTGGTGAAGACCCGCGCTTCATAACGCGGCGACTGATGATCAGCGCCGCAGAAGACATCGGCTTGGCCGATCCCATGGCACTTGTGCTAAGCACCTCGGCCCATCAGGCGTCAGAATTTATTGGCTGGCCCGAGGCTCGGATTCCCATCGCCGAAGCCACCGTCTATCTTGCCACCGCCCATAAAAGCAACAGCGCCTATGCCGCCATCAATAGTGCGTTGGAGGAAGTGGAAACCGGCCGCACCATTCCCGTGCCTAAACATTTGCGCGACTCCCATTACGCCGGCGCCAAACGCTTGGGCAATGGCGAGGAATACAAATACGCTCATGCCTACGATGATCATTTTGTGACGCAGGATTATCTCGGCGTGGACGCTCGCTTCTACGAGCCGACCGAGCAAGGCGTCGAAAAGAAAATCAAAGACCGCGTCCTCCACTGGCGATCCTTGCAGGAAAAGGCAAAACAAGATGGAGATTCAAAAAGCTAAAGCTGGCCTACGCGCGGAGATGGCTAGCATCCGTTTACGGCCTGATGAGCGGGCGCGCGATTCGGCTGCCATTTGTGCGCATGTCAAACAACTTCCCGAATGGGCCAGTTCCCAGGTGGTTCTATTGTTTGCCGCTTTACCGGATGAACCGGATGTGGTCGGGTTATGGGATGAATCGAAGCAAATTTGCCTGCCGAGATTTCGGGCCGACCGCAGTTACGAGGCGGCTCACGTGGAAAATCCTGCTGATCTGGTGAGCGGCCAGTTCGGGATACTGGAACCGTCGGGAAGCGCGGTCTGCGCGGGGGCGAGTGAGGTGGATTTGGTGGTTGCTCCCGGGATGGCGTTTGATGCGACTGGGTTTCGCCTTGGGCGTGGACGCGGTTTTTACGATCGTTGGCTAGAAGGACTAACGGCGTTTCGATGCGGAATTGGATTCGATCACCAGTTCGTTAGCGATGTACCACACGAATTGCACGATGCCCGCATGGGGGTCGTAGTGACTCCGTCCGGGGTGTTTCGCTCAGACGAGGGTTAGCGGTTGCCGCGCCGCGAGTTGCCGCTTCCGAAGAATTGGTAACCTTTAGGCTCGTTCCAGGGGCGTTCTGAAACATTTTCGGCGTCCAATGAGCCGCAGCCCGTGGCGGAAGCTAAGAGAATGCCGCCCGCAATTAGAAGACAGGCACTGGCAAATGAGATCGTTTTCTTTAGCATATCAATCAAGGTTTGGAGTTGTTAACGGAGGGATGGGTTCTTTGGGAGTGCGCGTCAAAGGTTGAGTTAGCTTGCCGGGGCGGATTGGCGTGGGAGCCGATAAAACGGGTTTTGGGAGATTGACGGGTCGCTTTTCCTTAAGCTTGGCGATTTCTTCGGCACTGAGGCCAGTGGCGAGGAATGGTTTCAGGGCTTCGACGCTCTTGGTGAGATCGGCCTCGCGCTCTTTAATTTCGTTGAGCCTGGCGGCTAACTGTTCCTCGGCCGCCTGGAGTTTGGTTTGGGTGGCATTGTGGTCGGCAGCCAGTTGGGTGATTTTTTCGTCCCGCGTTAGGAGTTCGCCGTTAAGAGTGGTTTCCTTGTCATCAGCGGCGCTCAATTTAGATTGAAGATCGGCGAGTTCCGAAGCGGATTTGGTTTTCAACGATTCGATTTTTTCCTGAGCTTGAGCCACGCTGTTTGATGCGATGGTAAGGTTGGCCTTGGCTTCGTAAAACGACTTCTGGGCCTGTGTCTTTTCTTCGGTCAAGTCGAGGTTGGTCTTGCGCACTTTTTTCGTTTCACCTTGTGCTTCGGTGATTTTTTGAACATTCGCTTTACGTTCAATCAGTAAATAACCGCTGGTGGCAAGTGAGCCGACCAACAGGAGGCTGAGGGCGATAACCGTGACTTTCACAGATTAGCTGTCCTTTACGAGTTTGTCGCCTGCCTTGAGGGGCTCGCGGGTGAATTGCTTGATGGGGTTGGCAATAGCTGTCGTGGGGTCGGCTTTTTGGACGGTAACCTTGCCCACGAGCTGCCCATTGCGTGTAACGCGAAATACATCGCCTACTTTGATGCCATGGCTCGCGCCTCGATTTAAAACGGCGAACCCAAATTTCGGGTCAAAGCTGGCTACGGACCCGACTTCAGCTCCGGGTTTTGGGGTGTTTGGTTTAGGTTTATTTTTGGCTGCATCTTGAGCCTTCTTTTTCTTTGCGGCAGCGTCGGTTTCAATCTTATCCAATTTAGCCAAACGCACGCGGATTTCTTGAGTGGTTCCCAGTGCTTCGTAAGCAGCAATATCGCCTTTGAGTTTTTGGGTTTGGTTGGCGAGGGTTTGGGCTGCCGTCAGTTGAGATTGAAGTTGTGCGTTGTCCTGTTGGGACTGTTGCAAATCTGCGGCCATTTGGCCTTGGCCGCCTTGTAGAGAGGCTAAAGTGGATTGCGCTGCCCCCAAGTCATTAGTGGCCTTGGCAAACTGGCCTTGGAGGTTTTGGAGATCGGTGCTGAGTTTTTGATTATCGGTTTGCAGATCGGTGGTGGCGTCTTTTGCCGTCTTTGCGTCTGCTTCGGCCTTGCCCTTATCTGTCTCGGCGTCTTTCAGTTCTCCCTTGATTCCCATGCCGAAAAAGATCCCTGCTCCTCCGGCGAGGATATTCAGGATTAACATGATTTTGGTAACGTTACCCATGTGCTGGCCCTCCTTTCATTGATCAAACTACGCCTGCATTTGGGGTGTGTCAATTGCTCTTCATCCCCAAATCGACCAAAAACGGCGGTTTATGATGCAATTATTGAGGTGGTAGATTCTGGAATGGGATCGGCAGATTCCCGCCGGGCGGTGGTGTAATAGCGCCCTTCTCCTCGTCTTTGATTAGCTCAGAGCGTTTTTTCAATATGGCATCAACCGTGTAGCTGCTGACCCGGTAGGCGTGCTGGGTAAATTTCTGTTCGCTGGCAAGTTTGTCCTGAAGCGTTTTTTGCGCCGCGGCCCATTCTTCATCCAACTTCTTTTTATCTTCGGCAGATTCATTCTCGGCCGGCGTACGTTTCTCCGGGAAATTGGCCGTAATGTCGACGGAGACGATTTTATCGCTGCCATCGGTGCTGTCGCCAACCTTCAGGGCGTATTCAAAGCCTTCGCTGGTGTTGATCTTGATTTGCGTGGCGTTTTTATCGAGCGCTACTTTCTCGGCGTCATTGGCCAGATCATTAAAGGCCGGGTTGCTCAGGGCCGAAGTAGGAGCTTGGGCAGTATCCAGCTCTTTGCCTTCAGGTAGTTCCCCGTCGAGTTTCCAGTCTGCTACGTCTGAGGCCTTGGTGAGTTTCCATGAATTGGTGGAATCGGTTCCGTTGTAGATCACTTCGATGGCATTGGGCTCTTCGATCTGGAAGAATGTTTTGTCCAGCCAATCTGCCGGCCCAGTGGTGGCATTGCTGAAGGTTTGATCGGCTACCGTGATTGAGGAGCGTTCGCCATCCACCATAACAAAACGGCGATCAGGAAAGCCCCCGCGTCCCATGGCAGATTGTTGGTTGTCACTACCAGGCGCATTGAGTTCCTTGCCGAGGGTGAGAGTGTGAATGGCATTTCCCTTGTCGTCCTGCAAGGTTACGCGCGTGCCCTGCTTTAGGCCGATGCGATCAAGTTGTTCGGCCCCGGCGCTCAGCTCGCGAAGAGCTTTCATTTCGGTGAATGATTTCACAAAGTTTTCAATACGATCCGGATCAGCCGGATACCCTTTGCGGTTGACCACCACCCATTGTTCCTCGGCACGTCTCAAGGTTAGCGTGCTAGCTTCGTCGGCGATCACGATTGCGGATATTTTGCTGACGGGTAAATCTGCAAGAGGTTCTTTGCCGACAATGATGGTAGCACCTCGGTTGCCGCGCAGTCCACTAAAGTACAGGAGTGCTGCCGCCGCCAGAACGACTAGAGAAATTAAGATACCGTTATTTTTGTTCGATTTCATTTTCAGCAGTTTATTTACGGTTACGGATTGATACGGCCGCCCCG
>MPLT02222573.1_pt1 | contig 19809 bp, 42 predicted proteins | sample 1617391 | NCBI WGS metagenome assembly MPLT02 (sample SAMN05944800, study PRJNA350692) | marine metagenome | biome: marine; feature: ODZ; material: water; isolation source: 70 m water sample filtered on 0.2 um supor filter | place: Pacific Ocean | collected 2012-04-08 | depth 70m m
AGCATGAATGTGAAAAGTAGTAGCATCTGTATCTAAAGCGAACCGAGATTATAAGTCTTTAGAGTGAACGTCAGTAAGGGAAAGTAAAGTGCAGGACTTGTTACAAGTGGACGCAGAAGAAAGAGAGTTGAGCAAACAATTGGCTCTCGCCCTGACTCCTCAAGCCTTAGGAGTGAGTATAAAGATTAAGCGTAGGAAGGGCACACATGCAATGTGCGACTGGAAAGTCCCCCTCTGGAAACCAGAATAAATATAAGAGGGGACAACAAGTGTAGTCCAGATACTCACTTGTAAAACAGATGAACTGGAGGTGATTGACGCGTAGATACAACCATAATATCTCGTAGCATATGCTCTAAGACAGGCTTTAGCACTCTTAGATAGTAACCCTGACAGAGGTTCTCGGAAGAGCTTACGACCCGAGTAATAAATACAAAGCATGGGGATATCACCCTTTATAGTGAGAAAGGACACTTATACCACCCTGTGGCAAGAGACCAGAAGGAAACGGGCATAGCCAAGCCTGCCTGAATTTGAAGGCGAACGGCGGGTCTCATCTCGAACTGCGTGAAATCATAGTGGGGGCAGTTCGAACCTACTTGACAAGGAAATGCTAACCTTGTTTAGTAAGTTTAATCAATTTAGCATGAGGAGTGCAATTATGGCAGCAATATTTGAAAAGAAAAGAAGAGTTTTGCTTCGTGGTAGCCACTACGGTTCAGCAAACCAAAGAAAATATGGAATTGCTTTTAGGACTATGGCAATGGTCTCAACAGACGAGTTGTTCAAAACCCTAAACAATGACAGAACAAAGCCTAAAATGAAGGCTAAAATAAGAAACGAAATCGTTAAAAGAGGCATAAGGATAGTAAGAAAATGACCGAATTTGATGACGTAGTGCAAAGACAAAAGTTCAGACTCGAAGCAGAGGCTTGGGGAAAACAACTGAAGTATTATCACTATAATGATGGTATAAGAACTATCGAGTTCAATAGTGGTGATAAATTGGTAGAAGATACCAACAAGGATAGAGTCCGAGTGGTTCGATTTAAAGGTAAAGAATCACTCGTTGACCGATTCGCCAGATTTTTAAGAGGCGATAAGTGGTAGATTGGACTCTTATATTATTAACACTAGTAGTCGTATGGATAATATGGCTAATTTATAACGACCGAGGAGGGAGATACTGACATGACAAAATTAGAAGTGCAACAAATACTACTCAACGAAATAGTTGAGAAGGACTTTGGACGTGTAGCTGTAATTTTAGAAGGCAGAGATACAGCAGGGAAATCTGGAACTATCCGTGAGTTAACTCACTATCTACCCACTAAAAAATACTCCGTTTCGTTAAGTAATAAACCTAATGAGTATGACATGGCTAATTGGTTCGAGTCATGGGAAAAGAAGATGCCCAGTAACAATCAGATTGTTTTCTTTGATAGAAGCTGGTATTCCAGAGCAATGGTTCAGAAATTGAATGGTTGGTGTAGTGAAGAACAGTATCAACAATTCATGGAACAAGTAAATGAGTGGGAAAATGACAAACTTAGAAACGTAACGCTAATCAAACTTTGGTTGTCCATATCGGAACAAGAACAAAGTGCTAGGATAGCTCAAAGGAAAGTTTGCCCATTAAAAAAGTGGAAATTCTCCCCTAATGATGCAGTAGCATTATCACAGTATGACCAAATGACCTTATTAAAGGAAAGAGTGTTAACAAGTTGTGGAGAATGGCATACTATAGATTACAATAACAAACAAGCTGGGCGTCTGTCTTTAATAACTAAAGTAGTAGAATTATTAAGAGGGTAGTATGAAAATATATGACGTAGAAGTGGAACAAGATTTCACAAGAACAAAAATGATGAGGATTATAGCCTCAGATGAAAAGGACTTAGAGAAAAAAGTTGAGGAGTCGACACAAGGGGATGCGAGAAGGCTCAAGTGTGGGAATGGTTGGAATTGTATAATAACTGTAATTCATGACCAAGCAGACCTACCAGATGCACAAAAGAATTAACAGAACGATGCACCCTCGTAGAAAGGTGGGACAATAGTTCCACCTTTTTTTATACCCGAGACAAAAATATATCTTGACTTTAAAGTTTATATTTGATATAATATATACATAGTGAAAAATCACTTAAGAATTTCAGGAGAAAATTATAGACATAGAAGATGAAGAGTTGCAATTATATGGCACTCTAATAGAAGAACAACAGTTTAATCCCTCGCAGGCAGTTGCAATTCTAACTAATTATTATCACATTAGCGAGGACGAGGCATGGACAGTTGCAAAACGATACCATGCGTATAAGGAAAAACATGACACTAAAAATAGTAAAGAAGTCTAAAAGCAACGTTATCCAGTTCCCAACTCCTATGAGGAGAGAGGAAGTGGAGCTATTGGCGTGCGAGAAAGAAATAGAAGAAGTGGCAGAAAAAGTAAAAAGTCTAGGTAAAGATCTAGAAACTGCACATAAGTATCTAAAAGATTTAATAGAAGAACATGAAGTTTTAAAAGACGCTGTTGATAATGGAAAAGATTTACTGTTTTTTGAAGATGATTGGGACGATTAATGGAAGATATAGTGTTTATAATAGTAGTATCAATTCTATGGGGTTGCATAATTTACTATATGAGTAAGAAATAAATTTAAAAAAAGGAGACAAAATGTCAGGAACAAAAAGATTATTCGAAATGAGCGATAGAATAAACCATTTATGGTCTGAAGGTAATTCAGAGCCAGAGATAGTAACAGTTATCGCTGACGAGTTTAGCGTGCAGGAGTATTTAGCAGAAGCTATAGTTACTTCTTGGTCAGAAGGAAGAATTGCTAAGAATTTTAGCTATGATGGTGGAGAAAGTTATGGCGGCTAATTATACTGAAGAACAAGTATCAGTGATGGTTGACTGGTATACGGCAGAACCAACACGTGAAACAGTAGAAAAGTTATCTCTAGAATTTGATAAGAGTATAAAATCTATTATAGGTAAATTATCAAGGGAAGGAGTGTATCAAAAAGCAGAATATCTCTCAAAAACTGGGCAACGACCTGTTACAAAAAGACAAATGGTAACATTAATTGCTCAAGAACTAGTGGGAGATAGTAATAAACTGATGGGTTTAGAGAAGGCTCCAAAAGCCGATTTAAAGTATCTTTTAGACCTATTAAGTGAAGGTGTAGATGAGTAATGATTCTATACTAGACGACATACTCGCAGGTGCAATGCCTAAGAAAGAGTATAAAAAAGATCCCTATGAGTTCGCCAAAGCTAAAGATAGATTTGGCAACATAGAGTATTTAGTCGCAAGGACTGGAGAAGAAATAGAGGATTATTGTGATGGGGGCGTTTTAGGACATGATAAAGCCATTGAAGAGTGGTGTTCTAATATAACGCCTGCTATGGTTCAGAAACATTTTAAATGGGTCGGGGCTGGAACAAATCCATTCACAGTAGCAAAACCAATTTATATAAACGAAGTAGAAAGCGTTGATAAACAAGGAAATCTAAGATATAAGTTCGTTGGTTACAGAAATTTTAAACCTAAGTTCTAAAGTAACCTTCACGCCAAACCGTTTATACCCATACCAACTAAGGGAAATTTCATAAAGTAATACCCTTACCCACCAAATCATACCCAATATAATGAGTTATTTTACTACTTATACCCCTTAAAATATCGGCGATTTGGTGAAGTTACAGAATACGCAAAAATCCGAAGTAATTGTTTAAGACCGAATGGTCTTTATTGATTGTCGTTATTTAGGTTGTCTGTTTGATTGCAACAAAAATTCTCAACAACAATCTCTCGACTACTTCCGAGATGTCTCTCCTGGGGGAGAGCCACTCCTCGTGTCTCGAGGGTGTTGAGAGTTAGAGAGAATTCGTTGTTTGCGTTGTCAATCTCTAGATTTATATATATTTTATCATACTTTTTGACACATTACAAGTTTTATTTTTCACTAGGTGGATGGTTCAACTGTTTGTATGCAGCGAATCAAACATAAATAAAGTGCATTTATGACCATATCAAAATAAATTTCTTTAGTCCAGAAGTGATACACCAACGCAGATAGGTCTTCTGGTAGGTAATAAGTGTAAAATAAATCGGAAATTGGTGGAGCTGATAGGAATCGAACCTACGACCTACTGGATGCAAACCAGTCGCTCTCCCTACTGAGCTACAGCCCCTGTTAAGGTAATGCCCACCACGTAGCTAACAATACTATTAATACTAATATTTGTTCTATTGTCAATGGTGTTCTAATAAGTAAAGTGAAATATTTCTCTTGCGATCATACTTCGTTCTATCCTTGTGTTTCTGCGTTTTAGCGTGAGGAGGAGTAAACTTTCTACTCTTAACATTCTCTAGTTTAATTCTCATAGTTTAAAAGCCTCCTTGTGCATACCGAGTTTATGTAGTTCCTTTTTGACTGTTTTCTCCAAATCTTCTACATCAGGCATAGAATCACCATAGAGTTCTCTACATTGCGTTTCGAACTCCTCTTTATTTTTCTTGTTGAAAATCCTATCCCAGTTGCTGGAATATTTATCGTGATTGGTTTTTCTATATCTACTTCCTTTGCTCATTATTTTAGCCATCTTGGTAAAGGCTGAAGTCCAGCCTTTCTTTGTTTTTGTTTACAGCGAATCGTTCCTGCTGCTTTCTTTTTGCGTAACTTATCTGACTTCTTCGTAAAGTGTTGTCTTTCTCTCACTTCCTGTAGTTTACCAGTCGCATCTACTTTGCGTTTCCATTTCCTCATCGCTTGTTCAAAGCGACCTTTTTCTACGTTTACTGATGTCAATTTAGATAAGCCTCGTCCTTTTTAGTAATGTTCTGCATAAGTCTCCCTAAATCATTGGCTATACCAAGTTGATTATCGAGAGTAACTTGCAGAAACTTGATGACCCACGCCATGTCAAATAAGAACTGTGGGTCGTCTGTGTTAAATCCTAGTTTTTGTAATTCTGTTATAAGCATAACTGAGAGTTCTTCATTTAACTCTTTGCTCCTTTTCATTGTTGTATAATATTCCCCTGTGAACTCGACAACGTTGTCTTTCAATGGTTTCATATGTTTATCTCCGAACAGAGTCAAAACTCCATCCCTTTTTGCGTAATCGCTTTACACGCCCTTTTATGGCATCTTCACTTCGGTCTAACATTATAGATATTTCTTTTACTGGGCGTAACCCATAATATTCTTTTAGATGTAAGTCCTCTTTCTCTGTCCAACGAGGATTTTTAATTGCCATGTTTTCCTTTTTTCATTTATAGTCATATTGTATCAAAGTTGAGCTGCGATGTCAAGAATTATTTTCTATTATGTAGTAAAAATATCTTGACATGCCTCCTTATTTTTGCTATAATTATAACTCAGGAGAAAAATATCATGGCAAATGAATATGAATTTATAGTATACATGGCAATTCTAGTTGGAGTAAGTTATACTTCCTTCAAGCTAGGAGTAACTGAAGGTATACAAGATACAATACATTTTTTCCACGAAAAAGGAGTAATACAACTCGATGATGAGGAGTAAAAAAATTATTCTTGACTTATCGGTGAAAATTTAGTATAATATAATAATGAAAAGTTCAGTTTTTAACTGAGCTGTTCCAAGCACTACGTCAGTAGGGGGAGGGTAAGAAAGTATGCTCACTTCTTCGCAATGAAGATGAGAATTAGTCAGCATATGGGAATTTTTAAATAACCTGAGATGCCGAAAGGGTCTCGCAGAGTTTTCCGAAAGGAAGGCTAATAGGAGAAGAATATGGTAGTACATACATTACCAACAATACACGACCTTAATAGGTCATGGATTGGAGCAGATCGTTTTTTCGAAAGGTTCGCTTCAATGCCTACATACGAAGATAATTCGTATCCTCGTTTTAACGTAACAAAAGACGGAGAGCAATATCAAATAGAGATTGCACTTGCGGGTTACACTAGAGAGAATATCACAATCGAGAGACTCGATGGTAGACTTGAAATTAGAGGAGAAAAGAATCTGAAAGATGTGGCAGACGAGTCATATCTACACAGGGGAATAACAAGGAAAGCCTTTAAAAGAGCTTTTACTATATCAGAAGATGTAGTAGTTGATAAAGCATCTTTTATAGATGGAATTCTAACTGTTGACCTTCATGTAGAGATACCAGAAGAAAAAAGACCTAAAATAATAGATATCGTTTAACGGAGACGTATAGGACGTCTAGATACACAAGGAGAAACAAGTGTTACATAGAATTGCAAGTGGTAATTCTTTGAAAACGTTGAGACTGATTAGAAGCAATATAGGACAACTCTTATATTTATTGCCTGCAATAATAGGCATATATGGGTTCTTAGTATTTGTAAACTGGTCAAGTTAAGGTAACTAGGTCTTTTATAGTTATAAATTTATGATAACAATAACAGAATTAGCAAAGAATAAAATCACAGAGAGGCTAGGGACTAATTTCCTACGCCTCTCTCTTTCTGGTGGAGGTTGTAATGGATTTCAATACTTGTGGGACTTACACGAAGGCAGACCAAACAATGATGACTTTGTAGTAGAAGATAGAATAGTAATTGATAGTTATAGTATGCCTTATTTAAGAGGAACTATCATAGATTGGAAAGAGACATTAGTAGAAACAGGGTTCGAGATACACAACCCAAATGAGATGAGTGCCTGTGGTTGTGGCACTTCAGTAGGATTTTAATTATGAAACCAAGTCAAAAATGTATAGATATGGTAAAGCACTTCGAAGGTTTCGAAGATACAGCTTATCTATGCCCAGCAAACGTATGGACTATAGGATATGGTCGTACTAAAAACGTAAAAGAAGGGGACAAGATAACAGAGCCTCAAGCAGAAAGGGATTTACAAGAAGAATTACAGGAGTTCGGCGCACAAGTATTAGGTGTAGTTGATGTGTCTCTCCTACAGAATGAATTTGATGCATTAACATCATGGACATATAATTTAGGAGTTGGAAACTTAAGTAGTAGTACACTTCTGAAAAAATTAAACGCGGGTGACAAAGACTCCGTTCCTTCTGAAATGCTCAGATGGAACAAAGCTGCAGGCAAGGTGCTTGCAGGACTAACGACACGAAGACAAGCAGAGGCAGACTTGTGGCAGGGAAATTAAAAGTTAAATTTCAAGCCTTTTGGCTCTGGTTAATAGCAAAGTTCTTCCCAAGATATACTCTGTTAGTGAGTTACAATAATACATGGGGAGACCAAGACGACCAAGAGTTCACAGTAAAAAAGTTTTTAAAAAAGACAGATAAATACCTTAAGTTCAAAACACACGAAGGAGACTTAGTGGAAATACGAGGAGCTGATGGACTAAACTATAGGATAGAACAATTATGAACCAGTTTTTAATAGGGCTTATTGCAGTTTTAGGTATAGCATGTTGGTGGTTGTATGGAGAAAATCAAACTCTTGCAGCAAACAATATGGCACTTGAAGGCGCTGTAGAAACCCAAAAAGAGGCAATCGCTTCTTTAGAAGCAGACTTTAGTTTGCAAACGGAGGCTTTAAAGAAACAAACTCTGGCAAGCCAGAAAGCACAAAGAGAGTTGAATAGGTATTCAGATTTTATCCGTAACTATAAACTTGCAGCAAAAATTTTAGAAGATCCAGTTGAAATGGAAAGGAAAATAAACAATGGAACAAAACACATATTCGAGGATATCGAAAAACTTAGTGGCACTGTTGACGATCTCGATGATGGTCTCCAGTTGCAGCATACTGGGAACTAAACAGATAGAAGTCAAGGCAAAGCCTATGGATAGAACCATAGTGCAGCCTATTATGCCTCGTGAAATTGACTTAAAAGAACCAAGATGGTTCGCAGTAACAGAACAGAATTTAGATGCCTTTCTTGAGAGTATAAAAGAGCAAGAAGGCGAATTAATATTTTTAGCTATGTCTGTACCTGACTATGAAGTAATGTCAGGTAATATGCAGGAGTTAAAACGATATATTACAGAAATGAAAGACGTAGTAGTATATTATCGAAAAGTAACAATGCCACCTAAAAAGGAAGAAGATGGAAAATAAATTACAGACATATGAAATAAAGATTACACTTGAGGTAGATGCCGATAAGTATGGGCACCCTCGTGATTGGATTAAAGAGGCTCTTGAAGAAGGGCATTGGAAATACAAAACAGAAAAGATCTACGGGACGGATATAACCCCACTTGATAAGGAAGACCCTATCCATAAATGGATAAAGGATTTCAAGTAGGTGCCTGCAAACAAGGCACTGGTTAATAACTTAACCATAGGGATTGCCATTTTAAAGCAACAGCTTAAAGTGTGCAAGAATGTAAGTGAGATCACTAGGTTAGAACTAGAGGTCAAGGAGTTGCAGCAGCGACTCGATGGAGAAATAAATGGAATGGTTAAAAGCGAGAGTGTCTGAAAGGACCTCATGGGACGGCGCAGTACTAATAGCAGTATGTGCAATAGTGCTATTCACTGGAGGATTAGCAAAGGTTTTAGCAGTAGCTGGGTTAGGCTACGGCGCTTGGACTTGTTATAAAGCAGAAGTAGGAGGATAATATGTCAATGCCACCTGGTCAGTTCGCTGGAGACATGGATAGGAATGAGGTCGAAATAGACCTTAATAAATTCATGGCACTTCTGCAAGAAAAGTCAGAACTCAAGGATAGAATAAGAGAACTTGAGGATATAAATAACGTAAATCCTTACCAAAAAGTAGTTTTCTTAGCACAAACGGTTGATAGTTGGAGAATATTTCCTAGAGCTTTCTTAAGTATCTATATGTTTCTTCTTTACTTTGCAACCTTTTGGTTCATGGATCTACCCGATCCTTCGTTGGAACAATCAGGCTTAATATCAGTATTAGTCGGAGCAGGCGCAGCCTGGTTTGGACTGTATGCTGGAACACACAAAGCCCCTACAGCAGGTCAAAAAGATTAATTAATTCCTTCAGCTACGCATTTGCGCAGAGTATGAAGGAGGTGATTATCTACAGAATACACTCTGTTCTGCTGAAGCAAGTCAACACAACAACACCTATTAAGTTAGGTGTTGTTCCCACCTCACCCCAAAATATTTCTTGACTTATAAACTTAAATTTAGTATAATACTACTATGAATATATTTATCTTAGATAACGATATAGATAAATGTGCTGAGTACCACGTAGACAAGCATATAGTGAAAATGCCTTTAGAGGCAGCACAGATGTTATGCACTACACATTGGATAGACAAATTTATAGGATATGCACCAAGAAAACTTAACAAAGAAGAATTACAAACACTCCGAGAGGTCAAATCTATTGAGCCTCGCGAGTATCCCTATCTTCCTACTATGCATAACCACCCCTGCACTATTTGGGCAAGGGAGTCACTCGACAACTACGAGTGGTTATACTGTTATGCACTCGCCCTTAATGACGAGTATGGATATAGATATGGAAAATCTCACAAATCCGTGCAGGAGGTGGTTCTCAGACTACCTGACCCTATACATTTACCCAGAACTGGGGTTACACCCTTTGCAATGGCAATGCCAGACAATCTTAAGTCCGACAATACCATACAGTCGTATCGCCAGTTCTATCACAAAGACAAAGCAAAGTTCGCCAGCTGGAAGTTTAGAGATAAACCAGAGTGGTGGAATGAGGAGTTAGCAGATTATGAGAATCGTATTACAAGATAAGCCATTAATAACAGTATGCTTTCCTAGTACATATACTGTGGAACAGAGAGATGCCTGGCTGGCAAAATATTATAAAAATTCAAGGAGATTGCATTGAGCAGACAAGAAATAAAAGAATTGGACAACTGCTATAAAGGGTTGTTTTGGGACTTAGAAACAAAAACATTTCTAAGATGGAAAGAATTTAAAAGTAAAAAGGATAAAATTGAGCAAAATAGATGACTACGCAAAGTTCGTAGATACAACAACAAGTCTAGAATCTAAAAGGTTTCTAGCATTTATCGATAGTGCTTCTAAATTAGAAGCCTGCGATAATATCAATGTACCTAGAGTATTAACCTCGGCAATAGGAATGTTAGCTGAAAGTGGAGAGTTTACCGAGATACTAAAGAAAATAGTATTTCAAGGTAAAGAGTTCAACGAGAGTGAAAGATTCCATATGAAAAGAGAGTTAGGTGATATTCTATGGTATTGGGTACAAGGTTGTGTAGCTTTAGGCTATACACCCGATCAGGTGATGGACGAGAACATCAAAAAATTAGAAGCCAGATACCCAAATGGTTTCGAGGTGGCAAGAAGTGAACATAGAAAAGAAGGAGACATATAATGGCAAATCATGTATATTACAACGTAAATGTAGGTGGAGATGAAGCCGTAATGGAAGAATTTAGTAACTGTATGAAAACAGAAATAGTTAAAAGACCTCTTTATGGGAACAAAACCTATACATCAGAAGAATTAATAGATATTGATTTACTACCATTTATGCCTAAAGGCAAGTATGATAGTGATGGGTATTTAGAGAGCTCATGGGATTATTATGTAAATAATGTTGGAGCGAAGTGGTGTCATGTAGAAGATTTAGATAAAGACGGATTTTTTGCAGGATACTCCGCTTGGTCACCCCCACACGAGTTTGGAACTAATCTTGCTAAACATTTGGAAAAGTTTGGTAAGTTCACTATCAGAATGAACTATGAAGATGAATTTAAACTATTTGTTGGGAACACATCTTGGTCTAATGAAGATGTAGAAGGTGATACTAACGAGATAGAAGACGATGAAATCAATCAGTGGTTATTAGACGAGTTAGAAATCGAAGAATTACCCGAAGACTTTGAATGGTACGAAGTACATGATAAGTTAGAGGTAACCCCAGAAGAGTTTATAGAGGATAAAATCTATAATTGGCAGGAGGAGTGCTAATGGAAGTATTTTTATTCCCAGCAACTGTATTTAAGTTCTTATTTAGTGCTATGGTATGGATATTACTAGCAACAATTATAATGCAGAACGATAGATACTATGATACGAGAGATTGGTGTTTAGAGAAGTATGACAAATTTAAGGAGAAAAAGGATGCCAGAGCCAGAAAAAGACGTAAGCTATAAATTTAATGAAGATTATATTTTATATCTTGTTAAGGACTACATAAGAAATACTTATAAAGAACATTACTCTAGGGGCAGTATTCAAAGTACAGAAGTGATATTTGATGCTGAACATGGTGAAGGCTTCTGTATAGGAAATATCCTTAAATATGCCCAAAGATACGGCAAAAAAGATGGAAGAAATGACGCAGACCTGTATAAAATAATTCATTATGCAGTTATATTATTAGGTATGCTAGAGTTAGAAAGTGAAAGAGAGCTTAGAGAGTACGAAGACGAATTACAAAAGGACAGCGACTAATGAAGAAAATAGTTTTAAAACACAGTATAATTATAGTCTTCGTTTCCTCCATAGTTTTATGTGCTACTTTCTGGGTTATATTATCAGCATTAATAGGACATTAAAATGGCAAAACGAGGTGTAAGAGCAAAAAGTTACGAAGATTTAAGTGATGTTAATATAAAAAGAGTATTAGCAGCACTCGAAGACGGCGCTACTAAGAAGGTGGCGTGTGAGATGTTGAGAATCAGTTATAATACGACTAGATTAAATAACATCTTAACAGAATTTCAAGAAGAACAGGATAGAATAGCCGACAGAAAGGCTCGAAATAAAGGAAAGCCTGCTCAACAACATGAAATTCAAAGAGCAATAACTGACTATATTGAAGGAGATAATATAACAGATATAGCTAAAAATTTATATAGGTCTGCTGCTTTTGTCAAGGGAATAATTGACAGAGTAGGAGTTCCTAGACGTCCCGTAGGGGATGAAAAGGCATCAGAAGTATTATTACCTGATGCGTGTTTAAAAGAGGAGTTTCATGAAGGAGAAATCGCATGGAGCTCTCGATATCATATGCCTTGTATTATAGGAAAGGAATGGACAATAGAGTATCAAAACTCTAGACCTGGCATTGGCACTTTAGATTATGAAGAAAAGTACGGTGCTAAGATGTATTCCATTTATTGCTATGAACTATTTGCATATGATGAATCAATAAAAACGCTAGGTTGGTGGAACGGCAGAAAGAAGTTAGGATTCAATGCCCACTCACTAGCATATCGTTTAGGAAGTCTCGAACATTTAAAAGAATATGGAGTAACGTTCGAGTGATAAGGAGATTATATGGAAGCATTATACTTTTATGGGGTCTTTGCTGTATCAGGAGCGTTAACAACTCTAATAACAGTTTGGCACCCAGCTTATCAAATAGCAAAACACATGGAGCCTAACAATATAGTGGTAGCACATAAGAAACTGTATTTAGCATTATGCTTTGCATTCTCATTAATTATGGCACCAGCTTTAATAATAGTTATTTTAAACAGCGAAGCGTTTACAAAGCAATTTGTTTTATCGCTTCTAGGGAGAGACCAATGAAAGATGAAATAAAGAACGCACTTAAGTTAAAATATGAAGGCGACATAGCGGCAGCCCATGCCAATATTAGAATATACTTGCTAAACCCTGTGGGAATTGGCGAACACTCAGATGTACTTTCAGCAATCGACGAGCAGGTGGCTATAGCAGCTGCGGCAGAAGAGAAGCTGAAATATTTAGAGGAGGTCAAGTAAAGACCTCACCAAAAGAAAAATAAATCTTGACATTTGGTGTAGTATTTGTTATAATAAAAAAATGGAAAATGATACTGACGATAAACACGGTACCCCGTCCAACGCACACGAGCGCGAGATACGCGAGTTAAATCGTAAACTATACGGACTGTATCAAAAAGTAGAACAACTAATGAAGGAGAACCATGAACTGTCCAAACTGCAACAGCCTCAACATAAATCAGAGAGCTGACATAGTACAATATGATATAGACCAAAGGTCTGTAGCTATAGTAGTACCAGTAATGACATGCAAGGACTGTGGAGAAAAATGGACAGACAATAGAGCAGAAGATGCTTTATGGAGAGCCTCCCACTAAATAATTCTTGACTTTATTAGTTATATCTTCTATAATATAAATATGGGAGATAGATTTTATCAACAACAACTCGAAGCAACTGGTTCTTATCCAGGCTATCGAGGTACAAAACGGAGACGAAGAATGGCTTGGACAGACGAATCAAAAGCACAAGCGATTACAATGTATACAGAACAAGACCCTACTCCAGAAACAAGTATGGAGATAGTAAAAGACATAGCTGACGAGTTAGGCGAGAGCCCAAATGGAGTCAGAATGATTCTTACAAGGGCAGGCGTATATGTTAAAAAGAACCCTGCGACAGGGTCTACTGGCGGATCAGCTGGCGGTGGTAGAGTAAGTAAAGATGCGATGCATCAAGAACTTGCAGGTGCTATCACTGATGCAGGACAGGAAGCAGATATGGATATTATCAGCAAACTATCAGGCAAAGCAGCACAATATCTAGCAGGAGTAATCAACGCAGTAAACGGTTAACCCACCTGAGATGCTAGGGGAAGTGAGCTTCCCCTAGTATTTTTTCATTCAAAAGTTTTAGCATATTTCTTGAATCAAACATACCCGCTAGCGTGGTTTCTTACAACCAAACAAGGAACTACTCGTGAAAAGAGACGAATTTATAAAAAGAGTAAACGACTGTGGTGATGCAATAATCACCTATAGAAGCACGAACTCACGAAAGCTAAAGTACAATGTATGCACCTTAGATTTCACAACTCCCTATATACAAAAGAAACGTAACAGAGCCCGACCAACAAAAGACACAGTTCTTTTATGGTGCTGGGACACAGATTCTTATCGCTTATTAAGACCTGCCAACGTGACGAATATAACCCCTCTGTCTAGCATATTGAGGAACACACGATGGTAGATTTATTTCAGGAACCAGAATTTTATTCTCGTATCATTCACGAGAGCGAAGACGGCTACGAGCAGATACGCTTAGTAGTTAACACATTCTATGGAAAGGAATATTTACACTTTAGGAAGTATTATTTAGACTTCGAAGGTGAGTGGCAAGCAACGAAACAAGGAGTGTCGATGCCACTAGATTTAACAAACTCAAGAGAAATGTTTGCTGGCTTAGTAGAGCTACTATCCCTTACAGAGAACAAAACGGAAGTATATAATTATTTCAAGGACATAATGGAGGATAGCTATTCCTAGCTAAGGTCAAAATAGTTCTTGACTTATAAACTTAAATTTAGTATAATATACATAATCGTGAAATAAAACAGTATTTCACACATTTTTTAACCGATAAATATAAGGAGAGATAGCCGTGAATCAGATATCACAAGGAGCGAAAGCTAACCTATCAGGTAAATCACTCGAACATAAAGTAGAAGGAATTCTGCAAGAACTAGATTTAGATTATGAATCTCAAGTGAAATTTACAAATATTTATAATAGTCCTCGAGCGAAAATGGACTTTTATGTTCCAGCACACAACATGTATATGGAAGTAAAAAATCAAAACGTCGCTGGAAGTGTAGATGAAAAGATACCTTTCTGTATAGCCAACTTATTAAAAGTTGAAGGCAGAGGAGTTTTCGTATATGGTGGAAACCATTTCAATACGCCCAGAGGAAAGTCTATTATAAAGTATGCCATAGATAAAACTTTAGAGTCAGATGTAGAGATAGTACATGAAGCAGACTTAAAGGAATATCTTAATGAGCAGACAAGTAGCAGGCAAACGCCTCAATAACACAGACTTTTATGCAACACCCCCGTGGTGTTACGAAAATTTAGACATAGACTGGAGTATCTTCAAAGATGCTCATGAACCGTGCCGAGGGGATGGGAGAATACAGTTCTTTTTAGAAGAACAAGGATTAGAGTGTAGTTACTCTGAAATCTTAGAGGACAAAGACTTCTTTGATTGGACAGACGGAACAGATTTAATTCTTACTAACCCACCCTTCAGCATTGCTCAAGAGTTTATAACTCACGCATTAAAGCATAGTAATACATGCTTTATGTTGCTACGCCTAAATTATTTAGGAAGTATTACTAGACATGAGTGGTGGAAGAAAGAACCGCCTATTGCATTACATGTATTGAGTAAAAGACCTTCTTTTACAGGTACAGGAACAGATGCCACAGACTATGCATGGTTTGTATGGGATAAAACAGATAGAATAGAAAAAGGTATTCATTTTGTTGGTATACCCAATAGTGAGCAAACCACTTTAGCTAAAGAGTTAGCAGAAGAACTCTATTCTTGACGCTAAATCGCAGATACCCAGTAAATAAATCTTGACATAGAAGTTACAATTTGATATAATATATAAATGGAAAATTTAAGAAAGATACTTGATAAAGCAAGCGAAGGTTACTACGCTGGCGTACCCACTCTATCAGATGAAGAATTTGATAGACTAGCAGAAATTGCTCAGTATGCCCAAGTTGGTTCCCCCAGCGGTAGAGTACCACATGCTTTCCCAATGTATTCACTTCAGAAAATTTTTACAGGGGACAAGAGTCCTATCTCAGGCTATGAGAATATCGTAGTTACGCCTAAACTAGACGGATCCGCAGTATCATTACTGTATGTTGATGGGAACTTAACGCAAGTTCTTACTCGAGGAGATGGTAAGCGTGGACTTGATATAACAGATAAATTTTTAGCTTGGGATTCAATCCCAAAAAGAATCAACGTTTCAATGAAGATTCTTCAAGTTACGGGGGAGGTAGTTGCTCCCAAATCCGTACCCAATTCGAGAAATTATGCCGCAGGTGCTTTAAATCTGAAGGACATTCCCGAATTTCTCTCCCGCGACTTGTTTTTTATAGCCTACGGACTTGAGCCATGTATTATGACTCATTGGACAAAGGATATGAACTTATTACAAAGCCGTAGCTTTTCTACGGTTTTAGACGAGGATTGGGCACAATTTCCTCACGATGGTACGGTTTGGCGTCTTGACGAAAACGAAAAATTTCGAGACTTAGGATATACGAGCCACCACCCAAGAGGGGCTTATGCATTAAAAGAACAAAAGGAAGGTGTTATCACAACTTTGCTAGATGTCATATGGCAAGTAGGAAAGTCAGGAGTGGTCTCACCAGTAGCTATTCTAGAACCTTGTGTTATAGGAGAGGCTACAGTTAGTAGAGCAACGCTACACAACAAGGCTTACATAGAAGCACTCGGACTTTACATAGGTTGTAGAGTTGAGGTGATAAGGAGTGGAGAAATAATTCCTAGAATTGTAGGACTTGCGGAAAAATAAGTCTTGACATTTGATGTCAGATTTAGTATAATATAATAATTGATAAAAAGAAATAGATGAAACAACAAGCAATAAGAATTCCTGATGTATGCCCTTCATGTGGCTCATCACTAGAGTTGATAACCGATCAACTTTATTGCAACAACTCAAGTTGCCCAGCAAAGAACTCAAAGATTGTCGAAGGTTTCTCTAAAAGACTTAGAATCAAAGGTCTGGGGTCAAAGACCATAGAAAAACTTGACCTAGAGTGTATAGAAGATATATACTTATTGTCGAAAGAGTTTATAGAAGAAAGGCTCGGTTCAGATAAATTAGCAACAAAGTTAGTAAATGAAATCGAATTAAGCAAAAATGCTAACTTGCAAGAACTGTTACCCGCCTTTGCGATACCACTTTTTGGATCTACAGCTTCTCAGAAGTTATGCAATACGATTAATCACATTGATGAATTAACCGAGAAGAAATGTAGTGAAGCGGGGTTAGGTCCAAAAGTTACAACTAACATCTGTAGTTGGTATAAAACAGAATACAAGAACAGATACCAAACTCTACCTTTCACATGGAAAGCAGACATTTTCGAAGGAGTACCAGTAGTCGATATAAACGAAGTAGTTTGTATCTCAGGACGCTTGACTTCATATAAAACGAAGGCAGAAGCAAAAGCAGAGTTAGAAAAGTATGGTTATAGAGTAAAAGATACTCTGACAAAAGATGTAACTATCCTAGTCAACGAAAGTGGAATAGCAAGTGCTAAAACAAAATCGGCAGAAACAAAAGGAATAACAATAATAACAAACATAAAAAAGCTAATTGGAGAAAAACATGGCAGTACCTAAGTGGACAGAAGAACGAACTCAATCATTGACTGATTTCGTAGGCGGGGAGTCACCCGTATCACAAGCTACAGTTGCAAACGCGGCTGACGAGCTTGAAACTTCTCCTAGATCAGTTAGTTCTAAATTAAGAAAAATGGGATTCGAGGTCGAACTCGCATCTTCAGTTTCTACTAGAACTTTTTCTGAACAGGAAGAAGCAACCTTATCAGCATTTGTTTCAGATAACTCTGGATCATACACATACGCTGATATAGCTTCCGCATTTGAAGGCGGAAAATATAGTGCAAAATCAATTCAAGGAAAGATTCTTTCTATGGAATTGACTTCACACGTTAAACCAACTGAGAAGCCTGCTTCAGTCAGAACTTATTCTGAATCTGAAGAAGCCACCTTCTTAGAAATGGTTGGCAACGGCGCTTTCGTTGAAGACATCGCAGATGCTCTTGGAAAGCCCGTTAATTCAATCAGAGGCAAAGCCCTTTCTTTCCTGAGAACAGGTGAGATAGACGCTATCCCTTCTCAAAGAGAAAGCACAGCTGCATCTAAAGTAGATGCGCTTACTGCGCTTGGGGATATCTCTGACCACACAGTTGACCAAATTGCTGAGGAAATCGGCAAAACAGTCAGAGGTGTGAAAACTATGTTGACCAGAAGAGGTCTTGCTTGCGCAGACTACGATGGAGCAGCAAGAAAAGAAAAAGCATCCAGCTAAATCTTTTCACCCTAGAGGCGTGGTTAAGGTAACTTGACCACGCTTTCTTTTGCACAATAATTTGGGAGAATAATGAACATAAGTTCAGCACTTATTAATAAGATAATTGTCGAACAGGACATGGAAACCTGGGGTGCTCTTGAACCTCATTATTTACCCGCAGAATACCAACCAATCTTTAGAGCCGTAGAAACACATTTCTCGAACTTCAAATCTCTACCCACATTTGATGACTTAAAACTAAGTCTGAGAGACCAGTCTATCAAAGAAAAAATCTTTGCGATTGAAACTTTAGATGTGGATTCAGAGGCATATCATCTATTAGAATACTTAAAAAACGAATATACACATGGCGAACTCTTAAATAAACTAGAGAAGTATGTGGATAATTCTGTGTCTATGTCAAGCGCAGAAGAACATATATTAGCTTTAGAAGATATATCAGTAGATATGCGAAATAAAGTAGAAATTCAAGACTCTGAAGAAATAAATATGCAGAAGATTAATCCTTTAGAAACAGAGGAACAGTTGAAAAACTACATACCACTTGGTTTAAATACAGAGTATGATTCTAAAAATCATTTTTCGAAGACCGATTTAGTACTGATCGGTGGTCGTAGAGGTAGTGGTAAATCTTTGGTATGTGCAAACATAGCAGTAAATCAGTACGAATCTGGTAAGAGTAGTATTTTCTTTACAATAGAAATGACGAAAGACCAGACATTTAGAAGAATGGCATCAATTGCTACAGGTATTCCTTTAGAGCGACTAAGAAACCGTATGCTCACTCAAAAAGAGTTTAATAAACTTGCAGAGTGGAACGCGAGTCGATATGAAGGTAGCGCTAACATTCTAAGTGAATATTATACTCATGGAGATTATGATAAGTTTCAAGAAACTTTGATTAAACTTCCATTGAGATTAGATAGACAACTAGATATAGTCTATGACCCAGCCCTTACTTTAGCTAAAATTAAAGCTGAAGTGGAAGTTCGAATGAACTATCTTGACATAGGAGTTGTGATTGTAGACTATATTAATCAAGTAAAACGCTCCACTCTTCCAAGTAAAGGTGGTCAATATGATTGGACAGAACAAATCGAAGTCAGTAAGACTTTGAAGCAGTATGCACAAGAACATAAGTGCTTATATGTAAGTCCATATCAGGTTGATGCCACAGGGGAAGCTCGTTTCGCAAAAGGTATTTTAGATGCCGCAGACGCAGCCTACTCATTAGAAACTTGGGAGCCTGGAGACCAGTGCATGACTTTCGAGTGTAAGAAGATGAGGAATGGTCCAATTGAAGACTTCTCCTCTCAAATAGCATGGGACACGTTAAAGATTGGTCCTCAATCTTCTATGACACCTAAAGAAAGAGATGCTTTAAAGAAAGAAATGTCCACAGGCGAGGACGTACAGGAGTTATAATGGCAAGTGATAGAATTGGACAAAAGTCCGCAGAATTAGTAGCGCTACCACCACACAGGTGGTACAGTCGCAGAGCATCGTGGTTGCTAGAACAACCAACGGTTGCGGAGAATATAGAGAACATTCCAGTTAATGAACCTCTAATGGAGAGTTTATTAGCAGAAGGTATGCATAATCCTATACTATGCTTAAGCACTCACTGGGCAATCGCTGGAGGGCAGAGACTTAGAGCTGTTCATGAGATTAGGAAAACTGACCCTAACTATGATATAGACATTCGAGTTATGCAATTTGAAGAAGACTATCACAACTTGTATTATCTATGGGGAGATGAAGAAGAAAGAAATCGAATCATAGCTATTACATTTCAATTATGGGAGCTTGTATTTAAAAGTTTGTATTATGATCACGACACGACGAGTACGGGTGTCGAAATGACATATTATGAAGATTTAGGAGAAGAGCTTAAATGGAAACTCAACGAGAAGAAAGATACGAATACGAAGGAGACTTTTTAAATGATGTAGGATTGGGAATAGCAAGAGTACTATATGTCATAA
>MPLT02008200.1_pt1 | contig 19741 bp, 13 predicted proteins | sample 1617391 | NCBI WGS metagenome assembly MPLT02 (sample SAMN05944800, study PRJNA350692) | marine metagenome | biome: marine; feature: ODZ; material: water; isolation source: 70 m water sample filtered on 0.2 um supor filter | place: Pacific Ocean | collected 2012-04-08 | depth 70m m
GAAGTTACAGGCACAAGTGAAATCGGCAATTCTGTTGCCGCTAATCTCTGACTTCCGAATAGCAGAAACTTAAATTAAGACCTCGAGCCATCTAGATACTCTTCCAAAACATCGTGAAACCTCTGGACGCGACCTTCTTGCCCTACAAGCCTCACTCCCCTATAACCACGCGAAGCTAGACCTAGTTGTTGCCCTGTACTAATTGCCAAATCTTGATCTGCAATTTGCCGGTTCATTAGCTCTGTTCCATATTTAAAAAATCTTCGTTCTTCTGGCTCCGTAATACCCAGACGTGTAGTAGCACCCCTTGACAAATACATAAAATTATCGTAGTAATGCCGTTCCGGATCCCGTCTATGTGGTCTCATTCGTTGCAACCCTATGTACTCCGCTCCGGCGAAACTAATCGTTACGTTAGGGAATATGTTGTAGTGATAAGCGTCTGTTAATTGATCATCAAAAAGTTGATCAAATTGATAACCGTACTTGTCACCAAGTTCTCTTTTAACAGACTGAACACTTTGACGGGTTTCAAGTTCTCTTCCTTTAAATTCCTCCGCCTTCAAACCCCAGGGCTCTAACATCTCCTCTAGTTGCTGGTCTACTTCCAACTCTTCACCTTCGAGTGAACGAGATGGCGTGACCATTGGTATAGACATTCGATTATGCCCTTCTTCGCACCAACTGAACTGACAATATTTGTAGCTATGTTCAATCCATTTCAGTCCTTGAGGGTGGACTGCTGGCAGGTGATAAGACTCACACGAATTGTCTTGTGGGACCTTCCAATTGCAGTTGACATCAACCGTGGAAGAAGGTCCGCGAATCCAATCTTCGCTTTCATAAGCTTCAAATTCCTCCCAGACAGGACCAAGGTATTCTCGCAAACTCATACATTCTGGGTTCATGTTTATCCAAATAAAACCAGCGAAAACTTCACAATTTACTTCCACTAAAGTCAAGTCATCACAGGGATTACCTTCCTTGAAATCCTCAGGATCTTGGACATACTCCAATGAGCCGTCACCAGCCCACTCCCATCCGTGATAAGGGCAAACTATTTTATCTGTGGCTCCTTCTTTATTGAAAATTAGACGAGAACCTCGATGCTGGCAAACATTGTAAAACGCTCTAATCGAACTGTCACTCTGCCGAATCATTATGAACGATTCAGGTCCAACCTCTTCAACCTGGTAAGAACCCGGTTCTTGCATTTCAGAAGAACGACCCATGAGAAGCCAAACTTTTGTCCACATAGACGACCATTCATGATCAAAGAATTCTCGCGATGTGTACTGCTCTCCCAAAATTGGAACATTTTGGAGTGGTGGGCACCCCCAAGGTTTAGCTACTGCCATTACACCCTCAAAGTTGCTCATGGTAATTCCAAAATTCTTACCTCTCCTGAAGTGCCGTCTATTTCTAAGATGGCACCATCGGGTATAACCGTTGTGGCTTCATTCACAGAGACCACACATGGTATGCCTAACTCTCTACTTACTATTACGGCATGACTAATCTGTGCTCCCACATTTACTATTACGGCCTCAACAGCCAAGAAAAGCGGAGTCCACGCTGGATCTGTTATTGGAGCAACCATAATGTCACCAGGCAACAAATCAGGAGGGTTTGAAGGATCAAGAACTATTCTTGCTCTCCCCTGGGTGCTTCCCGGAGAACCAGGAACACCGGTTAGAACATCTCCAACTTTCAGAGTAGAGATTTCCCCTTCGGAAGATTTTCTATCCCATTCGGAAAGACCCGGAACGACTCCATCTCTAATGAAAAATGGTGGTTCTAACTCCCATAATGCCTTCCAATCTTTGTAGCGTTTTGCAAGTTTTTCACCGAAAGAGCTCGGATCTGCAACAAAAGTCTCTAGCTCTTCGTCCAAAAGCATAAATATTTGTTGATCGGAATCAAGCGTTCCTGAGTCTTTGTGTCGTCTTCCTAGCTCACGTATAGTCATACGGGCTTCATGAAGAGGTTTAACTAAAGTAGTTTTGGAACGCTCTCTGAAGATCATCATATTCGCCGCAACTATCGCACCTTCAAAAGTTCCCGTCAGTTCATCATTTGCGATTTCTTTTAGCTTTTCTCTCACCTCTTCAATGAGGTCTTCTCTTTCCATTGCAAGACGTTCTGCTGCTATTTTTGGAGACCGATCATCGTTTTGAGATCTAACTTGGTCTATAGCCCTTAAAGCTATATTTGGTTCAGTTTCCCAAGTCTCACTACTCAACTCCCACTCATTAGCTCCACGTGAACCGTACTCATATACGAATTCGTTGAATACTCCAAGAAAATCAGCCACTTCTTGAGAATCTGATTTACTAAGTGCGTGCAACAAAGATTCTGACCCTGAATTAAAAATCTCCGAAATGATCTCAGAATCTTTCACTAAGCGTGACATTTCCCAAATTGCAAACGATGGCGCAGCAGAATCTATATCACCGAGGCTTGATAGCAGGCGGACAGGGATACTCGGATCTCCTATCGCTTCACCTACAGCTGCCAGCATTCCAGGCGCGATACCAGATGAACCCGCTGAAACCATTTGGTTGCGTGAAAGGTTTTCAATCAGAGGTTGAAGGTCTCGTAGTCTTTTAAGTAACTCTTCATCGCTCAGTGATTTTAAGTCTGGTCTTTCTTTCCGTTCCTTATCTGCAAGTTTTCTTTCTTCATTGAGTTCTGGCCATTCAAAGGCACTGAGAACAAATTGCATGTGAGAATCAGCTAGATGCTGCAGATGCGGTTTCTCATCTTCTGGATGTGGTTGATACTCCGGAGAATCTGGTTGGTCTCCAAAAATCGCAAGATCAAGTTGTTCGACTGTTATCGCTGGATTTCTTACCGCCTGCATTCGGATGCAAGAAAGGTTTATGTAGAAATAACCACCAAAAAATCCACACATTTCTGGCGGATCATCTCTGTATTCTTCAAGTTCATAAAAACCTGTCTGGGTTGAACCTAGTTGCCATCCTCTCATTATGCAGTTATCGAATCCATAACTTTGACCAAAAGGACTTGCTGGGGTGGGAAGAACCTCGCCCGCATTTGCTCTTGTGTAATGCGGCCAGCGTTCACTCGGGGGATGATCAGTAAACCATTTTTCTTCCATCTTTTCTCCTCCTTAAGATCTGAAAAATCAATCCATATAACTATCTATAACATCATGAAAGCGTCTGATCCTACTTTCCTGTTCAGACAAAAATCCGCCTCGGTATCCTCTTGAACGTAGCCCAAGTTGCTGCATAACAGATATAGCTATGTCTTGATCAGGTATTAAACCCATCGATTGCTCTCCATACTGGATCACCTCTTGCAAATCACCGGTATCTGTTAATTCAATGTTGGTAGCTGAATCTGCAAGTTCAGTGTTTTTCGTGTAATACCAATGGTCAAAAAAGCACTTTTGAGGATCTGCTGGATCTGGACGCATGCGTTGCAGTAGAACTCCATCAGCAGAAAAAGTCAACGAACAGTTTGGAAATAAGTTGTAGTGATGAGAGTCAGTTAATTGAGCATCACGCAAATTTGGATAATGAGAATGACCTCTACCAACTCCTAATTCTCTCATCTTTTCCTGCAGAGCTAATCTCACCTCGGAGACACGACCGATGAAATCTGCTGGGTCTAATTCCCAATATTGCATTCTCTCCGCTAAAGGATTTGGCAGATCAGGATTTTCTCCGCGCAGAGCTCTCGAAGGCGTAGCTCCCATCATGATCATTCGATTATGGCCTTCAGTAGCCATATCAAATTGGGTGTATGCATAGTTCTCTTCATGCGAATCAGCCAGTTGAGGGTGAACTGTTGGTAGATGGTAGGACTCACAGAAATTGTCCTGCACGACTTTCCAATTGCATGGAACTGTGGTTGATATTCTTAGCACTCGAGACCAATCATCAATTTCGTATGCCGACCACTCATCCCACAAGGGGCCTAAAAAGTCTTTAAGTGACTGACAATCTGGGTCCAGATTAACCCAGATGAAACCGGCAAAAACTTCACAAGAGACTTCTACTAAAGTCAGTTCTTCGCAAGGATTGCCTTGAAGGAAGTCTTCGGGATCCTGAACCGACAGAAGAGTTCCATCAAATGACCATTCCCAACTATGGTAAGGACATCTGAAAACCTCGGTAGTTCCTTTCGTGTTATTGGTAAGACGTGAACCCCTATGTTGGCAAACGTTGTAGAAGGCTCGTACCGATCCGTCTTCCTGTCGCACCATTATGATTGACTCGACTCCTATTTCTTCAATCTGGTAATCGCCTTTAGAAGGTATTTCACTGACTCTCCCAAGGAGCAACCAAACCTTGGTCCACATTTGGTTCCACTCTTTTTCATAAAACTCTGAAGAGGTGTACCTGAAACCCTCTATTGGAGTTTTTGATACTTTCGGATTCTCCCAGCTAGGAGCCAAAGTGCTAGTCATATTTTTCTTTTCAGCAATACTCATAGAGTCACCCTCTACTCCCCCAAGGACCCATTAAAACAATTATGCCACTTTGACTAGTTGTATAAAGAGTCAGAACTATCTCTCTAATTTTGAAAATACTCTAAGTGATTATATCTTTGACGACCTTTTCGAGTCCGACGACACGGCTCGCTTTAAATAAAAGTGCATCATTTTCACCGAATCTCATATTCTCTAATTCAGTTGAGACAGCTTCTAAATTGTCAATGCTCGGCTCCCCGTAGAGTTCAGTTTCAACCGCTACCACTTCGATCCCTAATTCTTCTGCATGTCTTTTTACTTCTGTATGTGCTATAGAAGTTTTCTCTCCTAATTCAGCCATAAGACCCAAGAAGGCTACTTTTCTACCTTTGCATGGAAGTAAAGATAAAGAATCGAGGGCTGCTTTCATTGAAGTTGGATTTGCGTTATATGTATCGTTAATCACAATTACCCCATTAGAACAAGTAACTATTTCCATTCTTAATGGTGACAAATCGATGCAACTTAAACCTTCTGCTACCGACTCAATTGGTAGCCCCAAAGCTAAACCTACAGATGCAGCTGCCAAAGCATTGGGAATCATATGCTCACCAGCAACATTTAATTTAATTTCAGATCTACCCCATGGACTCTCCATCACAAACGATGGGTTCAGATTTTCATCAAATTCGACAGAAGAGGCTCTTACCTCACCTTGTTGACCAAATGTCAACTTTCTAGCTCGGGTTCTCGAAGATTGCCTCATCACATCTTCGACATCGGCATTCAGTACGGCGCACCCTTCTGAAGGAAGGCGCTCCAGTATTTCCCCTTTTGTATTTGAAATCGAATCAAGCGAGCCAAAAACTTCTGTATGAGATTCAACAACAGTGGTTATGACACCAATGTCTGGATAGGTAATTTCAGAAAGTTCTGCAATATCACCCTCTTTTCGAGCACCCATTTCAAGCACTAAGAAGGAAGAGTCATCTGGAGCATTTAAGAGTGTTAAAGGAACGCCTATCTCGTTGTTGTAAGAATTAAGACTCGCGTGAACATCTCCCTGCTGACTTAGAACAGCATTTGTCATGTCTTTAACTGAAGTCTTGCCTACAGATCCAGTTATGCCCACGACTGGAACATGGAATGAAAAACGTGCCGCCTTGCCGAGTTGGGTCAAAGCAGTTCCGGTGTTTTCGACCCGTATGGATGTTCCTTCTTTTGGCTCTTGTTCAGTTAAATATGCTGCGGCACCTAGCGAAAGAGCTTCCTCAATGTAGGCGTGACCATCCCTTTCTGAAATCAGTGGTACGAAAAGACACCCTGGTGTTACTTTTCGAGAGTCCTGTGTAGCCGCTTGTATTACTTTCTCTTCACCTTTTAGCTCACCAGATGTGATGTGTTCTATTTGTGAAGTGGTGAATTCCATGTTTACATTCTTTCAGTAGTGAGTAAGACAGGTGGGTCACTTACAAATTTTTAAATAATTTTTCGTCTTATCCAAGTAGCAATAATCTCCACAAGAAAAACAACAACAAATATGCAAAAAATTATTCCACCTAAAGTTTCAAAATAGAGTCGCTTAGCTGCACTCATCAGCAAGAAACCAATACCGCCGCCGCCAACGATTCCTAGAATCGTTGAACTTCTAATTGCAACATCAAGGAGGTATAAAGAGTGGCTAACCATAGATGGTGCAACCTGCGGCAAGACGCCAGTAACTGATTCTTGAAGTCTGTTCGCTCCTGTGGAGTTGACACCGTCTCGTATCTCCTGACGCGCTTCTTCAATGGAGTCAGCAAAAAGTTTTGTTATGAACCCAAACATGCCAATTGCAAGAGCAAGGGTGCCGGTCTTAGGTCCAGGCCCTATTGCTGCTACGAAAATCACAGCCACCACTAGTTCCGGGACACATCTGACGAGCAACATGAACAAACGCGAAATTAAATATACGAATCTTCCGGGCGCAGTGTTGCTGGCAGCGAGAAAAGAAAAAGGGATCGCAAACAACAAAGCTATTCCAGTAGCAGCAAAACCAATAGCGATAGTGTCGATCATGTCGCTGAAAAGTCGATCCGTGAACCATGACCAGTCGTTAGGCGTAAGTCGCGCTATAAAACTTGGAAGTTTTTGACTTCCATCGACTATTCTACTAGTCGCAATATCTGGGGCGAGTACAGAAATTATAAGAAGGGCAAAGAAAATTAAACCTATGGAGTTGACTTTAATTCTTTCACGAGTCCATGGAGGAGTAAGAGATCTAGATATCTGACTCTCACTTTCTGATGCTTCTTTATTTGCAGACTTGTTAATCATCCAGTCTGCAATTTTTTTACCTGGACGTGCTGTTCCCCCCAAAAATAGCTGTGTCATCCTTCCCGGTTTTCCGGGTAGATCAGTTTCAGTTTTTCCTAGAAGTGCATGACGTGTAGTGGCTGAAAGCATCTCCAGAATAACTACTAGAACTACTATAAGAATTGTTATCCCAAGCAGTTCCTGATATCGAAGACTGCCCGCGTAACCGCGCAAAATAAGCCCAATCCCTCCTGCTCCAACCCAGCCGAGGATTGGGGCAGATCTGAAATCGAGTTCAAGACGATAAAGAGAAATAGAAATAACCGTTGGAACCATCTGACTCCAAATGCCTGTATACAAATCCTGTAGTGACCCTGCTCCTGTAGCGATCACACCTTCGCGAGGTCCGGGGTCAATTTCTTCCGCCGCATCTGTTATCAATTTGCCAATCATGCCTATCGAGTGAATACCAATAGCTAATAGTCCTGCAAGGACACCTATTCCATAGAGACGAACAAAACAAAGAGCGAAAACAAGCGCAGGTGTTGCTCTCGAAAAGACAACTATGGCACGGGCAAATGCTCGTACTGGAGCAAATGGCATAATGTTCCGAGCCGAAAGAAGACCAAGCGGGATTCCAAGAACGAGACCTACCGCTGTCCCAGCAAAAGCTATGAAGAATGTATCCAGAGCTGCTTTAGTTATAACTGTGAAATCTTCACTTGGAATAAATGGGGGCACCATTCGCGATAGTAAATTTTGTGTTTCAGGCCACCCTTCAAATATTTCTACAATTCCTCCCAAAGAAAGGTCGACTCTGTTTATAGACCAGGCAAGAAGCACAAAAATGGCTAAGACTGAGAACCAGAGTTGACCCCTCTGACGAGTCCAAGGCCTGGATATTTGTTCCGGGTGAGATACTTCTCTACTTTTTAAATTTCGGATTTTCATTTTTTTCTTTTGATGTTCAAAGTCATGGAGATGAAGTTTCAGATGTATCTAAATACTCGCTGGTTTTAGTTCCTTCAGGGTCGAGTTGTTGATAAACGACCATGACATCCTCTTGCGATAAAGATTCGTCTACAGGAGTGTCAAGAACGATTTTCCCAGCGCGAAGACCTATCAAACGGTTGGCCCAACCCAATGCTAAATCGACCTGATGGAGACTGCAAAGCACAGTTATGCCGTCCTCAATACAACATTGAACTAACAGGTCCATTACTTGACCTGAGATTTCAGGGTCAAGCGAAGCAACCGGTTCATCGGCTAAAACGATTTGAGGTTTCTGCATGAGAGTTCGAGCAATAGCTACTCTTTGCTGCTCCCCTCCAGAAAGAGTGTCGGTTCTTTGCCAAGCTTTATCAGCTAGTCCTACCCGTTCGAGTTGTTCAATAGCTTCGCTTCTCATGCTCTTTGAATACATAAGGGCGCTGATTCTCGGACCCCATATACGACCCAATGCGCCGCTGAGAACATTTTCTATACAGGTCAGTCTTCCAACAATGTTGAATTGCTGAAATACGAAACCTACATCTCTCCGTAATGATCTAAGTTCTTTTCGTGATAGAGAAGATACGTTCTCACCCAAAACGCTTGCGGAACCCTCTGTTGGCAGGTGAAGTCCATTTAAATGTCGAAGCAGTGTCGATTTACCTGATCCAGATAAACCAATTATGACGAGCAATTGCCCTTTAGGCACCTTAAACGAAACTCCATCAAGGGCTCTGATTTTCCCGCCGTCGAATGTCTTAACCAGATCTGTGACTTCAACAGCGTTTACCCCTGGTGTTGTGGAATTTTCTTGTCTCACAACACCAGAGGATGCGCTTTTTCCGAACTTCATAACATTCAGGTGTTAATTCAGTTTATTAATCACACTTACTTGCGCCGGTGACTTCGCAAACCTTTCGAATTCCGTCATAAAAGGAATCAGATTTTGCTATATAACCCCAATCGTCTCGGAAACTACATGTGTTGTCATCCAGCGTGCCTGTGCAATATCCGTTTGCAAGAGCGTAATCAATATTTGCTTTAGTGGTCATAACTTCTTTAAATCGTGCAATGAAATCTGCTGGGAGTGTTTTTGTGTTTATAGCGGTTGGAGGACTTGCAATATATTCTGTCTTCCAAATGATTCTAACATCCGCATTTTCAGGGTTCTGATCGTCATCCCCAACGTCATCGATTACGCCACTTATATCTCCACCATTTACAAGAATTCCAGGACCTCCGCTTTTGTCAACAAAGAACACGTCAGCTGCAAATCCTGCGTCACAGTCGCCATTAACGACACTGAGAACTGCAACATCGTGCCCACCAGCGAAAATTGGATCTATATCAGTCGATGTTTCCGATGGGTCTATGCCGGCTGACAACAAACCTTCAGATGGGAACAAGAATCCTGATGTTGATCCTGGGTCAACGAAACAAACTTTTTTACCCCTAAGGTCATCAATGCCATTGATATCGCTACCAGGCTGAGTGACTAGGTAACTTCTATAGCCCGGTACTGCATTTGGATCATCCACCAAAACACCAGCTACATCTAGCTCTGCTCCAGTCTGCGTTGCAAGAACATAAGAAAAACCACCGAACTGGGCAGCATCTACTCGTCCCGCTATAAGACCTTCGACAAGACCTGCATATTCAGAAGCCTCAAAAAAGTTGATCTTTTCAAGTCCATCGATTTCATCCGTGAGAATACTCATAGTTGTTTCATATAAAGTTGCAAGTTCACCTGCATCTTCTGCCGGTACGGCACCAAAAGTTATTTCGCTTGGCCAAGCTGAGCTATCATCATCCGAGCCACATGCTGTAGTCACTGCAGCTAGTGTGAAAAACGTAAGCACAACTGCGAACAACTTCTTGATAAAAGTACTTCTTCTCATTTTTTATACCCCCCTAAAGGCATCAATAATTAAATACACTCTCATGCTTTTACATTACTCATGTCAAACTAGAGAAAAATGATTCTTATTTTTTTAACTAACCCTCCCCTTTTGAGCTTTTTAGATGTATAAGTGACGTCATCCGAACCTTTTCTTCTCCTAACATGTCAAGATGAGCTCTGACCGTTGTCTTCTTGTTTTATTCGGCGGGCGTAGTGCTGAACATAATGTGTCCTGTGTTTCCGCTCGTCATGTCATTGAAGCTGCTGACCCTGAACTTTATGAAGTTGTACCTATCGGGATAGATAAGAGTGGAGAATGGCATCTCGCCGAAAAGGCTATTGAAGATCTTAAAAATAACGATCTTCAAGAAAAGCTTGAACCTACTGGCCCCACATGGAATCCAATGATTGAGCTGCGAAAACTAAGTTCTGAAAAAAACCTTGTTGTTTTCCCTTTACTTCACGGTCCTTTAGGTGAAGATGGGACTATTCAAGGGCTACTCGAAGTGATCGATGTACCTTACATAGGAAGTGGAGTTTTGGGGTCCGCTCTAGCTATGGACAAAATTGCCACTAAGGAAATCTTAACTCATCACAAGATTCCACAAGCACTCTACAGAAACTTACATTCCAAGCTATTTGATGATTTAGATAGCGAAGGCATGGAATCCTTACTTGATGGATTATTGAATGAACTCGGCTCAATAGTTTTTGTTAAACCTGCAAATTTGGGTTCATCTATAGGTGTCTCTAGGGCTAGCGACCATGACTCGCTGCAAAGAGCTCTCGAAAAAGCTTTCGCTTACGACGAATGGATAGTCGTCGAAGAAGCTATAGAGGGAAGAGAAATAGAACTATCAGTTCTTGGTGATTTAGTTCCCCAAGTCTCACCTCCAGGCGAGATAAAACCCTTGGGTGAATTCTATGATTACGCCGAAAAGTATGAAAATGATAGCGCTGAATTAATCGACGAACCAGACATTGACGCAGACCTAGTTGTAAACCTGCAACAACTAGCAGCTCGTTCTTTTTTAGCCTTACGTTGCTCTGGAATGGCGAGAGTGGATTTTTTCCTCCACCCTGAAAGAGGACCGATACTTAATGAAGTAAATACTATCCCAGGCTTTACACCTATTTCTATGTACCCAAGACTCTGGCAAAAAGCTGGACTTTCATACTCGGGTCTAGTGGACCGCCTTGCAGATATAGCTATTGAACGGTTTTCAAGAAAACGTCGTAATACGGTTATCTAGATTGCAGATAATCAGGATCTAAAGAAACTCTTAAAAATCTCATCAGCTCACGACGCCTTATAGCTACAGGACGAAGTGCCTGTTCTATGCCGGCTGCTCTCAAGACTTCAATTTCTGTTGCTAATCCCACAACAGTTGAGTACGCACTTAAAATAACTAGCCTTGGGTCAGTTCGACGCATCCTTCCAACTCCCATCTCTGATTGCATCCACAAAGTTGCTCTGTCCATAAGTGGGGTCATCAATATCTTTAATCTTTCAGAGCCAACAGATCCTGGTCTACTAACCTCTCTTAAGAGGCCGAGCAACAATGGCTCACGTAGTGCGAGTCGAAAAATCATCCTTGCCAGAGCTTCAATTCTTTCCCATCCTTTTAAGTCACTATTTAGAACTTCCTCAATTGAATCGATCAGATTTCCTGCTGCCCTCTCAACCACTGCATTTAATAACCCTTTTTTTGTTGTGAAGTGATAAAGAATGGTTTGCTTTCTTACTCCTAAAGATTTTGCAATTACATCTAATGAAGTGGCATCGAATCCAGATGTGCTGAAAGACTCCAGTGCGGAGTCAAGAATTTTTTCTTTTGTTCCAAATTTTTCATACTTTTCCATCGGATACCGTTTCTATTTCCTTACCATTTGGTAAGTTTAACTTACCAATTGGTAAAAATAATGATGATAAAGCAAAATTTATCCGGAAAACGGATAGCGATCACTGGAGCAACAGGTTTTCTAGGCACTGCCCTAGTAGAGCGCCTACTTAGCTCTATACCAGACTGTGAGCTTCTTTTACTCGTACGCCCAGGCAGAAGGGGCGCAGAAAAACGAGCAGAAAAAGAAATCCTTCGTAACGACGCATTTAACAATCTAAGAGAAAAGCTCGGAAAAGAAGGCTTTGACGAGTTGTGTAAAAAAAGAGTTACTGCAATATCAGGAGATGTAGGCACAGACGGTTTAGGACTTGATGAAACTGGCTTAATCGAACTAGCTAAATGTGACTTATTTATCCATTCCGCTGCAGTTGTAAGTTTTGATTCACCTTTAGATCAAGCAGTAGAAGTCAACCTCCTTGGACCAGTTCGTATAGCTAAAACTCTAAACGAACTCGCTATTTCACCTCACCTTGTTTCTATATCCACTTGTTACGTAGCGGGCAGCAGAAGAGGAGCTGCCCCAGAGGACCCTGTAGATGCCAGTCCATTCTTTGTTGATGTCGATTGGAAAATAGAAGTCGATGCTGCTAGGAGAATACGACAAGAAACAGAAACTGCTAGTCGCACGCCTGAACATCTGGAAGGATTTCGTAAAGAAGCCCGCGAAGAATTAGGAGCTGCAGGCACCCCTGCACTTGCATCAAAAACTGAACAGTTACGTTCACGTTGGGTTGATGATCGAATGGCAGAAGCTGGCCGTTCGCGAGCACATTCTCTTGGATTCCCAGACGCTTACGCCTACACGAAAGCATTAGGAGAAATAGCTCTTCGCGAGAGTGCGCTCGATATACCTGTAAGTATCGTGCGACCTTCAATCATTGAATCCGCCTTGGCTCAACCCTTTCCGGGCTGGATAAGAGGTTTTCGAATGGCCGAACCTGTAATTATTTCCTACGCAAGAGGACTTTTGAAAGATTTTCCCGGGATCCCTGAAGGGACAATCGACGTAATACCCGTAGACCTCGTCACAGCTACTATTTGTGCAGTTGCTGCAAGAGGTCCCGTCGAACAACCAGACATTGTTCAAATCGCATCTGGAAGTATCAACCCTTTAAGATACGGACACCTCTTCGACCTTGTTCGTGCATGGTTCACACTTCATCCTGTATATGACGAAATAGGTCAACCAATTGCAGTGCCTGGATGGGATTTCCCAGGCATACATAAAGTCAGGAAACAACTTGAAAGAGGTCAAACTCTTTTAAACAAAACACAAAAGGCTTTTGACCAGCTGCCTATTAGAGGATCGAGAGCTGATGTGATTGCAAAACTCGAAGAACAACGTGACCAGATAGAAAAAGCTTTGGGCTACGTTGACCTCTATGGAGCTTACGTGGAATGCCAAGCTATCTATGGCCTTGAAAACCTGTTAAAACTTTGGAATTCATTAGACGAAGAAGATAAAAACGATTTCTGTTTTGACCCTGAAATAATCGATTGGAATCAATACGCAAACGAAATCCACTTACCCTCAGTAGTTAAGGCAGGCAGGGTTCCCATGAGCCCTCCTTCAAAAAAAGGTCAGGACAGAGAAACACGTTTAAGAAGTCAAATTCTTTCGCCAGACCGCCAACTCGCTGCTTTCGATTTAGAAAACACTCTTATTGCCTCGAATGTCGTTTCTTCTTTCGCGTGGCTTGCAAGCAGACGACTAAGTAGAACTGAACGTATTCGCCTAGTGGTGAAAACATTACTAGAAACGCCACAGCTACTTTCTTTAGATAAACAAGATCGAGGCGATTTCTTACGTTATTTCTATAGACGTTACGAAGGAGCTCCAGTCTCTCAGATTTATGAAGATTCAGCTGAACAATTTAGCGACTTGATACTTTCAAAATCCTTCCCAGAAGGAATCCGTAGAGTAAGAGAGCACAAAAACCTAGGACATAAAACTGTCCTAATCACCGGTGCTTTGGATTTCATAGTTGAACCACTTAGGCCTCTTTTTGATGACATAATTTGTCCAAAACTAGGACGGAACGGCGAATCTTATGATGGTCGAATGATAGACGTGCCACCTACAGGAGAATCTCGGTACCAAGCATTAGCTGATTATGCGACAGCTAATGAACTCGACTTACGCGAATCAGTCGCTTACGCTGATTCTGCTAGTGACCTCCCCATGCTTGAAGCAGTTGGATTTCCAGTAGCTGTTAATCCAGAGGTTCGTCTAGCCAGTATTGCCAGAAAACGCGGGTGGCTTGTAGAAAACTTCGGTAAATCGCCTGGAGTAAGTAACAAAATTTTACCTTTGGCTCCCCAAAGAGGCGGTAAAGCATGAAGGCACTTAGATTTAAAAGAAACATCCCGCGTTACGCAGCTGCCAAGATTGCCGGGAATATTATGCCTGGTTCAGGAGCGAGTTTTGGGCCCATCGACCTCATTCAAGAAGAAAGCTCTAAAACACCTGGAAAAGATTGGGTAAGGGTACGACCAAGACTTTCAGGAATCTGTGGTTCCGATCTAGCAACAGTAGATGGCAAGTCAGCTCGATATTTTGAACCTCTTGTTTCTTTTCCTTTCACACCTGGACATGAGGTGGTTGGCGACCTTGACGATGACAGTCGTGTCGTACTTGAACCAGTTCTAAGTTGTGCTAGTCGAAATATTTCACCACCTTGCTTTCCTTGCAGCGAAGGAAAAATAGGGAATTGTGAAAATGTAACTCTTGGAGAAATATCTTCTGGTATTCAAACCGGTTCATGTCATGACACAGGAGGAGGTTGGGCGACTGAATTTTATGCACACCCAAGCCAACTGCATTCCGTTCCTGATGATTTCTCTGACGAAGCAGCAGTAATGGTTGAACCAACGGCATGCGGAGTGCACGCTGCTCTAGCAGCAGAACTTCCAGACGAAGGAGTGGTGGCAATATTAGGAAGTGGAACTCTGGGGCAAGTTACAATTTCAGCGCTAAGACATTTCACAAATCCAAAAACAATTATCTCGACTGCCCGTTATCCGGAACAAAAAAGATTAGCCGCTCAACTTGGATCTGATATTGTTGTAAATCCTGAAGAAGTCCACCGTGCTGTTAGAAGAGCTTGTGGAACAAAAGCAATCACAAATGTTTCAGAAAAAGCCCCCGATGGTCGTGTGGACCGCCTAACCGGTGGTGCGGATGTTGTAATAGACTGTGTCGGATCTTCAAAAAGTATCAGTGATGCTTTGTCAATAACTAAACCAAATGGAAAAGTTGTTCTAGTCGGAATGCCTGCGACAGTAGAACTAGAACTGACACCCCTTTGGCATCGCGAACTGCAACTAATCGGTGCTTACACCTACGGAACTGAAAGACTTCCTGATGGTAAAACAACGAGCACTTTTGATCTTGCCTTTGAATTAGTGAAAACCGCAAAACTTGAGGAACTTGTCTCAGCTTGCTACTCACTTGACGACTATCAAGAAGCCCTAAAACATGCTGCTAACGCAGGTGTTAGAGGCGCCTTCAAGATTGTTTTTGACCTTAGAGATGAACGGGAGCGATACATCAAATGACTACTAACGATAAAGAAACCTCACGCCCTTCCCCTAGACCAGGGTTCGTTTTGGATGTGGATAGAAACACTCCACCTATTGTTTTTCATCACGGGGAAAACTTTCGTTTAGAAAAACTTCCTCCGGAGAGATCTCGAGTTGTCTATCCATCTGAACCGTTAGAGGGGCTTCCAGATCCAGAAGGTGCAATAAAAGAAGCCCTTTTGAACCCACTTGGTGATTCAGATCCACTTCCCTCTCTTCTTAAACCGGGTATGAAACTAACAATCGCTTTTGATGATATTTCACTACCGCTTCCCCCTATGCGTAAACCTGATATAAGACAGCGCATCATCGAAGCTGTTCTCGACATGGCAGCTGAAGCAGGCGTAGATGATGTACACCTAATTGCCGCTCTTGCTCTACATAGGAGAATGACTGAAGATGAGCTGCGTCATGCCGTGGGAGATCGAGTCTATGATTCTTTTGCTCCGAAAGGGCTACTTTACAACCTTGATGCAGAAGACCCCGAAGGAATGGTGGTGCTTGGTGAGACCCCACACGGAGAAGAAGTCCATTTCTGTCGTAGAGCCGCAGAAAGCGACCTGCTCATATACGTGAATATAAATCTAGTTTCTATGGACGGTGGGCATAAAAGTACTGCAACTGGGCTAGCTGGCTACACCGGCCTACGCCATCACCACAACGTTCACACTCTAAGAAATTCGAAATCAATTATGGATAGAGAGAATTCTGCTCTACATGCCTCTAATTGGCGCATGGGAGACGTAATAAAAGATGCAGGAGTGAAAATTTTTCAAATAGAAACAACTGTAAACAACAATACTTTCGGACGAGAAGGCCCTCTCGCTCTTCTTCAAAAACGCGAATGGGAGTGGAGTGCCAGAGACAGAGGTCAATTCATAGCCATGCAACGCGGTTTAGATTTATTGCCGGTAAAAGCGAAAAGGCGTATTTTCGGAGGGTGGCAGTCGCCCTATGAGTTAACTTCAGTTCAAGCGGGTGAAGTGGAGGCTGTGCACAAGAGAACCATTGAAAAATGTATACGCTCAACAACTCGTAACCGTTGAAGGACAAACAGACATACTTACGATGGGTCTACCTTACATCTGCCCATACAACGTCAACTCAATAATGAATCCCATTTTGGTTATGTGTCTTGGGCTTGGATATTTCTTTAATCTTTACAAAGGAAAGCCCTTAGTTCGCGAAGGCGGAGTTCTGATAATGAGCCACCCTACGCCTTGGGAATTCCACCCTGTTCATCATCCTAGTTACATAGATTTTTTCGAACAGGTTCTATCCGAAACTACCGACCCAATTGAAATTGAGAAAAAATACGAGAAGCAATTTGCAGAGGATGAATGGTACATCCATCTTTATAGAAACTCATACGCCTACCACGGAGTCCATCCGCTTTATATGTGGTATTGGGGCAGTCATGCAATGCAACATTTAGGAAGAATCATTATCGTTGGCGGTGATCAAAAAGCTGTTCGTCGTTTAGGTTTCCAATCAGCGTCAACTCTTCAAGATGCACTTGAAATAGCCTCTGATGTCGTAGGACCTCAACCAACCATTACGCACCTTAAAAACCCTCCCCTTGTCATGGCAGACGTGATCTAAAAATGAAATCCATCAATTCCATTACCAATGATTTTAAAAATAAATTTTTAAGACTTGGTTTTCCATGGGTTCCAGCTTCTACTCCTAAAGGTGTTGACTCAAGGGTAAAAAATAACTCACTTGGCGCTAACTACGACACCGAATGGGCACGTCGACCTGCTGCTCGCTTAGCCAGAGCAGTCATTGTGGAGACTCTAATGAGGCCTGTAATGTCTCTCCTAGCCACTCCTGCACGTAAAGGTTTAGATCGCCTTGAACATCTTGAAGGTCCAGCAATATTTGCTGCCAATCACCAAAGTCATGCTGATACCCCCCTACTAATCACTTCAATTCCTGAACCATGGAGACATGAACTTGTAATTGGTGCTGCTGCTGATTATTTCTTCAACACAAAAGCTACTAGTGCAATTTCAGCACTAGCCATAGGAGCGGTTCCGATAGATCGAACCAAAGTCAGTAGACAATCTGGTGACATGATTTCAGAGTTGATAGGTCAAGGATGGAGTCTATTGATATACCCCGAAGGAGGTCGCAGTCCAGATGGATGGGGTCAACCTTTCAGAGGAGGTGCCGCCTATCTCGCTATCCGATGTGGTGTGCCAGTCGTCCCAATACATATTTCCGGAACTGGAAAAATCCTTCGAAAAGGAAGAAACCTTCCACGACGCTCTAAAAGCACCATTACTTTCGGATATCCAATGGAACCTAAAAATGATGAAAATGCTCGATCTTTCAGCACTCGAATTGAAAAAGAAGTTAGAAGCCTTGCAGATGAAACAGCCTCCAGCTGGTGGGATGCTCGACAACGGTCTTACAGAGATTCCTCCCCATCGCTCACTGGACCTGAAATCGGAGCTTGGAGAAGATCTTGGGCTTTAAGTGACAATGACGGAAAAACAAGAAAACGTCGACGCCGTTGGCCTGTGCTCTAATAAGTCAAGTTCGTCACAGCAATAAATAGCTTAAAAACAATCTGATAGATTGGAAATATGACAGTTCAATCCCAGACTCCAACAGAACTCGTAAAAAAAGTTTACGCAAATCTCGAAGGTCATCTATCCGCTGGCAGAGAAGCTTTGGGTAGACCTTTGACCTTGGCAGAAAAGATACTTATTAATCATTTGAAAGACCCGCGTTCGACAGAAATGAACCGCGGAGTCTCATATGTCGATCTTCATCCTGATCGTGTTGCAATGCAAGATGCCACTGCCCAAATGGCTTGGTTGCAATTTATGACTGCCGGCCTTGAACAAGTACAAGTTCCCACAACCACTCACTGCGATCATTTAATTCAAGCTCGTATAGATGGTGAAACCGACTTAAGCGTTGCAGTCGATAACAATTCCGAGGTCTACAACTTCCTCGAATCAGTTTGTGCGAAATACGGAGCAGGTTTCTGGAAACCCGGATCTGGCATCATCCATCAAGTAATTCTTGAACAATATGCCTTTCCAGGTGGAATGATGATCGGCACCGACAGCCATACTCCCAATGCGGGTGGTTTAGGCATGATAGCCATCGGCGTTGGAGGTGCTGATGCCGTTGATGTTATGACCGGATTTCCATTCAATATCAAGTGGCCAAAATTAATCGGTGTTCGTTTGACAGGAGAGTTGAGCGGATGGGCATCACCTAAAGATGTGATCCTAAAAGTCGCAGAAATTCTTACCGTTAAAGGTGGTACCGGTGCAATAGTGGAATATCTCGGACCAGGTGCAAGAACACTTTCAGCAACAGGTAAGGGAACAATCTGTAATATGGGTGCAGAAATTGGTGCTACTACCTCTCTATTCCCTTACGACGAAGCCATATCTCGTTATCTGAAAGCAACTAATCGCACAGATACCGCTGAAGCAGCTGATTTAGTGAGCAATGACTTGCAGGCCGATCCAGAAGTTGAAGAAGATCCCCACAGCTTCTTCGACCGTGTTATTGAAATAAATCTTTCTGACCTAACACCTCATATCAATGGTCCTCATACACCTGATTTGGCTAGACCAGTTGGCGACCTCGGAGAAGAGGCGGCTGCAAATGGTTGGCCACTAGAAGTAAGCGCTGGCTTGATTGGATCATGCACCAATTCAAGTTATGAAGACATAACTCGGGCAGCTGGAATAGCGCGCGATGCTCTTTCTAAAGGTTTGAAATCAAAGATACCTCTTCTAGTTACCCCTGGTTCAGAACAAGTTAGAGCAACAATTGAAAGAGACGGTCTTCTTGCAGATCTTGAAGCTATAGGAGCTACAGTTCTTGCAAATGCATGTGGTCCATGTATAGGTCAATGGGATCGACAGGATCTAGATGATGGCGTTCCTAACAGCATTGTCACTAGCTATAACCGCAACTTTCCAAAAAGAAACGACGGATACGCTTCCACGTTTGCTTTTGTGACTTCACCTGAAACTGTTGTCGCCTTAAGTATCGCAGGGAAACTGGACTTTGATCCCGCAGTTGATTCGTTAACTACAGAAAACGGTGAAGAGGTTAAGCTTTCTGTGGATATTGGAGAAGAGCTTCCAAGCAAAGGATTCGACTCCGGTGAAGAAGGTCTATTCAAACCTCCTCCATCTGATGATTCTAAAATTGAAATTTCCATACCTTCAGAAAGTGAAAGACTTCAAGCCCTTACTCCTTTTGACCCTTGGGATGGAAATGACTTTGAAGATTTACCCATACTCATGAAAGCAAAAGGAAAATGCACCACTGATCATATTTCGATGGCAGGGTCCTGGTTGAAATACAGAGGACATCTAGAAAATATTTCTGGAAACCTCTACTTGGGTGTGGTTAATTCATTTACCGGAGAAGTCGGAACCGGATTAGATATCACCGACAACGAGATAAGACCATTTCCTGAAATAGCAAAGCGTTACCATGAAGCAGGTATCGAATGGGTCGCGATTGGCGACGAAAATATCGGAGAAGGCTCTTCCAGGGAACACGCTGCGATGGAGCCAAGGTTTAGAGGGTGTCGTGTAGTAATCGCACGATCATTTGCACGAATCCACGAAACCAACTTGAAAAAGC
>MPLT02232703.1_pt1 | contig 19534 bp, 11 predicted proteins | sample 1617391 | NCBI WGS metagenome assembly MPLT02 (sample SAMN05944800, study PRJNA350692) | marine metagenome | biome: marine; feature: ODZ; material: water; isolation source: 70 m water sample filtered on 0.2 um supor filter | place: Pacific Ocean | collected 2012-04-08 | depth 70m m
ATCGAGTCGGCCCCAGCATATATCCTGGAGATCGTCCACCAGAAAACCCTTGATCAAGGTCCCATCGTCCTCGAAGTCATGCATGACATCGCTAATCTCTTCTGGAGTGAAGGACGAGCCTGCAAGCCTCTCAACCTGCTTTAGAGTGATGACTGGGTAATCCTCTACGAGTGTTCGCAAGTATCTTCTTTTTAACTCCCACAAATCGATATTCCGCAGGGGTTCTACTGTTCTGAAACCCCCGCGATAGTCTTGTATTAGGTGGCCACTTCTAACCAGTGGGGATACAATTTTGCGGAACTCTGACCTCGACATTGCATTCCTTTCCATGAACAAATCAGGATCATTGGTGTCCCTGAAGAACTGGAGAATCTCTTCGTCCTCTGGATCGGTAGGTACGTTTCGAATAGATAGAAGCCTCTGGAAGTGTTGATATCGTGCCCAAACAAGATGGCCACGAAGATTCGATCCTTGATGCAACTGGTGAGCCGCGACCATTGAGTCAAGATTGACTCTGAACATCTCGCACCTGCCCCTAAGTGAAAAGTCGTCACGTAGTTCTGTGGAGTTCTCGAGGGCGATAGTCTCATTCTCCCATCTGCTATTTTGATGGATTGAATGGTGGTAGAAGAGCATCCTATTGATTTCCTTTCTTGATCTCGGTTCCACCACCCCCCCTCTGATGTACCGTTCCCCATCCCCCATTGATGAGAATCCCAATTCGGCTAGTATCTGCTGGATGTTCTCGTCGCAGTCGTGTACGGGCACTCCATTGAATGCATGAAGAACCGATACATCTACGAGCCTGTCTCTGTAGTTTTCTAGCAGTTCGGCGAAGGTTTTCTTGAAGTCGTCCAGATAAGAGTGCGGGATGTTGATGTCCTTGATTTCCAAGTAGTCGTTGACCACGAACATTAGGACTCTGCCAATCGGGTCGACCCCCTTGAAGACGGGATAGTACCATCCTTGCTTGAGAAGAAGGCGGACCTCCTGTATGAATCGGCTACTGAATGGATCTGATTGTGCGAGGATCCGCATCTTCCTATCCTCTGGCATAGGCGAGAGGAGTCTTTCTGCGTCTTCATGGGAAGAATAGTAGTCCGTAGGATCCGGTTGGAGTGCTACAACCCTTGCAATTGAGCCGCGTCCCTCCAGTTCCCGCAGTGTGTCGGCGAGTTCCTCCACTGGCCTGGAGACGAAGAGCCTCAGAGTGTGTAGCCTAACGGGACCTATGCGGGCAATTAATTCGGTTAGTGCTTTGTCGAATGGTAATGGTTTGACTCTTCCGTGGAGCCTCTTGAAGATGGCCATTGACCTCTTACGGTTGGGCACATCTACGAATTGCTTAGCCACCACGAGTTGCCTCTCCATATTCGAGAGCGCAGACTTCAGGCTCCTCTGAATGTGTGCATTCTCCTTGCCCTTTGGATATTCGGAAAATAGATCGTTTCTGGATATCCCCTCTTCGGGTATCTTCTCAATCAACTCCTCTTCTAAGGGACCGAACCAAGGCTCTGAACGAAGGCCCATCAGCATGGGCAGTTTTTCACTGAGCGTGTATCCCACTCTATTGTGGAGTAATCTACCGTTGTATACGTCAGAATCGTGTTTAATGTCCTTCCAATCGCGGAATCTATAGTCCTCAACGCGATGTAGCAACTCCTCCCTCCTCTGAACAAAGGTTAGGTTGCGAATTGCATCTGCTGGTTCTTCGAACCTAGAAAATGACTTGTTCAAAATCAACGTCTGTAGGGTCCGATAGTCAATGACATTGAATTCACCGCCTGTAATCCTATACTCATCAATTCTGAGTATGAACTCCCCCTCATCTGTTTGAGTGAAGAATCCTATCGAGACAAGGTTCCTCATCTCTAGCTCCTGAAGAACAGATTCTACCTGGGCAGTTGGGAAGGGAAGACGGGAGCTGAGTGATTCAATAGTTTGTGGGCCCTCTGACCCTAGCATATCTAGCAGTTTAAGTCTCAGGCAGTCCATTGGGTCAGAGAGTGGTTTCTTCTTCCAATTGGATGGTTCCCCTCCAACATAGCCCTCGCCTATCTCATAGTTCAGACCCCCAGTATACAATTCCCTGAGATCATCCATCTCAGCGGCACCTGCAACAGCGAGGCAGCCAAGAGTCCCATGGACCTCGGTCATCCTCATGGAGAACCACTTGCCGTCTATCTTCTCAAGGCCAGTCCCCCTTACTTTGGTTATTAGCCCCCTCTCTGCAAGGTCATGGACCCAGGAGCGCATCTTTTCGAATTCAATGCCCTTCAGCTTTTCGTTATACAAGGGATGAGTTAGTTGCCTCTCCAGGCCCCCGCCCATGTCCATCAGTCTGAGCAGTTCATTGGCGTTTGTTGGTATCGAGACCTTGGATTGGTAGTAATCACTGAGCTTTTCCTTGTCGAGCTCAGTGGCTAGTGATCTTGCTCCCAGAAGGCGCCTGAGGATTTCGGGGTCGACGTCCTTGATCAGATATGCCCGTGTCCTGAGGGAAAGTAAGTCCTCGAAAGAGGACATGAATAGGGTCAGCCCCAACGGGGAGGGAATCTTGACCCTGCGATGGACAATGCGGACGTCCTCACCGTCCATCCTCTCTATGAATTGCCTTAGCTGCCCCATTCCCAAGTCTGTTGTGAGAATCTCATTCATTGCCTCCCTAACGATTACTGAATCATCCATTTTCCTATGTTTGTTCATGATCTGCTCTGCTTTGACCTGGAATTGCTTGGGGCTCACCTCCTCGGCCCCAATCCTTCTGGGGTTCAGCATGCTCCTGGAAGAGACCTCACGGAAACGTTTTGCAAAGAGCTGTGAATCGATTAGGTACTTGTTTAGGATTTCCTCGCTACCCTTTCCTCGGAAAACCTCAGGTATGAGGGAAACCTCGACCTCGTGGCTCAATTTTGCCATGAAGCCATTCTCATCGAAAGAGAGTTCGTGCACGATGATGTCGTCCCTGGTTGCCATTCCAGCGAATAGGTAACCTAGTGCTAGGTTGAATGCCCGGCCCCTACATGTCGTAACGACATAGGTAGGCAGAGGTGCTTCGACCTGCTCAACTAGGATTCGATCCTGGGAAGGGACCTGGAAGGTAGTGGCAGAGTGTTCGTCAAGGAACTGCGATAATGCGTTAGCTACCGGTTTATTGAGTCCCATTACGTCGACTAGGAATGGAGTAATTGGATTCCCGGTCCTATACTGGATGGATAGGATGCCTAAAAGTCCGAGGACCTCGTTGCTTAGTTCGCTAGTCCTGCTCATCGCTTCTCCGGTCCAAGATGGTATTGTGGGTCGAAATCCGGTTGCCGGGGTTACATTCACCCTGGTTCCGATTACGCTAGCAACCCTGTATGTTGACCCGCCCAGAAGGAAAACGTCGCCATTCCTCATGCTGGAAACGAATGAAGAGGATAGTTGTCCGACGAGGGTCCCATCTGAAGTGAAGACCAGGTAGTTGTTGTCTGGAGAAATAGTCCCTATATTTGTGTAGTATATCATTTGGGCGTAGCCCCTCTTGCCGAACCGATTCTCCTCCCAATCAACCCATACTCTTCTCTCCTCTTCCAATAGGTCCAGCACTTCGATGTAGTCTTCATAGGGGAGATTGCGATATGGCCAAGATGCTTGCACCAATTCGTAAGCTTCGTCGATGTCCCATTCCCGGATAATTGTCAATCCGATTAGGAACTGCGCCAGCACGTCTAGGCAATTCTGTGGGAACTTTAGCATATCCATATTCCCTGATAGTATGCCATTCTGAAGTGCGACTATCTCTAGCAAATCATGGGACGAGGTAGGCAGGAAACGTGCCCTTGGTAGACCTCCGACCTGGTGGCCTGCCCTACCAATCCTCTGTAGAGCCGTGGCAATGGAACCAGGGGAGCCGACTTGGATTACCAAGTCAACAGATCCGATGTCGATTCCCATCTCGAGGCTTGAGGATGAAACTACGCACCGCAGTTTACCTTCTTTGAGCCTCTGTTCTACATCTAGCCTAATTGATTTGTCCATTGATCCGTGATGGCCCTCAACGCCTGCTACTCCTGCAACTTTCAGACGTTGTACAAACGTCTCTGTCATGTTCCTAGTATTCACGAAAACAAGGGTTGTGGTGTGGGCCTCTACAAGCTCCTTGATTCGTTCGATATTGTGGTCTAGAACCTCCTTAACGGGAATTGATGAGAATCTCGGAGTTGGGAGGACGATGTCCATATCGAGTTTCCTTGATCCTGAGATCTTGGCTATCGAGACCCTCTGTTGGTTTCCTTGTTCTTCTCTGGAGTCACTGGCAACTAGGAACTCTGCCACTTCGCTAAGGGGCTCCATTGTTGCGCTGATGCCAATCCTCTGAACATCAGATTCGACTACAGAGTCCATTAGTGCAAGGCTCAGAGACAAATGCGTCCCCCTCTTAGTCGGCACAAGGGAGTGCATCTCGTCGACAATCAACCATTGCAAGTCATTCAGAAGCGGGCGAAACCTCTTCGAGGCAAGGGCGAGGGCCAACGATTCCGGAGTAGTGATCAGAATGTGAGGGGGCTTCCTCAGCATCCTCTCCCTTTCTTTCTGGGGCGTGTCGCCTGTTCTGAGGCCTACTTTGATCTCCTGGGCCCTACCTGGTAGGAATCTCTCCTTTATTTCTGTTAGAGGCCCGATCAGATTCTTCTGGATATCGTTTGCTAGGGCCTTGATTGGGGATATGTAGATGCATTGCACGGTATCTGTTAGCTTTCCCTCCAGAGATTTCCGAACCAAGTCATCAATAATTGAAAGGAATGCCGTCAATGTCTTTCCAGAACCAGTTGGGGAGCATAGTAGAAGGTGCTCTCCTGACAGAATCTGGGGAATGGCAACTTTCTGAGGCTCGGTGAAATCGGGAAACTTATCTTGAAACCAATTTCTCACTGGCGGGGAGAGTTTGCTCAGAATGTCCTCGGTCTCAGAAATCTCTGATACATACGTAATTTCTGGCATTTTTTTCAAACCACCTCGCGCTTCAGGGTATCGATTGCATAAATTAATGCTTCTCAATAATTAGTCTGAAATTGGCCAATTATGTCCGAAAAACTCGTCATGGCAACTCAATCGCATGGATAGCCCTGAACATTAGGATGGCTTGAAAACCACGATTGGTTGTCGTTGTCCATATGGAAGACAAAGGGAGGTTGTCTAGACTGACCTCCTTGCTGCGCAGGAGAGGTATTGTGCTTCCATCTTTCGAGATATATGGTGGAGTGTCTGGGCTAGTAGATTACGGACCGGTTGGGGCCAGAATAAAGCGACGTGTGGTTAATTCATGGATTGATCACTGGGGCAATTTACCTAACGTAGTGGAGATTGATTCTCCGACAATTACCCCTGAGCCAGTTCTTGTAGCAAGTGGTCATGTAGGCGAATTCAATGACAAGATGTCTGAATGCAAATCCTGCGGAGGGACATTCAGGAGTGATCACCTGCTTGAAGGTTTACATGAAAACCCGGACACCTTGGATGCTTCTGAGCTCGATGAATTGATTGCCGACAAGGGTGTGAAATGCCCAAGTTGCGATTCTAAGGACTGGTTTGGGGCTAGTGCGATGAATCTTATGTTCCAAACGAGCATTGGTGCGATGGGTGGTTCGAGGTCTGCTTACATGAGGCCGGAGACGGCACAGGGGATGTTCATGCTATATCCGGCACTCTACAGGCATTTCAGGCAGAGGTTGCCATTCGGAGCAATGCAAACCGGGAAGGGTTACAGGAACGAAATTAGCCCTCGGCAGGGAATGATTAGGCTAAGGGAGTTCAATATGGCTGAATTGGAGTACTTCATAGATCCCGAGAATCCTCCTACCACCGATCTGAGCAGATGGTCGAGAAAGGTCCGCATGCTTCCGGACCCTGATGGCCCACACTCGGGTGAGGTGGAGGTGGCAATCGAAGAAGCGTTCGAATCGGGAATTGTGAAACACCCAACTGTAGCTTGGTTCCTAGCTATGACGATGCAATTCCTCGAAGATGTGGGCGTTGATCCCTCAAAAGTTAGGTTCAGACAGCACGCTAGTTCTGAAATGGCTCATTACGCATCTGACTGCTGGGACTGTGAACTCAGTGGCGAGCACGGTTGGATTGAGGTTGTGGGGATTGCCAATAGGACTTGCCATGATTTGGAGTCTCACGAGAAGTATTCCAAATCTGGGCTATTGAAGGGCTGGAGGAACTTCGAAACCCCAGTAAAGGATAGTCGAGAGGTACTAAAGCCCGAGGGTTCGGTAATAGGGCCATCTTTCAGAGAAAGGGCCGCCGATGTTTCAGCGGCATTATCAGAATTGAAAGAAATGCCAGAAAGGCTTCCCTTTACGCTATCGCTTGCTGATGGCACTAAAGTGGATATCGAGGAAGGAATGGTGACGAGAAGTCTTCAGGAGACAGTGATTTCCGGTGAGTACTTCACCCCACATGTAATTGAGCCGGCATTCGGCATAGATAGGATCATCTGGCATATCCTCGATCACAACTATATTGAATTGGAAAAAGAAGGAGAGGAGTACACGATACTGACTCTGGAGCCATCTCTGGCTCCTTACGATCTAGTTGTGTTGCCTCTTTTCTCCAAGGATGGTATGGATGTCATGGCGAGGGAGGTTTTAGACCTGATTTCTCCGATTTCTGGCATTGTAGCTGAAATTGATACTAGTAGATCAATCGGCAGAAGGTATGCAAGGGCAGACGAGATTGGAGTCCCTTGGGCAGTGACGATTGACCACCAGTCCCTCGATGACAGGACGGTGACAATCAGAAGGAGAGATGACCAAAGGCAGGTTCGTGTTGACGTTGATGCTCTGATTGAGGGCATTGCTTCAGGCTCTCTGCAGTCCCTATTCTAGGCTAATCTTCAAGTGTCGCCGAGGGCATCTATGTCCGTGGAAGGGGACAGTAGGCCGGATGATTGGACGGAAAGATATCGCCCTTCCACACTATCTGAGATGGAGGGCAACGGAGACAAGCTGAGGAGAGTCAAGTTATGGTTAGATAGTTGGTCTGAGGGAAGGGTTCCGAAAAAGAGGGGCTTGCTTCTCTCGGGCCCCCCTGGGGTCGGGAAGACTACCCTAGCACATGCACTGACCAAAGAAAGAGGGTGGAAGGTCGTTGAGCTGAATGCCTCTGAGCAGAGGAATGCGGCGGCCATTAGGGGTTCGGCAACTAGGGGGTCTCAGAATTTCTCACTCGAGAATTTCTCGACGGACTCCTCCAAGAACATTAGGACGGTGGTACTGCTTGACGAAGTTGACCACCTCAGTGGAGGGTTCGCGAAGGTCTCAGAGGACCGTATTGAGAAGTCTATTGCTTCCGAAGAAGATGGCTCGGTTTTGAGAGGTGACTCCGGGGGTAAAGCAGAGCTTCTCCACCTTCTAAAAAATACCAAGAATCCAGTGATAATGACTTGTAATGACCCGATGAGGCTATGGGGCCGAGGTGGCAATTGGAGATCCAACAGGGATAGGGTACTGAGGGCCTCTGAGAATGTCATTTTCGAGAGAGTGGATAGGTCTGACCTCAGGAGAATAGCCCTCAGAGTTCTGGATTCGGAAGGCATCGGCATTGATCCCGAGTCCCTTAATGCCCTTATTGATAGCAATCCGGGTGATCTCAGGGCCCTGGTCAGGGATCTGCAGTCGCTTTCTTGCATAGTCGAGGGCCATATCGAAATGGGTGCGGTTAGAGACCTCTCGGAGGCAGTCGTTAGAGACTCGCAGATCAACGTTTTCAACTCACTAAAGAAAGCCTACACGACTCGATCGGGCGAAAGAGTCTCCGAGATTGTCAGGAGCTCCGACAAGGACCCAGATGAGATGCTAGCTTGGTTCGCTTGGAACAATCAGTCAATAATGTCATCCTCCAGCTTGGAGTCGGTATCCAGAGCCATGTGCAAATCGGATTCATTTCTGGCAACTAAATTCACCAATCGGGCTTTCAGATCATGGTATTGGGGTTCAGCATTGCCTGCCCAGGCAATAGCTTCCGTCTCGACTGGGGGGAGTGAGAATGAGGTATTCGTCAGTTTCCCCGATTTCCTCAGGAGAGGTGGCGAATCCTGGCGGACAGGGAGCCTAATTTCCGGTCTGTCTGAGAAGTTAGGGACTAGTCGCGCTTCGATTAGGGAAGACCTGTGGCCGACTCTGCTTGCCACCCATAATTCGAGCCTAGGTGGGTCAGAGACTGATTTCAGAGTTGCGAAGAAGATTGGCTTGACTGCAGAGGACCACCTTGCCATGCATGGGATCCCCAAGTCTAGCAAGAGTGCAAAGGAGATAATGGAGTCTTTCGGCGATGAGGAGTTAGGCGGGAGTGCTGAGATAATATTAGAGAAGGCCCCCGATAGTCAGGTCGAAGATGATGGCCAGTCGACACTAGACAGATTCGGCTAGTCTGACTCCCATGTCTTTGGGTGAAGAAGCACCAGAACTGTGAGCAATTCGAGACGTCCTAGCCACATCAGGATGGTTGACGCTAGTAGAGAAGGAGTGCTCATGGCCGCCCATGAGGCAGCGGCTCCCGAAGGGCCGAAGTCACCCAATGCAGGGCCAGTATTGCCGAGTAATGATACTGACACAGATAATACGTCATCCATATCGAGACTTGGCTCCAGGAAAGAAATGGTCAGCATCGAAGCGGTGACTAGTACCATCCATGAGCTAACCATTCCCAGAATAATCCAGACCCTTTCCTCGTCAACCACGGAACGATTGAACCTGATAGCGACAACCCTCCTTGGTTGGATGATTTTCATTACCTCCCGCTTCGCCAATTCAAATGCAATTCTGATTCGGAGCACCTTGAGTCCGCCACCAGTGGATCCTGCGCTGGCCCCAATAATCATCAGCAGGAGTAGGACAAATTGGCTGAATACTGGCCAATCTGAGAAGTTGGCACTAGAATACCCGGTACTTGTAATCGAAATGGCCTGGAAGATGGAGTGCCTGATTGATTCCAAAAATCCGTATCCCAAGTCATCCGAGCGATAGATGTTAATCGCCATAGCAATCCATGCGATGAAAACGATTAGCAGATACGTCCTGAGTTCTTCGTCCTTCCAAATCTCTTTTGATCTACCAGAGAATGCAAAATATAGCAGACTGAAGTTGATACACGTAAGTATCATGAAAACCATCACTATAGATTCGATAATGGCGTCATCGAAGTGCATTATTCCAGCATCAGTGGTTCCAAATCCACCCGATGGCATTGTAGTTAGAGCATAGTTTATCGAGTCAAAAGAACCCATCTTTGTAAACTGAAAAAGGAGAATGGCCTCTAGAAGCGTGAGGCCTACGTAAATGGCCCATAGTTTACGAGCAGTGCTCTCCAGAGTTGTTCCGAGATTAGAAACCGAAGGCCCAGTTAGTTCGGCCCGGGCTAGCGCCATCCCCCCGCCAAGGGCCCTTGAGAAAATTAGGAGGCCTAGCATAATTACCCCCATTCCACCGATCCACTGCGAAATTGAGCGCCAAAGAATGAGGCTTTTCCTCTGACTCCCCAAGCAGTCTCCTTGGAATTCATTGATCCCTGCAATACCGGAGCCGCAAACAGGACTAGTGGCGGGATCTACTAGTGATGCACCGGTGGTCGTGAAACCCGACATTGACTCAAACCACGAATGGAGTAGGCCATATGATATCTGACTAAACGAATTCTCATTACCCGGGTCCCAGTATTCGCCGAAGGGACCGTGGAACATCCCGCCCAGCCAAAGGGGCAATGCCCCTACTATCACCACGGGAATCCATCCTAACGCGACGGAGGCAAATGCCTCTCTGTCCCTTACCCTTGCTGAAGGGTCGGAAACACGGGAATGGAGGACGAGTGCGTATCCGACCGAAATAGAAATCATAGTGGGAATCGCGAATGTACGAATCGCAGGCTCTAATCCCTCCGAATATAGGCTGTAAAGTCCAACCACTGCCAAGGGCAATGAAACCAATCCAATGGTCCAACCGAGAACTAGGCTTACAACTTCCCAGCGCATACTAACTCCGCAGTGACTCCTCGGCCTTCCCTACATCGTCAATTTCCAGAATCAGATAGATTCGATCCCCTTCCTCCAAGGGGCCAATCTCCTCTGCCATGATATTGTTGAAGACCCCATTTGCCCCCATTCTCTCGAGCATTACTAGATTAGCCCCGATGATGTCCTCAACTTCGTCCAATTCTTTGCCCATTAGTGAACTGCCGGGATTGATTTCCGCGGACATTGAAACCAAGGATGGGATTCTTGGAATTGGTTCGTAGAGCCCTGGAACATGCATGTGGATTGCTTTGAGAATAGATTTTACGGCAACTCTGCGCTTGCTGACAGGTCTGAGTCCTATTCTCTGAATAGCCTCAACGAGCGCCCTGTCCTTGAGGATCAATCCAGTCCTAGAGACGCCCTTATCAAAGGTCCTCATTGCGATTGAAATATTCAGATTGTCATCACTCAATGTCGAAATTGCAATATCGTGATCCTCTACTGCTAGTTCCCTAAGCAGATCTTCGTCCTGGGGGTCCCCGTGTATTACATCGAGACGCTTGTTTACTCCTATTCGTGAGCCGACTATTGCATTTGCTGCGTCTAGGTCTGGCTCAATTATCACCACATTCGAGCCTTTTCCGAGATAGTGCTCAGCCAACTTGCTCCCAAAGCTTGTTGCACCGAAAACAGCAACCCTGGGCTTCTCTGGCATCTCTGAGTCGACATCTCCGACCATTCTGGCGACATCCCCGAAGAATTGCGTGGCACCAATGACGAAAACCAACATGTCTCCTTCTTGGATAATTTCATTTCCTGAAACTATCCGTCCCTTGTTTCCTTGCCCTTTCATGGCTATAATCCGAGGGTAATTGGGGTCAGAACGTACTCTAGAGTTGGCATCAACTATTGTTGACCCGATTAGTGGAGAGCCCACTGATACACTAGACTCGACAATCCACGCATTGTCTCCCAGCGGGATGATATCAGAAAGTGATGGTGCGACCAGCCCGGAAATCAATTGTTCCACGACATCGGTGGAGGGTGAAACTACGAAGTTCGTCCGAGCCCAGTTCTCCAATGGTCCCGCTCCCCTTGTCGGATGAGTGATTTCAGAATCACGAACATTTGCTATCGTAATTAGTCCTGAAGCGGTCCTATCCCCTACCTGCTCACTGAATACTCGTTTGGCGAATGCACAACCCAATATGTTCACGTTGTCATCATTTGTGGCGAAAACGATGATTTCTGCGTCGCTTATTCCGGCCCTAACCAATGAGTCCCTAGAGAGTGCGTTGCCGGTAATCAAGAGGCAATCCAGAGACTGCGAGTCGCTGATTGCATTAGGATCCGGGTCGATCATCGCTACGCCCCTCTTCTCACCACGAAGAGCGGCGGCGACACCCCGGCCGACCTCGCCGGCACCTGCGATAATGACTCGCATTCAGTCAAATGAATATGTGAATTGGATATAATCCTGCGCCATGACTGGAAAAATGCAAAATTGGCCTTTTCTTGTACTATTCCTCGGAATCTACTAACTTTCCTCTGATTCTACTGTCTGCTCTCGATTTGATGATTTCCGCCTGTCGTATTGTTCTCCTATATGCCTGTCTTGCGGCAGGAGTGAGCCCGGATGGCAACCATGATTCCTGGGCAGGGAACCAAGACCACGCCACAATGGGGGCGACCAGTGCCAGTGTCGGCGGAAAGAAAACCGTCAGAACCGTGGCAAGTATCAGGGCAGAGCGTGCAATGGAGGCGTAAAACATTGGTCGGAATCTACTGTTTTCGATGATCCTTGAACCTTGCCAGGTTGTGATTGATGCATGGCCTAGGCAGGTTACCACCGTGAGAACCAAAGCCAATGCGATGTTTATCGAACTGAACCCCGTCCCCTCCCACACAACTGGGTCGAATAATCGAACGTTTAGATGAGCGGAACGCATTGCGCCAAAGCCCAGGCCAAGCGTCCAACCATATGGGGCACAGGCCCTCAATCCGACGGTTCTAGAGCGACCAAGTACGAATAGAGTGAATGAAGACTCGGCCAGAGCTATCACTAGTGCAATCGCACTAATCGAGATTATGTTCTGAGTCTCATTTCTGACTTCTGACAAAATCAAGACGTCTATGGCAGAAGCGGCCAATACTCCGGAAATTATCCCGTACAGTAATGTCTTAACGGCTCCAGAAAGATCGTAGAATCCGGTCATTTTTGCTATGGTTCCTCGCCAACCGATGTAGATTCCCAGTAGACCGATTGCGAATGCTATCTGCATCTCCCACATCTCAATGGGTGCTTCTGCCATATACCCGCCAATGACGGGTTCCCTTTCAGTACAGCGGATATTGGGTGGCTTTCTTGCCCCTTACAGTCCAGACAATGTTCAAACCACACGATTGGTACCGAAACCCATGGCACTAGAGGGATTCAAGCGTAGAGTCCTAGGCTCGGTTGGACTTCTCAAGGGCAAGAGGAAGATTGACGAAGAGACCGTCAAGGAGCTCAGCAAATCGCTTAGAAGGGCCCTCCTGGAGGCTGATTTCAATGTTAGGCAGGCTAAGGATCTCACAGAAAGAGTGGAAAGGGGGATGGTGGAGGAAGAGCCTCGACCTGGGGTTAAATTAGAAACCCATGCAATGAATCTGATTTACTCAGAGTTGGTTAGGATTCTTGGCCAGCCCAGGGAAATAAAGCCCCACAATCAGACGGTGCTAATGGTTGGGCTGTATGGCCAGGGAAAAACCACAACTACTGCCAAACTAGCAGATTGGTGGAGAAGAAGCCATGGTGCAAAGGTTTCAGTGATAGAGGCAGATGTGCATCGTCCAGGTGCATTCGAGCAATTGAGCCAGATGCTCGAAGGTACGGGAGTAGAAGTATACGGGGAGCCGGGGACTAAGGTTGCAGCGGAAATAGTGAGGAATGGGCTGAAGAAGGTGGGTACGTCTGATGTCGTAATCATTGATACTGCTGGGAGGGACAGCCTTGATGGGGAGCTTAAGGATGAGTTGCTAGATATCGCCCGAATTGCAAACGCCTCTGAGAGATTCCTAGTTATTGATGCCCAGGTTGGGCAGGCTGCTGGCCCTATGGCCGAAACATTCCACGAACTAGTTGGGGTTACTGGGACCATAGTGACCAAGTTGGATGGTACTGCACGAGGAGGTGGCGCTCTAAGCGCAGTTTCTACAACAGGTGCGCCAATCGTCTTCGTTGGAGAGGGGGAGAAGATAGGCGATATCGAGAAATTCGAGTCTGATAGGTTCATTTCACGATTGCTCGGAATGGGTGACATCAAGGGACTAATCGATCTAGCCCCTGAGGATCTGGATGAGCAAGAAGCAATGCGCCTGACTAGGAGACTGATGTCAGGCAGATTCACCCTCACAGACATGTATGCCCAGATGGAAATGATGAGTAAGATCGGGACACTTGACAAGGTACTATCGCATTTGCCCGATACGATGTTCGGTGGAATGGGGAACATGGGAGTGGCACAGAAGAGGCAGATGCAGTCAAATCTCGACAAATACCGAATTGTGATGGACTCAATGACGCAAGAGGAAAAGGATGACCCATTGCTACTCAAGTCAAGCAGGATTAGGCGAATTGCAAGGGGTTCTGGATGTGAGGAAAGAGAGGTCAAGGAGCTCCTAACGCAGTGGAATAGGAGTAAGAAGATGATGCGAGGCTTCAGAGGTGACAGGAAGATGAGGCGTCAAATGCAATCGATGATGGGTATCGATGACGATATCGATCTAGGGTGATGATATGGAAAGGTGGTTCGCCATCATTGGCCATAGGGCACCTAGTTCTGGGCCTCTGAATCTGAATGACCTTGCCGGTTCTGGGGGGCGAATGGACGTTCTTGCTAGAGCAGTAAATTCTGCACTATTTGTCTCGCATGGAATTAGGGAGGACAGTCATATTTTGCTCCATCTGATGGGTGGTGAAGGGCCAAGCAGGAGAATTTGGTTCAACGGTTCCACCCTAGGAGGGGTCAGGCCCGATGAGAGGTCGATCTCTGGTCAGATAAAGGCGATTTTGAAGGAGTCGGTCCCTCCCAGAGGCCAATTCAGAGAGCACAGCAGTGGGATTCTGCACTCAGGAGGAGATATTGAGCAGACGCTTGAAGAATGGTCGTCCATGGGCATATGCCCCGTAATACTGGATGCTGATGGTGGCGAGTTCTCTGATTTGCCAACTTCGATTGATTTGGGATTCATCATCTCAGATGACATGCCGCTGACCGAACATGACACGCAATCACTCCAGTCTCCGGTTAATCTCTCACTGGGGAGTAGATGGCTTCAGGGACATTCGTGCATAGCCATTCTGCACTATCTTCTTGATGGTGACTAGAACCATGCTGGCATCCCGCCTTTGCCCATCTTGTTTGATTCATCCATAACCGACTGCGGCACCCCTAGGGGGTGGTTCTGAGGCCAGCTTGCCAGTGGGGTTAATGCTGCTTTTCCATTAATGACAGCGTTGCAGTCGGTCATTTCTAGGTCCTCGTCCACTATTCGGGCTGCACCGACCTCGAAAGCGACCCCCATTGCATCCTTTTGCAGCATGTCTGTTGCATTGTGATACCACCTAGCGCCAAGGGGGACCGTCTGGAAGGAGCCACCCCATTTCTCCGGGACATTGAGGTTCAGAAACAGGTTGCCTTGGAGAAACCAAGTCCTGATGGAGTCAGCGCCAGTGCCTTCTAGGGGCTTTTTCTTGGAGCCCTGTGGCCTCAGTATGTTTTCTGGTTTATTTGTCACAAATCCGGAAAGGTGATCGATCACCTCGAGCGTTGCACCTATGGAGTCCGAGTAGTCCTCATGTGAGTAGGTCGCTAGGCTCACAGATAGTGATGGCAGGCCGTAAAGGGCGGATTCTCGAGCCGCAGAGACTGTCCCCGAGTGAAGAACGTCTACTGATAGGTTCGGACCCCTGTTAATTCCAGAAATGCACATCCACGGCTCGATCTCCGGTGACCATGCCCTGAGTCCACCGTCTATTGCTACGATTACGCAATCGCATGGGGAACCATCCAAGGAGAAAACGCGGAGTGGGGCTTCATCGTTCACCCTTATCCTGTCGGCAATTTCGATGTGCTCCTGGAATGCCATATCGTCACGGAGGGTCAGTTTCATCCCGACAGCAGATTGCTCACTAAGCGGTGCTAGGACCACTAATGGGTGACCCCTCGCATTCAGGGATGACGCCAGCTCCTGTAGGCCGGGGGAGTGTATGCCATCGTCATTTGTCAGGAGCAGGGGGAATGTCATCGCCATTCCGTGCGGAAATCATGTTATGAAACCGATTCATCGGAATTCTGACCCTTCTCCTGGAGGGTGACGGTGATTGCGCCGGCCATCATCATAAGTCCGCCGACGACAGTTGGCAGACCTATCACGACCTCGTCAGTCCACAACCACCCAATTATTGCTCCAAGTACGGGTTCCATCAGCAATGCTATCGACACGACGATTGGCGGGATCCACCGAAGTACCGTGTTGACCCCTGTGTGCCCGCATAGCCCGGGCCCCAAAGAGAGGTATGCGACCCATACGATCCAAATTGGGTCGGACCAACCGAATAGCGAGTCTGATGGCTCGAGTGATGACAACGAAGATCCCTCGAAGAGTGCTGTCGCGAAAGAGAGCCAGATTCCCGCTGCTAGGGTCACCGGGAATGCGTAAATGAAAATCGGCATGCCCCTCTGGGATCTGAGGTGCCTTCCGACCAGAATGTACCCAACCACGGTCACGGCCCCGACAAATGCTGCAAAGTCCCCGACGAGTGACACCTGGCCCCCATCTCCCAGGTCTGCCAGAGATACCGTGGCACCGCCGAAACCCAATAACACGCCAGCAATGTGCCCCCTGCGGACGGCTTCTCCCAAGAAAGGCATTATTGCAACCACTACCAAGGGGTGCGTGTTTACGAATAGCAGGCTGTGGACTAAGCTAGTGTTGTCCAGCGACCAAACCCAACTGCCGAAGTGGATAGCAAGGAATAGGCTCGAAGCGAGAATTAGTTGGGCGTCATTTCGATTGGGCACGAAGTCTGAGTTCCGGGATAACTGGTAGATGAATCCTGGAAGAAGAACTAGGGCGGTGCCTTGCATCCTCCATGAAGCCCTGAGGATCGGAGGCACCTCGGACATCTCCTGTAGCACTATACCTGCGCTTGAGACCGCTAGGACGGCGACTGACAGCGTCAGCCATGCCACTGCAGGTGGTTTATTGGCATCCACCATGGTCAGTCCGCCAGTTCGGCATCCAGTACGCCCGTGCCCTTCTTCGCCGCCTTGGCTGCGACTCTGGGCTTTGTGGGCTTGGATGGCTCGCCTCCCGGCCCATCGCCGATGATGCCGGCCTTGCTGAAAAGTGCGTAAATGAGTACTCCGAGCATGACGTTGATCATCACGAACCCACCGAGTCTGGCGAATGGCCACCACGAGTAGAGGGAAAGCGACTGGCCACTCACCTCAAGTCCATCCAGAACGGCTAGGATTGCAGCCTCGACCCCGTAGAATGCCTCCCCAGTCAGAGCACCGGCTGCTATCATGAAGGTCAGAAGAAGCATCTGCGCGCTCTTCTTCTCTGCAGCTGGCCCGCCTTCCTCCTTTCTAACCGACTCTACGACTGGCTTGAGCCTTCTCTCCTCCCACCAAGAGCGGTATGCGCCCCCAATCAGCATCGGGAATGTCGCGGGAGTGGGCAGGTACATCCCCAAACCGAATGAGGTCCCCATTCCCGTGGCCCATTCAGCGAAGGCACCAAGGGCCATGCCAATGAGCAGTGCGCTCCAGTTTCCTTGTCCCTCTGCCAGTATCGTGGTGAAGTAGGCGAATGCGTTTGCTTGTGGGGCTAGGAGTTCTATGGTCCCATCGGCTAGAAGCTTGGAGAGGAAGATTGCGACCCCTGCACCCAGAATGGCTCCCGGAACGACGCCCATGATGTTGCCCTTCGAGATATGGTATGGCCTGTTTCCGATGTATAGGCTGTTCTTGTAGTCGCCGACCACTGTTCCGCTCATGCTGATCGCGGATCCGAACACGGTAGTACCTACCAGGGACATCAGTATCGCCTCCTCCTTGGTCAGGCCGACGTCGAAGTTCAGGAAAACCATCAGTAGGATGAGGAGCACGATGAACGATGTGCCGGAGACGGGTTCGATTCCAGTCTCACCCATAACTCGGACGGCGATTGCGCCTAGGAGGAATGTGGTCGAAAGGAGGACAATCGAGAATATCAGCGACGGCACTACGGGGTAACCGCCTAGGACGAAGATGGCTGTGATAGCGAAGAATGAGATAAGCATGAAAATTGGTATGTGGTAGAGTGGCCATTCGTACCACCCCTTCCCCTCGACGAACTCCTCCCCCTGCTCTCCCGTGAATGCCTGGGTGATGTCACCGAAAATTCCGATGAATGTGGGTGCCATCTTGAACAGTCCGAGGAAGCCCCCGCCCAGAATAGCACCAATAGCAACGGTCCTAACGATCGAGCCGAATGCCTCCCATTGGACTGTGGGCCCCAGTTGGGTGATGTTGACATATTCCCCCTGGCCTGGATCGTACACTGGAACGTCCTGAAGGACCGCTAGCGGGATGAGCCAGAACCATGCAAGTATGGCACCGAGATTCACCAGGAGTGCGGCTCTGAACTTCATGAACCACCCTATTGCAAAGAGAGTCGGGCTGATCTCTATCCCCAGGAAGGTGTACGACATAGGGTTCCCCTTCTCGTAGGTGGTGATTCCACCGTAGGGGGCATGCCCGTCCACGAGCTCGCTCGGCTGGTGTATCCACCTCTCGGTGTAGACTGAAGCAAGACCCCACTTCTCCCCCGATATCGTCATCGCGAGCCAGTCAGCGATGCTGCTTGGGACTCCTGCGAGCTTCTTCGACCACCTTATGGGGTAGTCTATGAAGAACATCAGACCCATGGTCAGGACGGTCCAGATCCCAACCGTGCGCAATGACTCACGTGCTGCTTCCGCAGACCCTGAGCTGACATCGGAGGAGATGTCGAGCATCTTCAGCGTTGCTTCGAACCCCGGCATCGGAAGGGGGTCCTCGACAAGCCAGACGCGTCGGAATATGATGAAGTACATCACTCCGAGGAAGCCAGCGAACATCGACGCGATTATTCCTACGAAGGCTAGGTTCAGCGTGTCTACCGAGCTGAGCAGGTGACCATCCCCGACCTTGTAGTTCTCGGAGTAGGCGAGTAGGAAAATCGCAGGGAACGTGAAGATGAATCCGATGGAGGCGTTGGTTGCTCCCGTTGTAGCACTGGTGGCGATGTTGACCTCCGATGGCGACCATTGAAGTGCCATTCCGAGCAGGTACGCCACATACCAAGCCGCTGACACCGCTAGCCCGATCTTGAGGCCGATGTAAGCGGTGACTCCGCTGAAGACGGCCCCCACCAGTATTCCGATGAGCACCTTTCTAGTGTCCCAGTGGCTTATCTCGAAAGACTCGTTGAGGTTCTTCTCCTCGAGGTACTGCTCCAGTAGGCCGGTGTTCAGGTTGTTGTACATGTCCTCGTCGAGCCATGTCAGGGTTCCCGATTCGATCGCCTCGAGGCCCGAGGCAGTCACTGGTTGCCTGTAGGCCGAACGCTCGACGTCTGACATGTCCCTCGTTCTGAGCGTACGAGAACGACGCTTATACTTCTCGTGACTGGGAATGATCCATGTGGGGAAAATCGGACTAGTGGTCGCGGCTGATCTTGTACCTGCCCATAGCTTCCATCCATTGTATCTCCCCGCCGGACTGTAGGTTCATCCCCTCCTCGACGGGAAGGATGAGTGTCTGGTAGGTCTTGTTGTCCATGGCATGGACCTCGTTCCCCTGGATGTGGGTGATGATCGCTGATCCCTTCTCGATCATTGGGATGTTGATGGTATCGGTGACGGTACCCACGTGTGAGCGCTTCTGGCCGGTGAAGATGTCCTCCAGCTCGATCCTCGCCTTCGCAGAGCCGTGCTTTCCTGGTTTGGACTTGGACATGCTGAGGATCTTGTAGGCGTCTTCCTCTATCGCCACGTACCTTCCTACCTTCAGAGTCCTTATCTCGGCGCGAGTCGTGCCTGGCATGTCCCCCTTGTCCGATGGGGGACTTATCAGCATTGGGTTGTGGCCCCGAGCCGGGTGCCGGGTGGTCCCCGGCCCGGGGTTACGTTTTACCGATCCTCGGATCAGTCGTCCTTGCGTCGTCCTAGCATGGCAGCGCCAAGCAGGGAGACGACAGCGAGCACGGACGCGAATCCTGGAGTGAACCCAGGCGCCTCCTGTGCGTCTAGCTTCATCGAGTCATCCCTGTTGTCCTCGTCGTCAAGGGCGTCGCAGATTCCATCGCCGTCGAAGTCAGATGGCACTGATGCCGCGTTCTTCGAGTCCGTTCCGCAGGAGTACTCGTCCGTGTCCAGCACGCCGTCGCCGTCGTCGTCGTCATCGGCGTTGTCGCCGATTCCGTCACCGTCAGTGTCTACCCACTCGGATGCGTCGGTTGGTGCCC
>MPLT02131493.1_pt1 | contig 19337 bp, 18 predicted proteins | sample 1617391 | NCBI WGS metagenome assembly MPLT02 (sample SAMN05944800, study PRJNA350692) | marine metagenome | biome: marine; feature: ODZ; material: water; isolation source: 70 m water sample filtered on 0.2 um supor filter | place: Pacific Ocean | collected 2012-04-08 | depth 70m m
CACACCAATTGTTTTTGTGAAACTGGAGTTAAAGGGATAGGATTTTATATTGTCACATTTAATTTGTAAAATTTTTGGAGTTTCAAAGAGTAGACCTTGATTATCGAGATCCACTCTAACAGTTTTTGGACTACTACTACTACCAAAAAAAGGTCTGACCATGTAGTATTTTTCCCCACTTATAAGGGTATCAAATCTTACTTGATTACGAATGCCTAATTTTTCAATAAATTTGTAATGGAAGAACAGTAAAGTTCTTTCCTCTTCGGCGACCTTAACGTTATACGCTGTCGCTGGGTCTTCTATAATGGGATGTTGACCAAATATTATAGATTTGGAATCTTTTTTTAAAAATGTAGTAGTTAAAATAAGGTCTTTTTCTTTATATACTAAACTATCACTATGTTTGTCGTTGTATTTTTTTTTCGTTTCTATCCCAATTCGTTCTTTAAGGGTCCATTCATCAAAAAGGTCGGATATGGTGTATTTTTTTCCAGTGTTTAGGTAGAATTTGTGAACATTGTAGAACATATTCAATTTAACACCCGTTCCATCAGGATACCCCGCATCCAATTGATCTTGCAATTTCTGACTATAATGAGCCTTAGGAACACAAATAACTGACGGAAAAGCATTGTCCACTGGACAAACAGGATTCTTGAAGTTTAGATCAATATAAAGTTGACGTGGGGTTATGGCGTAGTTCTTATAAGGATCCAAATAATTTTTGCTAAAAAGCGAATTCTGAAAATGAGCAAGTTGGTTGTAGATGTTAACATTTTCCACAGAGGAGTTAAACACAATTCTTTTCTCAGTTTCCATTATCGGTTAAATTTTGAATATTTGCAGTGGGAATCCATGAAGGTTTTTTAATACCGAAAAATTTAACAAAACTTCGATTCCCTCTTCTGCGTAATACTTTTTCAATTGTGTATACAGGATCACCTCTCACACGACTCAGTTCATGGGCGTAATAATGACCTAGTAATTCTTCATTATCATCCATTGTATAGAGCTTAAACATTGGTACGTCTAATCGTGTTTTAACACCTCTGATTACATACACTTCTTCATTGAAACTTCCGTCATAACCACGCCAAAAAGCATCGCCAAGTCTTTTAACCCGCACTAGCTGGCCAACTTTGTATTTTGGAATTCTAGGTTTTTTCGATTTTTTACTATCTAGATATTCTTGATTTTTTGTAGCTATGTAGGCATTGGTAGGATTATTTTCAGCAAATTCAGGTGATTTATAGCCTAACATTCGATGGGGACGGGAGTTATATGTCTTGAGAATTTTGTCCAATGATTTCACATAATTTCTCGAACCGGTATTCGTCATTGGCGGCCAAATAAGCCGATGAAGTGTCCGGTGAAATCGTTCAATGATACCAGCATGAAGTTCAGTATAAGGAAAACTGTGTGTGATATAATTATCTTCACAATATTTTTTGAAGACATCGTTTTTAAATTCTTTGCCTTGATCAGAAACCACATTTAATGGTTTCTCATCTAATTTGTCAATAACAGATTTAAAGGCATTCAAAACTGTGTTTTTTTCTTTGTTAGCTATAGGAACAGCCCATGCGAACTTGGTGTAAGTATCTATGATTGTCAACATTAAACCCAATGATTTGTTTTCTTTTGCAATACTTCTTAGTTCAAGCAAATCAATCTGAAAATTCTGTCTTTTAAAGCGTTTATAAATAGGGTTTAAACTGCCCTTCTTGGTTTCTTTGAAAACTACACAAGAAATAAAAATCTCAGATATTTAAAAAATTGTTGTCAAGTGTGGGATTCGAACCCACGCACACTTTCATGTAGTAGATCTTAAGTCTAGCGCCTTAGACCGCTCGGCCAACTTGACTAGTTTTAAAAAATTACATGAGATTTTTATTAACCTGTATGAGAACGCTGATGTTCTAAGAAATTATAAATGTCTTCAATCGCTAAGTTTCCGTCAAATATGTAGTTGATTACATTTACACCGCCTTGATATAAAGGGTGACCTGGTATGAACCAATTGGTTTCAAGATATTGCAAAAGTTCTTCTTTATTTGCCATTCTTCACTTTTTTTAACATATTGTATTTTTTTCTCTTTGTACTTTTCGTCATTTTCTTTGCTCTTTTAACAACAGGTATATCATCCAATGATGAGCTAGAATCGGAATTGCTATCAATAGCCACATATTTGGTTCTTTTGCGTCTATTCCCGCTTTTTTTATTGCGTAAAATATTTGCAATGTCTTGTCTAGCTTCATCTAATCGAATTTGAGCATTTTGAGCAACACTGTTGGTGTTATTAGGATCCAAGGAATTGGCAGCTACATCAGCTAGGGCTTCAACACCGCTATCTAAAATCGTTTTACCCACTTTTTTCAGAGTGTCAGAATTCTTAATGGCTTTAATAGATTTTTTTGCAAATCTACCAGCCAATGGTAGAAATTTTCTAGTCATTTTACCCAGAAAGTTGCCAATGCCATCACCCCGATGGAATGGCCTACTGCGCCAAAGACCACCATGTCCATCACCTCGTTGCCAAGGTCTACCATGCCACCCTCTTCCTCTATTGGGATATACTCTATAAGTGTGGATTTTCATTTTTTCTCAACAATTTTTTTATTTATTTTTTCTTTGAAGTAGTTTTGTTAAAATAGAGTTAGCTTTTTTTTCAATCTTTTTCTTAGTTCTGTGTAAGGTCATGGGCGAAATTTTGAACATTTTGAAAATTTTATTATGGGTACATGTTTTTCCAGATGCTAAAATATACAAAAGAACTAAAGCAGAGGCAATACTTTGAGGTTTACAGTCATTATCTTCGAATTTAGATGAAATAGATTTTAAGAGAAGTCTGTCACGGTGTTTGAGACCTAATTCTTCAATAGGAGCAGTAGCAAGGATGGATTTGACGCTATTAAAAGACACTCCATTGCTCTTCCTCTTTTTTTCACATTTGAATAGCTGTTTTTTGTTAATATGAGTGAGTGCACTGACGTCATCAGCTGAAAGACCTGAAGAAAAATTTTTTTTCTTCCAGTCATATATAGCTACAGCGGCTACTTCATTCAGATTGGTTTTTTGATCGTGTTCTGTTTTTATTTTGAGGTAATGATCGTAAATTTTAAAGGTGTATGAGTCAGGGATTTGATCTCTACGTATGCAATTATCAATGAAGTCGAATTGTTTATCATTATAGGATTTAAAAAATGATTGTTCATCAATCCATTTCTCATCACACGATGATAAAGGTGGATCGCAGTAAATTTGTTCAATTTCAACACCACAATCAGTACATACCATGAAAGAATTTTCAAAATTTTCAACTTGATTTAAGTGAGAACATTTTGGCACGGTTATTTTTTGTTGTTCCAAGTTCCAATTCAGATTCGAATTCGGATTCTGACACGTTGTACGCAAGTTCCAACTCAGATTCGGATTCAGATTGTGATTCGAATTCGGATTCATTTTCAGTTTCCAACTTTGGAACAACCTTTTTAATCCAAGGAATTCCTTTTAAAATCTGTTTTTTAGACTTGCCACCAACAATGTTGATACTGCCTGAGGTAAAAATGATGTAGGTCAGTTTATTTTTTCGAACGACTAAACCTGGAAAGCTTTCGGGGTTATAGGTAATGTTTTCTTTATAACGATGGATTTTCTCAAATTTTTTTAAATTAATTTTATGATCTGTTTTTATGGTTGCTGTAATATTGTCTATGCTATAGTCAGGTTTTTCTAAAGGAATTTTTAAAAACCGTTGCAATTTTCTTAATGATTTGCCAATTTCCTTTTTTTCTTCTACTTTGCTGATGTTGCAATGATTTTTATCATTATGATTAGAAATTGAGTCATTATTTTTTAAGCATTCAGCTTTTTTCCAAACGGAGTAAGAAAAGTGTTCAAATTTCGTAGGGTCTTTTCTACATCTTTTTCTTTTTCTGTAGATTTTGAAACAAATAAAATTGGAAAATTTTTTATATGCTATATCTTTGTTTAAGCAAAGTTCTTCTATATGATGGATGGATATAGATTCCAATTTAGTACTGATTTTAAAATTGGACAGAAATAAATCATTAGACATACTTCTTGTCAAGCCAACGTGTTAAAGCATACTGCAGTATACGAACACTTACACTCTACGTTTTAGCGTGTGAAAAAATGACGAGTACAGAGGGCGTTGTAGTTTTTAACGATGAAAAAGGAGAACAAAGAGGAGGAGATCCCTTTGATATTTTTAGCATCCCGGTGATCAATGATGATTACGAAAAGTATGTGGATCTTTATGTCGAACCTTTGAGTCATATTACTCAAACGGGTCCTCTCGTTTTTAAGTGGAATACCCTAGGCGGCGAAAAATGGGACTCAAGCAAAACAGAAGCAGAAATTCATTATTCCATTGTTAAGGCGAATGGAGATCCAACAACCGATGCTGACAACCTTTCAGTTATCAATTCTTTGCCCATTGCAAATTTTAGTAATATTGAACTTAAAATGAATGACAAAATTGTTACTAATTCGTCCAGTGGCAATCATGCGTACCATGCTTATCTCATGCAGAAAAGTTCTTATAGCAAAGATGTGAAAAAAGAAGTTATGAAAAAAACAGAAGGTTACTTTGAAGAAGAAGGAGATAATATGAACCAATTTGAATTCAAAAAAGATATAACAAAAACACCTCCAACTATTATCAACGATGTTTTTAAAAAAAAACATGATATGTTTGTTTCACCTGCGAATGATGTTGTAACAAGAACTCAGTTATATCTGGATTTAACTCAGGTTCCTCAATACTATCCCACTGATATTGATTATGTCATGACATTTACAAGAAATCCAGAATCTTTTTGTCTAATGAGTAAGTCAGCTAACGATGGCAAATATAAAATTGTCATTAAAAGAATGAGACTTATTATTCGCAAAATCGTACCAGCGTATCACATGATCAAAAGAGAAACTCAACTTCTTCATGATGATAAAAGAAAAGCTTTCATTCCATTTACACATACGTGTTTGACAACTCGTTTATTGCAAGCCCATACGCAGAAACAGACTTTCCTTGATGTGTGCGGTACATTACCGTCATTGCCCAAGCAACTTTTTGTCTTTATGGTTGATCATACTGCATTTGTAGGTAAATAAATCTTTTTGTTAAGCAAGTAGGAAAACTAAAGTCCCTCATCCGCCGGGGACGCGAGCTTTTTTCGACCGCGAAGCGGGAGAAAAAAGTAAGGGTCCTTAGGCGGATGAGGGACCTTAATATCACCAGATATGTAATATGAAATTTTTTTATATTTTAGGAAATATCGAGAAGAATCCGTTTGATTTTAAACCTCATAACTTGCAAAGTATTAGTTTCAACGCTAGAGGAGAGATTTACCCTAGGACTCCATATGAGTTTAATTTCCCGACTAATGATTTTCACAGAGCTTATATGGATTATTTGAACGCAATTGGAATTGGTCGTTCTAATAATAGTCCCAATATAACAATGGAGACTTTCAAGAATTATTGTGCAATTTTTGCTCTCGATTTGCAACCGGACACATGTAATTCAGGACATATACACAGTTCTAAAAGTGGAGCTGTGGACGTGACCCTGACTTTCAGAGTAGCACCAATCAGTAATTTAACGGTATGCTTCTTTTCACTACATGACCGTTGTCTCACTTTTCAAAGGGAAGAGGGGAAGCCTAGACTTACAATTGAAAATATTGATGCTAATTTGCTACTTGCTGAAAAATAGTGAATTATGTCAAATTTCGGTGTCTCATCTACCTATCTTGCTGAACTAGCACAGGATTGCCTTAAAAAACAACCAGAAATCGTATCATGCGATATTTTTCTAAATGAATCGGAGCTAGCTGTCAATAAAGGTTTTATAATCAATTCACAGATATCTGATTTGCCAGGTTCTCATTTTTTGTGTGTTTTGATTAAAGAGGAAGAAATTATTTATTTCGACAGCTTAGCATTTCCTCTTTTAAATTCATACATTAAAACAAAGTTGAAAACTGTGAATAAACCCATAAAATATTGCACTCAACCCATCCAAGGAGCGAATAGTGTGTTTTGCGGATTATACTGTTTGAGTTTCTTAATTGTCTGCCAACGAAAAAGAAGAACTTTTGAAGAATTTTTGACCATGTTTTCATATGATTTCCAAGGACGCTATATAAAAAATGAAAAAGTGTGTGCTTCTATAATAAAATCAAGTTTAACACTATCTTAGAATGTATGTCATTTTGATTTTTTGACGACAAAAATAGTTGAAACAATGACTGGACCGCAAAAGAAAAAATTTAGAAAAGAATCAATAGAGTTCCTTAAAGTTTTGTCTGTTTTATCCGAAAAACAATTGCAAGTTCTATTTAAATATATAAACGGCGAGGGCATTGATCTAATAGGAACGCTGGTTCACAATTTAACACAATATAAAAATCCTTTGAATAAAAAAGACAAAAAGGAATTGCTAAAGTGCTTTGCTGAAAATACAGAGTTGGTCAAATATTTGGCAAGACCTACTAATAGCTACAAAGTGAAAAGAAAGAAATTGCAAAAACAAAACGGAGCAGCGCTCTTAACAACTCTTCTTACAGTGGGAATTCCTATATTGGCTGAAATTATTGCAAGTGCAGTTCGTTAAATGTTTTTTGAAAAAAATGTCAGATGATTTTACAAAAGTTCGAATGATACAAGATGCGGACTATGAGTATTGTAGAAATCATGAATGTCCCAAATGTGGGCACAAATGTAATGAGAGTATTTTTGAAACAAATGATGAGTTGAACAAAACATATTCGGACTATATTTCAAGCCATGACACAAATAGAGAATCTCCTGACGTTTCAAATAGCGAAGTAGGCCATGATAATGCTGAAGTCGCCAATGAATCAAATACACATGACCAACCTTCAGTTGAAACGCATGACGAAATAAGTTCATATATCACTGACAGCCAAGGAGTGTCAAATAATACCGAAAGAGTTAGTTCTAATCCACCTGATATGGATGTTCCACTAAATCAAGTCAGCAATTTGAGTAATGTTGGCACAGCAGAAAATGTTCCCCAGGTGTTTTCAAAATCAACGGCATCAGCGGCAAACTCGACTCCTCCCATTCCGGTAATTGCACAGAATGATGTTTCGCAAGTATATAATTGTTCACCTGACGTTCCTATAAGTTCACCAGGTAAAGCCGTACCACGCACTAAATCATTTTCAAAAAATCAAAAACCTTATCAATGTACATTTTGTCCTAAGTCTTATAAAACTCCAAATAGCTTGAATAGACATATGAAAGATAAACATCGTAATTCTGCAGTAAAACAACTTGCTGAATCAAAAGTACAACAGCCCACAGCACCTGTAGTGCCACAACCCACTGGTCAAAGTTATCCTAAGTTAATTGAAATTAATGGTTCTCCAGTAAAAACTGATGAAAAAGACGTACCATTGCCAGATGATGATGATGAATTTCAATTTTCATTGTCAGGTGACAATGATGATTTGACAACCCCACCAGCGTGTAAAAAGAATATTCCCAAGATCACAGTAGATCGTTTACCTAGAGTTATACCTAAGAAGAAGAAAACTATACCTACGAATACTAGAGTCACAAGAGCATCCCGAAAAAGAAACGCATCTGAATCTGACGATGAAGAAACGCCGAGCAAATTTGTTGGTAAAAGTAAAGGACGAGGAGGACATTTTTATTCTTCCTGGGATTAGGCATTATTTCAATCTTTTGACATTGCAGCGATTATAATACTTGCCAACAACTGAACATTTGAAGCATGTATAGTTTTTTTCTTTTAATTTGAAGAATCCAAGTGGTGTTGTGTGTATTTTGCACTTTTCTATGAGACGTTTATCATAGAAGGCTAAAAAATAAAGAAATGTGTTTTTTTATAAACATGCGTTCCTATTTAATGCAAAAATAAAAATGTGTCTTACCTGATAATCCTAATTTTCCTTTTGCATACGTTGAAACTTTATGACATCGACTGTTGATGGTGAAATATTTCACGAATCTGGGTCTTCCACTTAGAACGGCGCGCTCATAGCATTTATAGGTGAATATTTGACGGACTAAATGACTCTTCACGCCCTTCATCTTTTTTAATGCGATTTTCTTAACTTTGTTCATGCACTGGACCGGTTTTTCACCTTTTTCGTACGATTCCCAAAATTTCCACGGTATCGTGTCAGCACTGTACACTTTTGGACGACATGCTGTAAAAAGGAATAACGTTAGTTTTTAGTAACATCATTTTTTGGAGATCATTTTTTCCCTATAAAGAAAAAAACATACCTGCACAGGCAAATATTTTATCAGCTCCAGTTTCCAGCTTAAATAATCCTAATTTGTTTGCGGTGTCAGCATTGTAACACTTGTGACCTGTTGGCAATGTTGAAAAGTCCCAAAATTTTTCGATTTTTGATAGGTCTTCATAGATGTTTTCTGATTCCACACTGAATAAGAAAGAATCAGTGTCCGATGTACAAAGCTGAGCTCCTGGAAAATTAGGGTAAATTTTTTCGTACCAAGCTTGGTACATCTCAAGCTTGCTGAATTCCAGGATGGAAAATCCCACGGCAAATGCCATGGATCTTGAAATTTCGGGAGGCGTAGAGGCAATGGCAACAGTGTCCTCGTCTAAGATAAGTCGACCTCTAAAATTTGCACTACGACATTTCTCATCGGATTTCTTATTTTTCCATAAAATGTCTACATTCAGATTTTTACCAGCATCTTGCAAACTTTTTCCAAAGAGGACATTGTTGAAGAACTTCCACATCGCTTTTTGAATCTTGCTTTGGGAGGAATGTCTCTTTAAAGTCGTTTCAGTCACGAATTCTTCAGCGAATGTTGATTGATCAAAACTTATGATTTCACTGACCTTTTCCAATTTCAAACCGTGCTTGAGATAAAATTGCAAATTTTCTACGTGTGTCACATAGTCGATCCTCTTCCTGAAGTCACTGATAAGTTTTTTTTGAGAGTAACATTCGCTTCTAATACCATTCAGCTTCAAAATTCTTTTGGCTTCGTCACTCAAGTCGTCATACGTGATAACCGATTCATAAGGCGCTAAAGGGTTCTCAAAATGATCACCACGCGTTTGAAGTTCCTCAGGATAAGACTAAAATAAAAGAAAAAATAGGATGATTTTTTCACATATGAAAAAGTGTGTTAATTGTCGCAGGAAATAAGGTTATTTATTGCTGTTATTTATTGCTCTGACTTGCTATTGTTTTCTAATTGCTCAATTTTACAAAAAACTCCCCCTGTTACTTTATATCTCCCATTAATTTACAAAAAAGCTTCCCCTGTGACTTTAACATTAATCAGCTGGAGGTTGTAGAAATAACTCATAGATCCTATCCGATCCAGAGTTTATGGGAAAATTTGTGAATTTACTACCAGTCTTGAATATTTTCTATTGTTAAAAAAGAATTTTCATTTTTTTGCGAAGATGTTAATGAAAATGTTCAACTTACCAAATCCACTTTAAATATATAGCCAGTGTTGTCAGTAGGTTTGTAATTTGCTATTATGTCCTTAGCAACTTTTTCTGCATTATCCACGAATTTGTAGTTGCCACAAGGAAGTTTTTTCGTCTGACAATGACCGTAAAGATTGTTTGCATCACAATAAATTAGGTGCACATTGGGATTATGCAGGGGACAAGCTCTAAGTATCCGAGTTGAGGTAAAGCTGAGACCTCCTCTAATAGCCCCCAAAATAGTCGAGAGCATTTCAGGATCCGTGATCAAACCAATGTTTAATCCTGACAGTTTCTTGAATACACAAAACGCAGCAGATGGAAGACCGACGAAAAGTGATATGTCAATCCCAGCCCATTCCCAGATTTGTTTTCTCATTGAACAAAACACTTCAGCCAAAATCAAAACGTCTATTTGACAGTAAATTTTCAAGTAGTCCAAAAAGCATTTGCACTTAAATTGTTTGTAAAATTCTTGAGCTTTGTTCAATTCTTCTCTGCTGGGAGTGGAATTAGTGAGGTTTGAATGATATAGTTTCAAGTCATCTGGCAAACTATCTCTTTTTTCTTTTAATACTTTTCTTCCTGTAAAAAGTTTCCAAGGAATTAAACCTTTTCTCAATAGGAAATCCCTTAGTTTAGGGGAAAATTTTCCGTTTTCATCTTTAGCTAAATCAGACTGGTTAATAATGGTCATTTCATCGGGACTTTTATGCTTCACATAATCTTTCATTAGCGCATCCAGACTTGAAAAAAGAAACTGGTAGGAGTCCAAAAAGGCGAATTTTTTAGCATAAATGGCTCTATACTGTTCTTCATTCTTAGGCAAGACTCTGACGTACACATCATTCTTTTTTCGGATTTTCACAAGGGCATCGAGTATAAAATGACTATCATAACCCATTGCTTTGGATTCGATTCATTTATGACTCTTTCAATATAATAAGTTTATTTTTTTGCTTTTTTTCAAAAATCAAAAAATTGCAATTGTAAAAGGATATTTATTTGAACGAGTCATAAATGAATCTCACCATTATGTGCTAGAATCGGAATTTTCTTCTTTCTACTTCTGTTAAGGTTGCTATAACAAAAAGGGAATTCGTTTTTTAAACTTTTTTAATTTTTTCACAACACCTAAAAAGCATAAAGATAGACTACATTTACTTAGCGTATGGGAAAAATGGGAATGCATTATTAGCAAACCGTGATTTGACGCTCGAAACGCCAACAACAAAAAAATCAGCTATCGCACATTCGCGAGACGGAGATAGCAGACGGAGGTGTTGTGAAAAAAAGCAACAAGTTAAAAAATGAACTCATACCACAAGTTGTGACTGATGCCGTGGATTTCACCGTTGTAATGAGAATGATCGACTACTAAGTCATCTTTTTCAAATGAGCATTTTTTTCTGCAATGTCTACACCTTTTGTTTTGTTTTTTCAGAAGTTCTTCTTTTTGACACTTAGTTAGTTCAATTAATGGTACAGATCCAGTCATTTCTTCAACTAATTCTTTTTCATGTTTGAACAAATAATCAACCATTTTCTCAGCAGCATCACCCTTCGGACAATATTTGGTTTTTGTGCGAATGATTTTGTAGGTGTTGTCAACGAGATGGAAATTATATAGAACTGGAACATGATTTTGTGTAATTTCACTAAAAGAGTTTTTTTCTTCAGGACATTTGCATATACTACGACATTTGTCACACGTGTTGTTTTTTTCAGCATCTCGCAATATGCATTCGAAATCGTAAAAAATCATATATTCAGTGAGATATTGTTTATCATAATCCTTCTCGTCAAATTTCAGTTTAAAGTCTTTGGTTGGCATATTTTGAACTTGTGCTCTGACATTTGTGCAAAATTTTTTATGTTTTTTAAACTTTTCACTTTCATAAGACGTGAATTTTGTATGGCACAAATGACATACGGGTCTATTTCTGAATTTACCTTTTTTGTCTTTATCACTGAATAAGTTTTCGATTTTATTAACTACAATAAAATGAGCATCGCCTAGTTCCATTTCTGTTTGATTTTCTTCAAACTCCAATTTCGGAAAAAGAGCTAATAAATTGACATTTTTCTCACCATATTTTTGTTCGTTACTTATGTTTGGAATCACTAGGATCAACTCGTCTCCTTTCACAGTGTAAATATTGACATTGATATTTAAATGTTCATTTTGATCAACAAATTTTTTAACGTCTTCAAAAGGAGTAGGAAATTTGATACCATCAATGTTGAAGTTGTCATTAATCAGTCTTTTGTAGTTGCGGGCGTCCTCTTTCTCCGATAAGGTTTTGAATTTGTGTTGATACAGAGCAGCTGCGATAGCAAAGATGAAACAGCGATTTTTACTGTTTTTGACGTCTAAAAGCGTGTTCTCTTTATCACGGAATTTCCTTCTGTAAAAAGGACTTAGGTCAAACTCGAAGCGGTGTCCATACGTGCTTTGAGATATTTGATCAGTGAGCGAAGTATCACATGCTTGAGATGTCTGTTTAGCAGCATCAGAGCCTGAGCCCAACCTCGCTGTTGAAATGTTAATATCAAGGGTCAAAATAGCTCTAAAAACAAATCCAGACCCCTGTTGCAATTCACAACTCATACGATCTAAAAGATGGTGCAATGTGTTATTGACAGCAGGTTCGACTTCATTAAAAGCTGCAATCTCAGTCCAAGAACTTGACACAGGCACTGCAGAAAAAAGATAAAAAATCAGTTAAAAAAATTAGGATAAGGTCATACCTCAACATCTTATGTTTTTTTGTGCTACATTGCTTTCTTGTTCATCATATCACTTGCAAGTCATCAACTAACTAAGTGAGACGCATTTTTTATTTTTTACTATTACTGAGTAAAGAAATTTATTTTTTGTAATTATGACCCCCATCGAAGAGTATATTTTGGAACTTATTAGTACTTATGCGTTTTACGTTTTAACATGGACTTATGACAATTTGGTTATTTTGTATTATTATCTATCTTCGCTGGCCACTATTGTCTTATTGGAATACCTCTTCCTCTTTTTCACAGGTAAGAAAAAAACTGAGATAATTTGGTGTTTATGTAAAGTGTGGAAAAAATTTATTTTTCAGGACGAGCTAAAACAAATGATCTCACCAAAAAAATGGCTCGCAGATTTAAGAGAGAAGATAAAATTGTTGAGGAATTTATTGCTGAGTTGCGCAGAAGGAACCACGCAAGTCATATTGCTCGAGTCAACTTCTTTTTCATCGAAATCAAGGCATTATTTATCCGAAAATTTGTCCAAACTATGGATGGATTATTTTTTCTTTTTGCCTATCTCTATGTTTACGTGAAATTTCATGGCAACATGAGAGTTGCCAAATTAAACCCGGATGTTAACACAATGTTACAAAGAGATGAACTCTAAGAAAAAAATATATGTACCTTTTCTATATGTTTCGTGTTTTTCCACGGATTTTTCATCATCAGCGTCAGTTTTAACGAGGGGTGATTCGTAAATCACAGTCAGGACGAAATTGAATTTAAAGTGCGTTAGTATAGCCTGTTGATCTTCTAGAAATTGCACAATTTGCGGATAATATTGATCGGAAAACAGAATTTCCGGAGCATGATCAGAATTGATTTCCTTTCTGAAAAAAGTAAGTTAGGTTAAGTAAATATGAAAAAAATTCTAGATAATAAAACCGAATTTTTTACCTATAATCAGAATGTCTTCCATGCATTGCAGTGTTGTGCAAAATAAAATTACCAGCACCTCTTGAATGTTTTTCGACGTTATGCAATTGATATTCGGTTTTGGACTTAAAACTTTTTTTGCACACAACGCAAAAATACACATTATGTCTTTTTTTCTTCCTGTGAACTAATTCAATGTGTCTCTTTAGCTGTAGTAGAGTTTTAAAATGAGCGGGTGATGTAGAATGACATAATTGACATTTCACTTTGTGTTTTTTCTTCTCATGAACGATTTGTTCTTTTCGAGTTTTGAAAATTTCGTCACAATTTTCATAAGAACAATGGTATTCTGTTTTGTGCATATTTGCCACGTGACGGTTTAAATTAGACATTGATGAAAACCCAGGTCTTTTACATTCATCGAAAAATGGACACTTAAAAGATTTTTTATCTGCCATATTGATCAGCGGGGTTGTTTTCTTAGACTGTTGGCTATTATGAGAATTATTACGCGCAAACTAAAAAAACGCTGGTTTATTTTAAACTATCACTCAGGCTCCTTTGTTGAGATTTTTGCTGTATTTTTTATGAAAAATCTGAAGAAAGAGTCAATAAGTTATTAAAAGTGCCGGATTTTAACATTTTTTTATGATTTGAGAGCGCTGACATTGCAAAGGTAACCATCTGTTTTAGATCCCACCTCCGCAAAATCACTTTCACGACACGTAGGCATTAGGCCCCTCCTTTTGAAACGCAATATTGCTTCACGTCGACCTTAATATTGTAGAGAGGTAATTGTCAAAGTGTTAATGATTAGTTTCATCTAAAAAAAGCCAAAATACAATAGCACAACTTTTTTAAAAATGGTATACCTTTATTTTAAAGATATCTGCCTACGCAGAAGTTATACACTCCGTACCAAAATATCGTTTAGAATTGTCGAGAATCGCCCGCTAAAACAAGCATGAGGAAATTCTAAAATTAATTAGATCTACATCATTTCTGTACTCCTGATAATCTACGTCGTAAAATGTTTGAAATTTACAGTGCCTAACAAGTTCTGTCTTGTCACACAAGGTATGTAAAAAAACAGGTGTTATTCATTGATCTTGTTTTTTTATCAAAGTATGGAGACTTTGCAAGAAATGCTGCCACCCCCCCAGCAAGTCGCTGAATCAGACAAAAAATCAAAAGCTCAATCAGGATTTAAAAGGGCACTAGTGTTATTTATAATTTTAATGATCTTCGCCATTATTCACACAATAATACAACGACTTTCGGACAACAACTTCAATGTACTATTCACTCAGTTGTTTAATAAAATGAAATCTATGGAATTTTTAAAAAACATTTCCAAAAAAATTGATATATAAAAAACAGTAGAATATAACAAACGAACAAAGGAAAAAATATTATTTTTGTTACGAAAAGCTGAGAAGATGGCGTGTGTACTCTCAGCTGATTTCTTTAGTGCAATGTCCGAGCTCAGCGCGATAACATCTCAGCAATCAGCTTCCAGTGCTTCAGTCAAGCGCTCGAAAGAAGAAAGAAAAATAATAAAGTCTGTATGGTTAGGGAAGAAACCTGAAAAACGCCCACCGTCATTAACTCACGAATCAATAAAAAGTCAAATTGGTAATTGTACCATTTGTTTTAGATTGCCTAAACCGGATTGCATTCAACTACCCGTCTGCCTCTGCCTTTTTTGTCGAGATTGTTTCTATACATATCTCGATAATTTTGCCATTTCTAAGCCGGTTGTAGAAAAGGTCTTTATTTCAAGAGATTGTAAAAATTGGAATAGGACAAGATTTGCAGGCATTTTTGACGCAAATTTACTGTCACACGAAGGAACCACCGTTCCAATCCAAGTTAAAACACCCAAGCCCAATTTTCTCACAAAAGCATGTCATTTAGAAAATCGAAATAGTCGTATAAGAAGAAAAATTCAAGATGACACAACATGGTTTAGGATAGTCAAAAATGAACAATTTGATTGTCCCAATTGCCATCAAGATTATGAGAATATCAATAGAGCTCACTTGAAAAAGAACAGAGTTGTCAGTGATATTTTGCAACTTATGCTCGAAAATGAATGTAAAGAAAATGATAAAAGTCAATAAGGAAAAAAGGCCGATTTTAAATTTGAAAAACAAATTTTTTAGTCGTGCAACTAGAGCTGTGTTGCATGATTGTCAAAATGATTTTGATGCCAATGCTGATCAGCCTTATTATCTATTCTTCCAAAGATTTCTGGGTGAATATGCGAAATATGAGTGTCCAAAAATACTTAGTTCAAGCCATCGCAGCAGTACTGTCTTTAAAGTCACTGAACTGTACAACTGCATGAAATTGCGGTATATGACTTGGAAATGTTCAGTTTGCAGACATTATTTTACGAATTTCAACACCACCAAACCCCTCGAAGAATGGGAAAGTGCTACATTGCCAAAATTAGCAACCAGATTTTTGGAAAAAGAAGGACATATTATTTGCACAGATTGCATCTTTGTAGTAGAAGTATTTGTTGTCGAATAATTCAACTCTGAAAAAAAACATCAAGCTGTACAGTGAATCTATTGTAAAAAATTTGCTTACGAAGACAGTTGCTAAAATTTGCTTAGGAAGACAGTTGTTAAAATTTGCTTAGGAAGACAGTTGTTAAAATTTGCTTAGGAAGACAGTTGCATACAATGACAGTTTTTACATATCTTCTCGGAAAAATAGTTTACCTCATGGATTTTTATCTGAAGCCGAGCTCATTAAGTTTTGAAACATTGAAGGAGAAGAATGCCAAAACCTGGATGTCGCGAGGATTTTTGCACTCCAAAAATTTGTCAAAAGTGTGGTAAAATTACCAAAATGTGCACCTGCCCTGACCGTACTGAAGAGTAATGAATTCTAATCCTTTTTGTGCGAAGAATCCAAATTGTCCGTACTGCACTTGCACGGTTTGCAGAGAAGTCAGATCAACTTGCAAATGTCCAACATGATAAAGAATTATGAGTTCACATTTTCATCGCTGCAGTGAATATGATTGTCGACTCTGCAGATGCATAGTTTGCGGACAATATCTGAATGATTGTGATAATCCTTTTCACGACTTATTTTATGATTAGAACAATGTCATTTTCCACAAAAATGAGAAAAATAATCTCGTTTCTCATTCGTGAAATACAGCACCGTATACAGGGGAGGAAGTGACTGTGAACATCTGACAGCTTCAGTGAACCCACTAGGTGCTACCCTTTTATGTGAAAAAAGCCATAATTTATAGCGAAGCTGCTATAAAAGAAGAATTTAGACTTCTCTCAGAATCAGTCTTTCCAAGTGTTTCGGGGTGTGAAGACGGATTGTCATCAACTTCCAAAATGACTGTTGCAAAGAAACATGCCGGTATGTAACAATTTTACTAATAACTCTATTTAAGTCGAAACTGATAGTTTTATGTATATATTGAGAGTCTATTTATATTTTTTCTAATTTTAGTTACAAGAAATGGCAAAAAGAAGGAGGCGAGGGAGAAGGAAAACTCAGAATCCAATCTCACTCCGGAGCAAACCGATAGCGAGGAGGAATCTGACGTCTCGCAAACGACGAGTGATCCGGAGGAAGAAGCGGAAATGGAAGAGGAAGATGACAAGACCTCTGACTGCTCATCAGTCGTCAACAATTCAGCGAGCCCTGGAAAAAGGTACATGACAAGTTGGTGGAAAAATTTCCACAGATATATGCTACCACAGCTGTTCGGAAAAATGTTAGTCTCCCATCGTAAAAATATAAGGTTAGGATGCAAATAGTTTTTATTCGAACGGTAATAGGTGGCAGCACTAGAACTATTTCAAATTAACGAATTGTTAATATTTAAAAAAATGTCCATGGTGCATCATACAAATTTTTTCTTTTAACGTAATAAAAAAGTAGATGAATTTAAACACTTTTAGCAGGAATTTATATATCCACATGTATTTTGTGAAAATTTACAATGATTTTTTCAAATGAGTTAGGTGAAATGTTGAAATGCGACATTTTTGCATTAATTGAAAGTTTTTAGAAAATTCAGCCTTTGCAAACTATTTTCAAATCACATATGCTACCTCGAATTATAGTTTTAGCAACTATCGAGGAAATAAAAAACTAATTTTTGTAAAACAAATTTTTTTCAGGACTTATGTGAAGGGGGCAAGCAAACGAAAAATGCCACCACCGTCTTCTCAAACATCCGACACGCCACCTCCAAAGAAGGCTACCAAAACAAGAAAAGTCAAAAGAGAGAAGCCCAACACATACAGCATCAGAGAAAATTTTTGTGCAACCGATGACAACGAATATGTCGTGAGAACACCGGATGACGTTAAGGACCTACAAAATTTTCGATTGTTTTGCAATGAGGAAAGGACGAGGGCAGTTGTGTTCGACTTCAACAAGTTTCAAACTAAGGAAGGCAAAGACGTCAAAACCCCAACGCTCTTTTTTGTAAATCATTGGGACGAAAAAAAAGAAAATATGAAGCATCCCAATTCGGATAATGGTAAGAAAAAAGGCTTTATTTATAAGAAAGATTGTAATGAACATGAACTCGATATTTTTTATATGATTGTATCCGTTTTGTTTGCGTTTTTTACAGGATTGAGGGAGATTGCAGCGAAATTCCGTCCGCAGGATCTCCCTATCATCGAAGAAGCTTTGAAAGCGATAAAATCGATGAATCCAAAAATATTCGACAAAGTCAGGGACAAACCGGATTTCGATGCTAAGATTTTTGTCGATCGCATCAAAAGAAACACTGGAACACCCGTTCAACCATGAGACATGAAGATTTGCAGATGATCGACAAAATGAATTTTTTCCTCAAGACCACTGATTTTTTCTTTGATTGCGACAACGGATTTCGAATTGGATGAAGATAGCAATGGATTTTTTCTAGTATTCGTCATTTTTTTTATATTCAAACATTTCGTGTTGTTGTACTTTGCCAAAAAATGTACAGATAATGTAGATTGTAGCTTAACTTCCGTCAAAAAAGTAGCTCTTTTTCTTTTTTATGCAATATTATGGCATATTGAAAATGTAGGTACCTTTTAGACCTGAAGTTCTTCTATTTTTCATTTACTTTTTTCTTTTTGAACATATCACATACTTAGTCATTACGAAGATTCTATTTGCTGCGTCATATAAAGGTTTTTTTAATTTTATTCACATGGTCGATAATTATTCAGTTTTTTTGTCAGTTTCTCGGAATTATTTCATCATATTTAGGTTTGAAACTTGTTATGAGATATTGATGCGTCATTCGAATTCGCTGGTAATTTTCAATTGGTATTTTGTTTCTCTATTTTACTCGGTGTGTGACACGTAATGCCGTATACAAGCGCATGTAAAAAGTGTATATAAAGTGTATATGAACTGGAAACTATATTTTTCGCATCGTAACGCATTTTCTGTAACGCAACGAATTTTCGGAAGTTTTTTCGAGTAAAAATTTATCGCATCAAAATTTTTTACTCATGCCTTTTTATCTCTCCTGAACAAAATTGTGATGTCTCTGTTTAGAAAATCCAAAAAAATTAGAAAACAGACTATGGTGATGGGATTTTTAATAGTCACTAAAAATCGTAAAAAAATTATAAAAAATAACGGCTGTGGTGATGGAAGTTTTTAATAGCTGTTGAAAATCGTAGACCAAAAAAATCAAAAAAACTTTTAAAAAATGTAACGCTGTACAATTATGTGTTGTTTATTCACTACACTGCAGGTTCTGAATAAAGATGTATGTATATAGACAATTGGTTTTTCTATTTATTTTTCATGAAAAATTATGTGTTCATATTTGGAAATTTTTTCGTTTTGTTCGCTAAATTATTGGTTCGTTTTTATATAAGACCATAGTAATGGTTTTTGCAACTATAAGTGAAGTTTTTTTAATTATAAAGGTATACTTTTTTAGAAAAAATATAAATATATTTGCTATGGTGAATTGTATGATAAAATAGAGCTCGGAACTCTCAAAAGGAAGATTGTTGCTTCTATCGTTGGCTTGAGAGCGAAAGATCGGCGCCAGCCGATTTTGAGCGCAAGCCAACGATAGATGCAACAGCTGCGGACCGTAGAAAGCTCGCCCAACTCAGCAAAGCTGCTGGTCGGTGCTGCTATTTGGAGTGG
>MPLT02209733.1_pt1 | contig 19299 bp, 12 predicted proteins | sample 1617391 | NCBI WGS metagenome assembly MPLT02 (sample SAMN05944800, study PRJNA350692) | marine metagenome | biome: marine; feature: ODZ; material: water; isolation source: 70 m water sample filtered on 0.2 um supor filter | place: Pacific Ocean | collected 2012-04-08 | depth 70m m
CAGAAATTCTCCAACCAAAACTAGCGCTTGGAAAATATCCCCATCTTCCATCCACAGCATATCGAGCAGTTGCATCCGCTCTCATAGTCATCTCAAAAAGGTATTTTTGATCGAAAGTATAATTAATCCTACCTACATAACTAGAACGAGCACTTTGAGAAAAAATTTCAGCATTATTTCTTTCTGCTTCAGATGAATAATTTAAATAGGGTGCCTCAAATGATAATGGGTCAGTTCTTGATCCCATTAAATAATCTCTTTCAAATGTAGTGGACTCCGCAACAAAAGTGGCTTTTAAATCATGTTGATCCCAAGAATTTTCATAATTTAAAGTTAGTTTTGGAAGTAATTCCATATCACGATCTGAATTAACACTTATGAAATCTCTTTGGTATGTACCAAAAAAAGTATATGCAGCATCCCCTTCCCCATCTAAAGGATCGTAGGTATACATGTTAAACTTCTTTTGAATTTGCTTGTTCCATTCTGTTTGAGTTTCCATATTCAAACTAGCAGTTGCAGTTAATCCATTAATAAAAGGAACATCATACTTTAAGCTAATACGTGCTTGTAGATTGTTATCTCTATCTACTCTAGTTCCAGAATGAGACTTTCTTACCATATAAATTGGAGAATAAGGTGTTGCAGCTCCAGTTTGTGAGGCATAAGAAGGATCAGGGAATATTGGAAGATTAGTGGGTTTTCCTGTACCTAATCTATTATACATTTCACTGATTCCAAAGTTAGCTCTATCCAAAGTAGTCTGGCGGTAACTTAAATCTACTGAAGCACTTAAATTATCTGTAAACTTTGCATCCAAGTTAGTTCTAATATTATATCTGTTCAGAGTATAATCTGCATCTCTAAAAGCACTTTCAGTATCTGAAAATCCTAGAGAAATAAAATATCCCATTTTTTCTCCCCTTCCACGAGCACTTAAATTATGCTGAGTTTGAGGAGCCCAGTCTTTATAAGCAGTTCTATACCAGTCTACACCATCAAAATCTTCTCCTGTAATTCTATTAAAAACTTTTTTTCTTGTAGTATCATAATCCAAATATTCTGGCATTTCATTCTCTGCACCCAATCCATTTTCCTCCATCAATTCAGCAAATTGATGAGCGTTGACAGTATTAGGCATAGTAATTAGGTTAGACCAGGTAGTATTGCCATGGTAAGTGAATTTCGCTCCCTTTGCAGCATCCGATCCTCTTTTTGTTGTAACAAGAATAACACCGTTACCAGCTCTTGCACCATAAATTGAAGCAGCACCATCTTTTAAAACAGAAATTGATTGAATATCATTTGGATCAATTTGACCAAGATTAGATTCAACTCCATCAATTAGAATTAAAGCAGGACCAAAGTTTCTAACACTTAGGGTAGCCCAATCATAACCTGGCAAAGATCCTCCTTGTCTAGTAGACAATCCCGCAATCTGTCCCATAAGAAGGGTTGTCGTATTTTGTGCAGTCTTTAAAGTTAGTTCTTCAGCAGATACGGTTCCAATAGCTCCTGTTAAAGACTTTTTAGTTGTAGATCCATAACCCGTAACAACTACTTCTTCAAGCTGAGCTACATCCTCCACCAATGCAACATCTAAAGTAGATGATGAAGTTGATAAAGTCTGGGTAATAAATCCTAGGTAACTAAAAACTAAGTTAGAGTTGTCATTTTGTAAAGTAATCGAATAATTACCATCAAAATCTGATGTCACACCATTCACTGTTCCTTGCTCAATTACAGAAACACCAGGCATGGGTGAACCATCTGCGGTTATTGTTCCAGTAATTGTCTTCTGAGCAATTAACGATCCTATTCCGATGAAAAACATCACAAGAATAGATAAATAATTACGTTTATTCATAATATTTTAGATTTAATACTTGTTGTAAGTGTCAAATATATGTAAAAAAAAAACTATCTATAAGATTTCTATATCTAGTTTCTTCAATGATAAATATTATATAATTATTGTATGTAAAAATTATGATATTCTCAATTAATAGGCTTTATTGTAAAGGAATATGAAAAATTTCCGGGTTGAATAAGATATTTCATCAATGGTCTTGCTCCCCAGCTGTTGTCCCCTCCTATTCCCATTTGTTTTAAGTCAATATTTAAACTTATAAAATCTCTTTTAGCAATATCAACAGGTTTTCTCTGTTTTTTTACAATTCTTGACCTTGGTGAAGCTTTTTCTCCAGGTTTATTCTCTCTTAAACCATCATCAAAATCTTCAATGGTATTGTAATGTGCACTGAAGGAAATATAGGGGTCTCCTAATATTTTTAGACCTACTCCATTATTATCCTTTAATTCCAGCCACTTTGTTTCAGTACGATAACCATTCTCTTGTGGTCTAGAATACTCAAATCCTAATTGATCAACTGAAGAGTTATATATACCCATAAATGCAGAATCTTTTCTGTCTATATAATTTTCGTGCGGTCCCCTACCATACCAAGAAACATTACTATAATTTTTAGGAATTTGTAGATTCATCCCAAATCTAGGCATTTCAGCATCCACCAATCTTCCATTATATCTAAAGTCATTTGATATTTTTACTTCACCTTCAGGGTTAATTAAAAATGTAGTAGTATACAGGGATTTAATATTTGCCAATTCATATTGGACCGAAACCTTGACATTCTTGTCAACAACTTCGTGATTAATACTTTTTAGCGTCCTTTGATTAGAAGCCACCTTCCATTGTTTAGATCTAACAGGTAATTGATTTCCATAATCATTGTCTATTGGTGCTCTCCAAAAGTTTAAATAAGGTGCTTTATCAATAAATTCTTTTCCATTGACAATATAACTATTCATGTCTCCGGAAGATTTATTAAAAGAAAAGGATACTTTTTCATTATGTATTTTAATTAAATCATCACTTATATCAACTTTAAGTGATTTTGATGAATTAGAAAGAGTATTTCTAACCCTAGATTCTTGAATTACCAATTGTTCATTTAAAATCAAATGGCCCGAAGGAATTAAATTTTTGCTATTACTCAAAAACCCATAGACATTTAAATGATAATCGTGGAGCTTCTGAACATATCCCTTAATTTGAATTTCTTTCAGTAAACTATTGTTTATTGGAATATTGATAACTGTTGAAGACTGAGGTTTTAAGTCAATATCAAAATTTCCATTTTCTATAACTTTTCCATCTTTTAAAAGTTCATATTTAAAATCAAATTCATTTAGATTGGTGAAAAAATATTGATTTTCAAGTTTTACTGAAATAGATCTAACACTCTTTTCTAATGAAAATCTTGCATCCTGATATACTTTTTTTATTTCAGCCATCGCTGGATGAAAAGTCCTATCAGTATTTACTAAACCATTCATACAAAAATTGGTGTCGTTATGATAGGTGCTTGGTGAAAAATCTCCTCCATATTTCCAATATTTCTTTCCATCACTAGTATAATCAGCTAGACCTTGGTCTACAAAATCCCAGATAAAACCACCTTGCATTTGCCTTTCTTTATATACCATTTCCCATAAATCTGCAATATTTCCATTACTATTTCCCATAGCATGAGAATACTCTGCCCAAATAAATGGTCTGTATGGAAATCTTCCTAAATATTCCCTTTTTAATTGATTCATTGTTTTATACATCCATCCTAAAAAATCGGTATGAGGTTTTAAATTAATTCCCATTTTTTTAAGATCAATCCTATCAGAAGTTCTTTCATAAAAAACTAATCTAGATTTGTCATAGTCTTTTATCCATTCGTATCCTTTAACAAAAATTGGACCATCTCCAGCCTCATTTCCTAGAGACCACATGATTATTGATGGATGATTCTTGTCTCTTTCTACCATTCTAACCCATCTATCCATATGCATTGCGTCGAATTCAGGTTTAAATGCAGGAGTATTCTCTTTTTCATAACCAAAACCATGAGATTCTACATTAGCCTCATCAATAACATAAATACCGTATTTATTACAGAGCTCATACCAAAAGGGATCGTTAGGATAATGAGAAGTTCTTACAGCATTTATATTGTTTTGTTTCATTATCTCTATATCTTTCAACATAGATTCCTTAGATACAACATGACCAGTAAATTCATCATGTTCATGTCTATTAACTCCTTTAAAAAGTATAGGTTGATTGTTAACCAAAACCTGCCCTCCATCAAGTTCAATTCTTCGAAATCCAATTTGCTGACCTATCGCTTGTGTTTCATTTCCGTTTTGAATTAAAGTTGTTGTCAAATAATATAAATTAGGCTGTTCAGCACTCCATAGAGAAGGCTCTAAAATCTCTTTGCTGAGATTTACCTTTAAAGTACTAAGGGATTCCATTTCAACATCTTTATCAAAGGTTTCAATTAATTGACTTTTATCATCATATAATTTAGATCTAACTTTTATTTTAGAATTGGAATTGTTATAATTTCTAATATCAACATCTATATTGAAATCAGATGTATTCAAATCTTTATTTAAGTTGGTTTTTACAAAGAAATCTCTTATTGCTACTTTTGGTTGTGCATATAGAAAAACATCTCTTTCAATTCCACTGAGTCTCCAAAAATCTTGATCTTCCAAATAAGTTCCATCAGACCATCTAATTACCTGAAGCATAAGAGCATTTTTTCCTTTTTTAATATATTTTGTAATATTAAATTCAGCTGGAGTTTTACTCCCTTCAGAATAACCTACTTTCACTCCATTTACCCATATATAAAATGCTGAATTAACCCCAGCAAAGTGAATAAAAACTTCTTTATCATTCCAATCCTTATTGATTTTAAACTTTCTATGATATAAGCCAATTGGATTATAATCTTTTGGCATATATGGTGGATTAATCTCATAGGGATATATTATATTGGAATAAACTGGAAAATCTTCAGAATGAAATTGCCAATCTGCAGGAACTGGAATTTTTCCCCAACTCTTAACATTACCCTTTTTTAAAAAGAAATTTGATGGAACAGAATCAATATTACGATAAAGTTTAAAATCCCATTTTCCATTTAAAGACTTGTATAGCTCATTATTTGATAAATCATTTTCAATTAAATGTTTTTCACTACTAAAAGGATAAAAAGTGGCGTGTGATTTTTCTGTATTAATTGAAAAAACAGATAAATCCTCCCATTCCCTGTACTGTGAGTTTATAATAGTAGAGCTAATTAAAAACAAGAAGACTAATAACTTATACTTTTGCATTGTAAATTTTTTATAAATTTTTATGAAGCTCAATATATAAATTATATTATTTACTTTTAAAAAAACAATAGTATGATGCATATTCCCCAAAAAACATTAAGGATAACATTTATTTTACTTTTTTCCATTTTATTTTTTTCTTGTAATAATCAAGATGAAAAACCTAATATTGTTTGGCTAGTAACTGAAGACAATTCGATACATTATATGAATTTGTATACAAAAGGTGGTGCTGAAATGCCTGCAATTTCAGCTTTAGCTAATCAAGGAGTTGTATTTGATAATGCATTTTCTAATGCTCCTGTTTGTTCTGTTGCAAGAAGCACAATAATTACTGGAGCTTATGCACCTAGAATTGGAACACAGTATCATAGAAAAATGTCACAGGTAAAGCTGCCTGATAATATTAAACCTTTTCCTATTTATTTAAAACAGGCAGGTTATTATGTCACTAACAATGCAAAGGAAGATTATAATTTTATTAAGGAAGAAAAGATTTGGGATGAATCTTCCCTAAAAGCAACATATAAGAACAGAAAAGATGGACAACCTTTCTTTCATGTCCAAAATTTTCACAACACACATGAAGGAAAATTACATTTTAATGAAAAACAACTTTCAGAAGCTCTTGATTCAAATAATTTAGATAGCATAAAACCGTTCCCTTACCATCCCGATACACCTACTTTCAGATACACTCAATCTTTGCTACATAATCATCATAAAGATGTAGATAAAGAAATGGGAAAATTTATTGAAAATTTAGAAAAAGAGGGATTGATGGAAAATACGATCATATTTTATTATGGAGACCATGGTGGAGTTTTACCAAGAAGCAAAGGATATTTATATGAAAGTGGACTTAATGTCCCCATGGTTGTTCGTGTTCCAGAAAAATGGAAAAAACTATCTCCGTTTAAAGGGGGAACTAGAACTTCTTCTTTTGTTGATTTTGTTGATTTAGTTCCAACAGTATTGTCATTAGCTGGAATAAGAATACCTGAAGGAATTGACGGAACTCCTTTTATGGGTAAAGGATTAAAAAAGAGTCAGATTGAAAAACAGGATACTACATTTGGTTATGCAGATAGATTTGATGAAAAGTATGATTTAGTTCGATCCGTTAGAAAAGGGAAATATAAATACATACGTAACTACCAACCTTTTAATGTAGATGGATTATATAATTATTATCGATATAAAATGTTAGCATATAAAGAATGGCATAAACTATATCAAGATGAAAAATTAAATAAAATACAGAGTCATTTTTTTAATGCAAGATCCCCCGAAGCACTTTATGATATTGAAAAAGACCCTCACGAAATAAACAATTTGGCACAAAATGACCAGTATAAAGAAACCTTAATTAATTTGAGAGAAACCTTAAATAATCATGTAGTTTCTCAAGCTGATCTTAGTTTTTTTCCTGAACCTTATTTTTTAGAAAATGGACTTGAAAATGCAGTGAGTTTTGGTCAAGAAAATAAAAATTTAATAGAAAAACTTATAAAAACAGCTGATCTTAGTCTACAGCCTTACAATGAGGTTTCTTCTAAAATTAAAGATGCATTAAATAATACAAATCCTTGGATAAGATATTGGGGTCTTATAACATGTTCATCTTTTAGATTGGAAGCAAAAGAGCACTTAAATAAAATAAAATCCATATTTGAAAACGATTCAGAAAACTTAGTAAAAATAAGAGCAGCTGAGTACCTTCTTTTGAATGATTTAAAAATAGATGCCTCCAAAATAAATGATTTACTTAAAAATGCTAATTCTGAAGCCGAAGCTAATTTGATGCTCAATACCTTGGCTTTGATTAAAACAAAAAATCCCGATTACAAATTAGAACTAAATAAAAGTGTATATCCAGATAAATGGTTTGAAAAGGAAAATGGTCTTGTTAACAGAAGAATGAATTATCTAACTAATAACGAATAGCTTTTATGAAAAAAATATTAATCTTATTTTTTTTAGCTACTTTTTTTTCTTGTCAAACTAGCCATAAAAAGGAAGAAAAGCCTAATATAATTTTAATTGTTGCAGATGATTTAGGATGGTCGGATCTATCTTATATGGGCTCAAAATATTACGAAACACCCAATATTGATAAGCTTTCAAAAAGTGGAATGACTTTTTATAATGGATACGCTTCATCAGCAAATTGCGCACCCAGTAGAGCAAGTATGCTTACTGGAAAATACCACCCTTTTCATGGGATTTATACAGTTAGAAACTCAGATCGAGGAAATAAAAAAACAAGAAAAATTATTCCAATTAAAACGAAGACAAAACTAGATTTAGAATATTTTATAATCCCTGAAATGCTAAAAGCTAAAGGATATACTACGGGGCATTTTGGAAAATGGCACATGGGACCAAAGGGATATTATCCAGAACAAATGGGATTTGATGTAAATGTTGGAGGAAACCGTCATGGTGGGCCAGGCAGTTATTTCCCTCCTTATGTAAATGTAAATATAGAAGACGGTCCTGATGGAGAATATTTAACTGATAGAATCGGAAATGAAGTAGTTGAGTTTATTGATAATAACAAAGACAATGCTTTTTTTGCTTATGTTCCTTTTTTTTCAGTTCACACCCCTATTCAATCTAAAAAATCAATTCAAGAAAAATATTCAAAAAAAATTGGAGATGAAAATCATAACCGAGCAGATTATGCTGGCATGGTTCATTCTCTTGATGAAAATATAGGAAAAATTTTAGATAAAATTAAGCAATCAGGATTATCAAAAAATACCTTAATTATTTTTACTTCTGATAATGGGGGAATTACAGCAATATCGAATCAGTATCCTCTAAGAGCTGGAAAAGGATCATACTATGAAGGAGGGATAAGAGTCCCTTTGATTTTTTCATGGCAGGGTAAAATAAGTGCTGGAACAAAATCATATGAAAGAGTAAGTAATATTGATTTTTATCCAACTATAAAAAATATAATAGGCCACAACAATGAAAATTTAAAACTAGATGGTATAGACCTAAATCCAATTTTTGAAGGAAATGAAATTAAAAAAAGAGCATTATTTTTTCATTTTCCTATTTACTTAGAAGCCTATGATGTTCATAATGATAATGGAACGGATCCCTTATTTAGAACAAGGCCAGGATCTGTAGTGATTAAAGATAATTGGAAACTCCATCATTACTTTGAAGACAATAAAATAGAACTTTATAATATTGCAAAGGATGTTTCAGAGTCTAAAAATTTAAGTGAAATAAACAAAGAAAAAACAAAAGAACTTTTAGATGATTTAACAAAGTGGAGAGAAGATAATAATGCCCCTATTCCATCCGAAAAAAACCCTAATTACAATCAGAAATTTGTGGATAGTTTAAACTATCTAATCAAGAATAAAAAAATTAAAGGAAAGGTCAATAAAAATGAAAAAATAGATGACAAAAATCCTTTTTAAAATTAATTTTTGAATCTATCAGGATTCAACTTATTATACTCTTTGTTAGCTAGTAGACCTAAAAAAGCTGGATCCATTAGTGTCTTATACCATTTACTATACTTGTATTTTAAACTATCATACATCTCCTGATTTTGATTTTTTAAATTAGTTTTTTCAGAAATTTCATTTTTCAAATTATAAAGGGCATCTGACTCTTTGTTTTTAATAAATTTAAATTTTTCCGTTCTCACTGCAGAAGCTTCGTATCTTAGGTTAACATCATTTTGCATCAAATTATTTCGCCAAAATAAAAAGTCGTGAGGCTGATCCTTGTTTTCCCCTTTTAGAAAAGGAATAAGATTAACCCCATGCAACTCATTTTTGGATTCAACAAGTGGAGATGTTAATGCTTTTGAAGTAGCAAAAATATCTAAAGAGATAACTGGTTTATCAAATATTTGTCCACCTTTAATTTCTTTTGGCCATTGCATTACAAATGGAACTCTAATTCCTCCTTCAAATAAATTTCCTTTTTTCCCACGAAGCTCTCCATTATCTGAATCTCCTCTCAATCTTCCTCCATTATCTGAAAGAAAATAAACAATGGTATTTTCATAAATCCCTTTTTCTTTTAGTTTTGAAATGATATTTCCAACACCATCATCTACAGCGCTGACCATTGCAGCGTAAATTCTTCTGTTTTTTTCCTTAATGTGACTATATCTTTTAAGATATTTTTCTGTTGCTTGTAATGGTCCATGAGGAGCATTGTAAGCTAAGTAGATAAAAAAAGGATTGTCTGCATTTCTGTCAATAAAGTCCACACTTTCTCTTGATAATGCATCAGTTAAATATTCTTTTTCTACTATTCTCTCTTCATTTCTTAGAAGTTTAGTTCTATATGCAGCACTTTGACTTTTAACCTTAGTTTCATCTTCTAAGTTCCATTCGTGAGGAAAATACCTATGACCACCAGTTAAAAATCCAAAAAATTCATCAAATCCTCTTTTCATTGGTCTTAAACTCTGATGAGCTCCTAAGTGCCACTTTCCAACAGCAAATGTTCTATAATTAGAAATTTTTAACATATCGGCTATTGTTTCTTCAGATAATGGGAGTCCCATATTAGGATCTTTTGGTGCAAAAAGTGGGTTTTTACCAAACCCAAAAGTATCCTGGTATCTTCCAGTAATTAAACCAGCCCTACTTGGTCCACAAACAGGATAAGAAACATAGCCTTCAGAAAATATAACGCCATTATCAGCAATATTATCAATGTGAGGAGTTTTAATGTCTTTAGATCCATTAAAACCAACATCAGCATATCCTAAATCATCTACTAAGATTAATATTATATTAGGGTTAGTATTTTCTTTTTTATTATTACATGAAATAGTAAATAGAAGTAAAATTATAAGAAATGAAATTTTTTTAAACATAGTTATTTATGTTATGTTGATTTTATGGAATATTAAAAATATCATTTTTTTTACAAAAAAAATTAACTAACATTTACTACTCTATTATTCATATAAAAATTTTAATTTAGTCGATCAAGAAATTAATTCTTTAATATCTAAAATCATGAATTTTAAACTAATCAAACAACTTTCTTTTATATTTTTAATTTCACTTTTTTTCAATTGTAACTCAGAAAAGAACTCTGCAGAAAATCCCAACATTATTATTATTTATACAGATGATTTAGGATATGGTGATGTTAGTGCATATAAAAAAGGAACCTTAAATACTCCCAATATTGATAAACTAGCAAATGAAGGCATGAGGTTTACCAATGGTTATGCTTCTTCTGCAACATGTAGCCCTAGTAGGTACGCTTTGCTAACAGGAACTTATCCATGGAGAAATCCAAGAGCAAAAATTATTACAGGTGGATCATTAATTATTGATACAACCGAAATGACAATTCCTAAGTTTCTAAAAACTAAAGGATATCACACCGGAATTGTTGGTAAGTGGCATTTAGGTCTTGGCTCAGGTAAAATAGACTATAATGGTAATATATCACCTGGTCCTAATCAAGTAGGTTTTGATTATTCCCATATTATGGCAGACACCCAAGATCGAGTTCCAAGTGTTTATATAGAAAATGGTTATGTAGTAAATCTAGATCCAAATGATCCTATAGAAGTTAACTTTACACATAACAAAGAAAGAAATGATTATGGTCTTCCAACCGGATTGAAAAACCCAGAATTAACTACTATGAAATGGCACCATGGTCACAATGGTTCTATTGTAAATGGTGTTCCTAGAATTGGATATATGAAAGGAGGAGAAAAAGCAAAATGGAGCGATATCGATATGGCAGATCATTTTTTAGGAAAAGCTCAAGAATATATTAAAGAAAATAAAGACAAACCTTTCTTTTTATATTATGCTCTTCAGCAACCTCATGTACCAAGAACACCCCACCCTAGATTTGAAGGAAAATCTGGAATGGGTCCTAGAGGAGATGTAATTGTTGAGGCAGATTGGTGTGTTGGAGAATTTTATAAAACTTTAGAATCCGAAGGGATTTTAGACAATACATTGATCATTTTTTCTAGTGATAACGGACCAGTTCTAAATGATGGATATTATGATGATGCTGTTGAAAAAATTGGAGACCACACCCCTTCAGGTGGGTTAAGAGGAGGAAAATATAGTTTATTTGAAGCTGGTGCAAAAGTTCCTTTTATTGCCTATTGGAAAGGAAAAATTAAACCCAATGTTTCAAATGAAATAATCTCTCAAATAGATCTTTTTAATTCTATTTCCACTATAGTCGGCACAGACTATAAATCAAAAGATGGTATAGATTTTTCTAACTTAATTTTAAATAATGAAGGAACCGGAAGAGATGAACTTATTCTGGAAGCATCAACTAGAACTGCATACAGAAATGGTGATTGGGCAATGATTCCTCCATATAATGGGGTTGCAATTAGTAAAAATGTAAATATTGAATTAGGGAATTCAAAAGATTTTAAACTATATAATCTAAAAGAAGATCCTTCTCAAAAAAATGACCTAGCTAAAAAAGAACCAGAAAAGTTAAAGGAGATGATTTCAAACTTTGTTAAAATCAGAGGAAAGAAATTTTCAAATATTGAAAACCTAGTATTAGAATAGATTAATAAAATTGTATCTAAATATAGAATGTCAAAAAAATCAAAAATAATTGTAACTGGAGGGCTTGGTTTTATAGGCAGTCATACAGTTGTTGAATTATTCTCTGAAGGTTATGAAGTAATTATTGTTGATGATTTATCAAATTCTTCAATTGATATTTTAAAAGGAATAACAAATATTGTTAAATCTGATATAATTTTCGAAAAAATTGATTTAAAAAATAAAATTTCTGTAAAGGAATTATTTAATAAACATAAAGATATAAGCGGAATAATTCATTTTGCTGCTTCAAAAGCTGTTGGCGAAAGTGTTAGGGAACCTTTAAAATATTATGAAAATAATTTAGGTTCATTGATCAATATTCTACAAGAAATTGAAAATTTAAACACTAATATTAGCTTTATTTTCAGTTCTTCATGTACAGTTTATGGCCAAGCATTAAATCTTCCAATAAAAGAAATAGAATCTATTAAAAAAGCTGAATCTCCATACGGAAACACCAAACAAATAGGAGAAGAAATTATTGAAGACTTTTGTAAATCTTATAATAAAATAAAATCTATTTCCTTGAGATATTTTAATCCTATTGGTGCACATCCATCAATTGAAATTGGAGAACTTCCAATAGGAAAGCCAGAAAATTTGATTCCTTTTATTACTCAAACAGCCATTGGAAAACGTGAAAAATTAATTGTTTTTGGAAACGATTACCCAACTCAAGATGGAACGTGCATAAGAGATTATATACATGTTATTGATTTAGCTAAAGCTCACATAAAAGCTTTGGAAAGGGTCCTAAATCCTGAACAAAAATCAAATTATGATGTATTTAATATTGGAACTGGAAAAGGTTATAGTGTGATGGAAGTAATTAAAACCTTTGAAAAAGTTTCAAGTCATGAATTGAATTACACGATTGGTCCAAGAAGAAAAGGAGATATTATTGAAGCGTATGCCGATACAAAAAAAGCAAATAAAATTTTAGATTGGCATGCTAAACTTAGTTTAGAAGATGCAATTTTATCTGCTTGGAAATGGGAAAAAAAACTTCAAGAATTATAAATGAGAAAAAAGATACTTGTTGAAGCATCTGGAAGGATTAATTTAATAGGTGAACATGTAGATTATAATGGAGGTTCTGTTCTTCCTGCATCTATTGATAAAAAAATAATTATAGAGTTCCATTCTGTTTCTGGAGAAGAATGTAATATTGAATCCAAAACTTTAGATAAAAGATTTAAAATAAATCTTAATAAAATATCTAAAAGTAAAATACAATGGGAAAACTATATTATTGGAGTTCTATATAATCTCATTACTCTTAAAAAATTAAAAATAGAAGCTTTTAATTGTAAAATTGAAAGTAATTTACCTATTGGAGCAGGAATAAGTTCATCATCTGCCCTTATCTGTGGAATAGCAAGTGGTATTAATCAACTAAATAATTTAAAATTAACAAATGATGAAATCATAGATATAGTTAGTGATGTGGAGCATAATTTTATTGGACTTATGGGTGGAATTATGGATCAGTTTACCATTGTTAATGGAAAAAAAAACAAACTGATATTATTAAACTGTCAAAACAGAAGTTTTAAATACATAAATTCTGATTTTAATAATTATAAATTTTTATTAATCAATACCAATGTAGAACATAATTTAGCAAATTCTGCTTACAACGATAGAGTTAAAGAATGTAGCGAAGCTTTAATTATAATTAATAAAAAATATAATAAATACAATTGTTTAGTTGAAGTCGAAGAAAATATTTTAAATGAGTTTAAAAGTGTATTAACAAAAAAGGTTTACAATAGAGCTCTTTTTGTAATTCAAGAAAATAAAAGGACACATGATTCTGCAAATAAAATAAGTAATTCAAAACTTAAAGAATTTGGAGAATTGATGTATAAATCTCATTATGGCCTGAAAAATTTATATGAGGTTAGTTGTGAAGAGTTAGATTTTCTAGTTGAATTTACATCAAATTATAAAGAAATAATTGGTTCTAGAATGATGGGTGGAGGATTTGGTGGTTGTACTATAAATTTAATTGAGAAAAATTTTGTTAATCATTTTGTAGATTTAATTTCAAAAGCTTATATAGATAAATTTGGCATTAAATTAAATGCATTTACTGTTAATATTGATAATGGAATTACAATAAAAGATATTAATGAATTTTAATCAGCAATCTCATAGAAGAAAAAATATTTTAACTGGTGAGTGGGTTCTTATATCTCCAAAAAGAACTAAAAGACCATGGCAAGGAAAAAAAGAGATTAAAACAAAAATTAAAAATCTCAGTTATGATCCAGATTGTTATTTATGCCCTGGGAATCTGAGAGCAAATAATGAAAAAAATCCTGATTATACTGAGACCTATAGTTTTATTAATGATTTTTCAGCATTAATTGACTCAAAAGAAAATAATTTTAAAGAAGGTCTTTTAGAAGCTCATTCCGAATCTGGAATTTGTAAAGTGCTATGTTATTCGCCAAATCATTCTTTAACTATTCCTCTTATGACTATTAATGAAATAATACTAGTTATTAAATTATGGATAGATGAATACAAAAATTTAGGTTCTTTAAAATATATAAATCATATTCAAATTTTTGAAAATAAAGGAGAAATAATGGGTTGCTCAAATGCTCATCCTCATGGTCAAATTTGGGCACAAAAAAGAATTCCTAAAGAGGTTGAAAAAAAACAATTCCATCAAAAAGAATACTATAAAAAAAATAACAGAAGTTTATTATTGGATTATATTAATCAAGAATTAGAGCTTAAAGAAAGAGTTATTTGCGAAAACAATTCATTTGTAGCACTTATTCCTTATTGGGCAGTTTGGCCTTTTGAAAGTATGATAGTTCCAAAAAAACATCATAAATCTATTTTAAGTTTTTCAGAAAATGAATTAGTTGATTATGCTAAGATTTTAAAGAAATTAACTACAAAGTACGACAACCTATTTAATACATCATTTCCTTATTCATCAGGAATTCATCAATCACCAACCAATAACAAGAAAAATGAAGAATGGCATATGCATATGTCATTTTACCCTCCATTATTAAGGTCTGCAGATATTAAGAAATTTATGGTAGGTTATGAAATGTTTGCAGAGCCTCAAAGAGATATCACTCCAGAAATTGCTGCAGAGAAATTAAGAAATTGTTCAGAAGAACACTTTAAAATGTCTAAGTAGCAATATTAACTGCTCTTGTTTCCCTTATAACTGTTACCTTAACCTGTCCAGGATAGGTCATATCTGTTTGTATTTTTTGAGAAATTTGAAATGATAATTTTGCTGCTTGATCATCAGAAATTTTATCACTTTCAACCATAACTCTTAACTCTCTCCCAGCTTGGATCGCATAAGCTTTATTAACACCTTTAAAATCATAAGCTATATCCTCCATTTCTTTTAATCTCTGAATATAACTATCAATAACTTGCCTTCTTGCACCAGGTCTAGCTCCAGAAATTGCATCACATACCTGTACAATTGGTGAAATCAAATTATTCATCTCAATTTCATCGTGATGTGCTCCAATTGCATTACATACTTCAGGCTTTTCACCATATTTTTCTGCCCATTGCATTCCAAGTAAAGCATGTGGAGTTTCAATTTCTTCTTCAGGAACTTTTCCTATATCATGGAGGAGGCCTGCTCTTTTTGCAAGTTTTGGATTTAATCCAAGTTCAGAACACATTATACCACATAGTTTTGCAACTTCCCTTGAATGATGTAGTAAATTTTGACCATATGAAGATCTATATTTCATTCTTCCAACTGCTTTAATTAGAGCTGGATTTAAACCATGTATTCCAAGATCTATCACTGTTCTTTTCCCAACTTCAATAATTTCATTTTCTATCTCTTTTGAAGTTTTCTTTACCACTTCTTCAATCCTTGCTGGATGAATTCTTCCATCTGTTACAAGTTTATGAAGTGATAGTCTAGCTATCTCTCTTCTAACAGAATCAAAACAAGATAAAATTATTGCTTCAGGTGTATCATCAACAATAATTTCAACTCCAGTAGCTGATTCTATTGCTCGAATATTTCTTCCTTCTCTTCCAATAATTCTACCTTTTAAATCATCAGATTCTATATTAAAAACAGAAACACAATTGTCTATTGCTTCTTCAGTACCAACTCTTTGAATTGTATTTATGATTATTTTTTTAGCATCCTGCCTTGCTGATAATTTTGCTTCCTCAATAATATTTTGTGTTAATTCTAAAGCTTCCGTTTTAGTCTCTTGAACTAATGTTTCTAACAGTTCTTTTTTTGCATCGGAAGCAGACAAACTAGAGATTGTTTCAAGTTTTTGAATTTGTTCCTTATGTATTTTTTCTATTTGATTATTCTTCTTTTCAAATAATTCTATTTTTTTATTAAATGAATTGACTTTATCTGTAAGACTTTGATTGTTTTTCTTGTTTAAGTCAAGTTCATTAGAAATCTGTGATTCTTTATCTTTTATTTTCTTCTGTATATCTGTCAAATCCTTTTCACGATTTAAAATATGTTTTTCGTGTTCGGATTTTAATTCTAAAAACCTTTCTTTAGCTTGAAAAATTTTATCTTTTTTCAAATTTTCTCCCTCAATTTCTGAAGACTTTATTATTCTCTCTGCTTCATTTTTAGCTTTAGACAATGTACTTGAAGCAGATGATTTCTCTAAAATTTTAGAAATAAAAAAGCCAGACAAAACTCCAGTTAATGCTATAATTATATTTGTTATTGTAAAAATTTCTGTTCCCATGTTTTTTCTTTTAAAAAAAAAGCCTACATCATATGTGTTTTGTATAAACCCCTATTAAAACAAGATTAAGGCTAACATACTGATCAAGGATCCGTAAAGGCACGCTTTAACAATATTGACTCACCTTTTATAAAAGATTTGTGTTGAGTTTATCAAAAAAATTGATGTAGGCAGTAAATTAATTATTTGAATGAACGTGTTAAAAGTCAATAGCTTCTTGAATAGATTTATTTAAATCATTCAATCGTTTACTAACTTCTTCATTAACTTTTGCTTCAGATAAATTTTCTTGCTCAGACTGTGTTGCAAGCTGTAAGGCACACATAGCCAAAACATCTTGTTTGTCCTTAACAGCATAATTCTCTTCAAAATGTTTTATCATAATACCAATTTTTTTAGATGCTGTTCTTAATCCCTCTTCCTGCTCAGATGGAACATTTAAAGGATATATTCTATTTGCAATTGTCAATTTAATTTTTTGCATCTAAATTGATTATGAAGTTAAATTCATTATACATCTATCCAATTCTTTAATCATTTTATTAATCTTGAGCTTAGTTAATGATTTATCATTACTACCTAAGAAAGTATTTGCAATTTTTAATGACTTATACTTTTCCTTCCATTCCTTTAAATCATTAGCTTGTTTAAGCAAAGCCTCTTCTTTCAAATCGAAATTTTTAGAAATTACAGAATTTTCTTTTTTTAATTCTATAACTAAAGATTTTAATTTCTTAACATTTGACTCTAGTAAAACAAGACTATCAATTGATTTTGACATTAAAAATAATACTATCTTACTCAAATTTAGTATTAGTTAAATTCATAAACAAGTATCATTTAATTTTTAAAAATATTATTTTTACCATATTATTAATTTTTTAATGAAATTTTTAAGATTCAAACTACTTCTTCCAATTATTTTTATATTTCAATGGCCTGTAAATTCTCAAATTGAATATTCCAAAGATTATTTTTCAAAACCTGTTGAAATTCCATTAGTTTTAAGTGGAAATTTTGGAGAATCACGATCTAATCATTTTCATTCAGGATTAGATATTAAAACTCAAAATAAAGAAGGAATAAAAATAATTAATTCTGCTGATGGATATGTTAGTAGAATTAAAATAGCTCATGGCGGTTTTGGAAAAGCCCTATATGTAGATCATCCCAATGGTTTTACCACCGTTTATGCTCACCTCAAAAAATTTAATAAAGAAATTGAGGGTTATATTAAACAAATACAATACAGAAGACAATCTTATGAAATTGATCTATACTTAAATAAAAATGATTTACCTATAAATAAAAATGATGTTATCGCATTCTCAGGAAATACTGGAAGTTCTTCAGGACCACATCTTCATTATGAGATAAGAAAATCTTCTAATCAAAAACCATTAAATCCAATTTTGTTTGGAATGCATGTTGACGATTCTAGAAGACCTGAAATAAAATCAGTTTACGTATATAATAACGTGGATATTAATAATTATAACTCTATAAACCCAATAAAATTAAGTTTAAAGAAAATTAATGATAGTATTTTTAAAACAAAAGAAATAAACTTAAAAGGGAAATCAGGTTTTGGAATTAATGTATTTGACAGACAAGATGCAGCTAATAATAAAAATGGAGTTTATAATATTTCTACATATTATAATGATGAGCTTGTTAATTCAATAATCTATAATGGTTTTCTTTTTGAAGAATCTATCCTAATAAATACTCTTATTGATTTTGAACACTACATTAATAATAAAGAAAGAGTAATAAAATTATTTAAAACTGCAGGGAACAACTTAAGTATATATGAAAAAGAAAACAATGGGTTAATTAATGTTAAACCAAATTATTCAGAGTTTAAAATTAAAATTAGTGATATAGAGAAAAACAGCATCTTTATTATTATTCCTACAAATAGTGAGAAAAAAATAATATTAAATCAAAAAAAAGAAAAACTAGATTTAACTATATATAATAAAAAAATCAATAATGATTTAAGTTATAATTTTATTAATGGGGAACAAAAAATAAACATTCCCAAAAATACATTTTTACAAAATGTAGATCTTTATATAAATTTATCTAAAGACTCTTTAAAAATTATTAATCCCAATATTCCTGTTTTCAAAAACATTAAAGTAATTTTTCCTGATTCTAATTCTAAAAAAGGCAATTATTTATCAAATCTAGATAAAAATAAAGAAGAGACTTTTATAACATCTAACCTTAATGCAAACAATAATTTTGAAGTAAAAACAAAACAATTGGGAACCTTTTTTATAAAGAATGATTCAATCCCTCCAATAATAAAAAATTTAAATTTTAAAACTGGGGAATGGATTTCTAACAAAAATTATTTAAAACTAAAAATTTTAGATAAAGAAACTGGAATTAAAAAATATAACGGAACTATTAATGGAAAATGGGTTTTATTTGAATATGAATACAAGAGAGATGAAATATTCTATGAATTTGATAAATATTACGTTAATAATACAAAAAATGAAGTCGAAATAACCGTAGAAGATATGGTGGGAAATATTTCAATATATAAAAGTGTTTTTTACAGAAAATCTAACTAGATTCTATAAAATTTTTCAAAGTATCTATCACTAAATCAACCTCTTCAATAGTATTATATTTTGAAAAAGAGAATCTAATAGATGGTTTTTCTAAATCTTTAGGATCAAGAATCTGATTTAAAACATGAGAACCTTTTGAACTTCCTGATTGACAAGCACTTCCCCTAG
>MPLT02372180.1_pt1 | contig 19272 bp, 26 predicted proteins | sample 1617391 | NCBI WGS metagenome assembly MPLT02 (sample SAMN05944800, study PRJNA350692) | marine metagenome | biome: marine; feature: ODZ; material: water; isolation source: 70 m water sample filtered on 0.2 um supor filter | place: Pacific Ocean | collected 2012-04-08 | depth 70m m
ACTATTTTAAATTATGTGGATGGTTACTATTACTATCCCGATAAGGAAACCTATGAAAACAAAAAAGTATCAAATCACAGTCACCATCGACACCATACAACGTCCTAAAGATATTGTGTGGTATATTACTAGGAAGCTTAAGGACGTAATGCCAGTGATATCAATAGATGTCAAGGAAGTACAAGATCGTCCTACTAGTGATGAACATCACGGAGGTGTTACAGATGGTGAAGAAAGCTTGCAAGATAAAGTCCAAGAGGCTTATGATAAGATACCAGAGAGGTATTAATGGAAAAGAAAAAGAGTAGAGAATGGTTATTATTAAATGCTGTTCTCTGTTATCTTCATTACTTTCCAGAGAATCAATTCACTGAACAGTATCAGGAGTTAGCAAATGAATTCCGCAATCCGCCTACCGTTCGCAAACGGGGACGTAAAGCGCAAAGACAAAGGACGAAAGAAACCACAAGCAATACGACAAGCAAAGAAACGACTCAAACAACTCAAGAGGAAACTTAATGCCTAAGTATAGATTGGTTTTAGAAAGTGGCAGAGATCTTATTATGGAGTCTGACTACTTACACGATGATCCAGAAGATGTTGAAGAACTAGCTTATGAGGCATTAGAAGAAGCAGCATTCATGGATGATTATTTATTAGATGTAGAGAGGATCTATGACTAAAAAGAAAAGAAAGAAACCATACTTTCCTAACAATTGGAAAGCAATCAGTGATACACCAGCTGAATTCTTTGGTATGCATTTACCTACATTTGAAGAGTTCATGGACTGGAAGATAGCAGGCTATGAAATACCATCATCTATTAGCTGCATTATACGTGAGAAACGATTAGATACTGGTGAAGTCACCGAGTATGTATATCAATCTCAAGGTCATGCTAGGAATAAAGCGAGGCAGATTATGGATGAAGGAGTCAGTGAGTTTGTTGTCTGTACTGCTGATAATTTACATCACGTATTCCCAGAACAATTACAAGATTATGACGACCCGCTTGCTTAAGGAAATATATGAATATGAAGCTAAGGCTTTAGATTCAATACCAGTGGATCACCCACATTATGAAGAGGTTAAACAATTACTAATAGACCAAATCAACGACGAGGTTCATGATGTCGCTAGTACCTACACCAGCACAAATTGATGAGCAAGTTGAATTAGAACGCCATCAAATAAGACAAGGACTCAAACGATTAGAAGATCAGAGTCTTAAGTTAGAAAGCCAGAACTATGCGAGTGCTACTATTTATGGTATCTCTAGTATTGACACTTTGTTACCTTTATTGGTTCAAAGAATTAATGATACCAACTTACGGATACAAAGAGGTAAATTGGGCGTGGCCTTTAGAGATATTCACGAGTATCTCAGTCAAGTTGAACCCATGGCCGCTGCTGCGATAGCATGTAAGATTACTTTTGATAGGGTCTTCGGATTCAAGGATGATAGTAATCAAGCTACTAAAGTATGTGAGGCTATAGGTAAAGCTATTGAGGATGAATGTCATATGAGACATTACGAGACTCATGCACCTGGTTTATTAAATACATTAAAGAAGAATTACTGGCATAAATCTATAGGTACACAACAGAAACTTGTAGTGATTCGTACATTAATGAATCGTTATAATATTAAACAATGGATACCTTGGAGCAGTTTAATACGCACTAAGTTAGGTGCTTGGTTATTAGATTGTATAATGGAATCAAGTGGTTGGTTCTATAAACAACCTATAAGAATAGGTAGAAAGACTACTATATATGTAGTACCTACACCTGAGTTTTTAGATATCAAGGATGAAGTAATGGCTAATGCTGAATTGTTTAGTCCATTAGCGTGGCCAATGCTAGTGCCACCAAAGGATTGGAGCAATGATAGTGCAGGCGGATACATTTTAAATGAGGTCATGCATGGACATGAATTAGTCCGTCGAGTTGGTCACCCCCCTATACAGGGAGAAACACCGATAGCCTTTATCAATAAGATACAGAAGGTTGGATACAAATTAAATCCTTTCACAGTCACGGTAGCTGAAGAGTTACAAGAGCGTGGCATAAGTGTTGGTAAGTTCCTCCCTATTATTCATTATGATCTACCACCAAAACCTGTAGATATAGCAGAGAATAAAGATTCTCGTAAGAAATATCGAAGGGAAGCAGCTGAAGTAATGAATAAAAGAGCTCATGAGTTCAGGCGTTCTTGTAGAACAAGGATGACAATGGAGGCAGTCCAGCGTTTTAAGAACCGTGAGAGGTATTATATACCTTGGTCTTTCGATTACCGAGGTAGAGCATATCCAATACCTGCATTCTTGACACCGCAGGATACAGACTTTGGGAAAGCATTGATAAGATTTGCTGATGAGTCGTATATTACTGAAGAAGGTAAAGATTGGTTAGCTTTTCAAGTCGCAACGACATACGGTTTAGACAAGTCAACGATGTCTGAACGACTGGATTGGACGAATGAGAACATTCCGTTGATTACCAGAGTAGCCACAGATCCAATTGGGAATATTGGTGACTGGGAGGCAGCGGATGAACCATGGCAATTCTTAGCAGCTTGTGAGGAGTATTACTCGGTAGTAACTAAACGTACCAGAAACACAAGTGGGCTATGTGTTGCCACGGATGCCACATGTAGCGGTCTTCAGATCCTCGCAGGATTAGCGAGAGATAAAAGGACAGCACAACTCGTCAATGTGTTGCCTGCTGATAGACCACAAGACGCATATAAGGTTGTAGCGGAGGTTGCCAAATGGAATTGTCCTGTGCACATACAGAAAGTAATGGACAGGAAGATAGTTAAAAGGACTGTCATGACAATCCCCTACAATGCTAAGCCTTACTCCAACAGATCGTACATTCGTGATGCACTGAAGGAAAAAGGAATTGAGATCGACAAGGAAGATCTTACCGTTACCGTAAAAGCGGTCAGGGATGCCATGCATAATGTTGTTCCTGGCCCTATGAATGTAATGAAATGGATTGAGGATGAAGTAGCTAAAGTAATTAAACGAGGATCTACTGATATACAATGGGTAACACCATCTGGATTTGTAGTACAGCAACGTATTATGAAGAAGGAAGTTAAGAGATTAGAGTTACAATTACTTGGTCGCTGTCGTCTGACAGTAGCTACTGATGATACAGATCAGGTGGATATTCTTAGGCATAAAGCTGCCACTGCACCTAATCTTATTCACAGTCTCGATGCCAGCTTATTACACTTAGGAGTTATAAGATTTAATAATCCCATAGCTCTTATACATGATAGCGTTTTGTGTAGATGTGTTGACATGAGTAATCTCTCTACTATAATAAGAGAGACATACATGCACCTCTTTGCAGAGCATGACTATCTCACCGATTTTGCAAAACAGATCGGTGCTGAAACTGAACCGCCAATCATAGGTGATCTGAATCCAGAAACCGTGATTGACTCGACTTATTTTTTCTGTTAAATGTATTCATCATTTTTTGATAGTTTCTTCACACCTCCTACAATAGTAGTGGTGTCTGAAGAGAGACTAAAGGCTGCTGAACTTAAAGCTAAGGAAAAGCAGTTGTTACAAGTTAAGGTACAGATTGAACAACTTCAAGACTTCTATGATAAATTAGAAAGTGAAGTTAAGGCATTAGCACCTACTGAAAAAGCTGTAGGTAAAGACCTAGACGCAATGGATGGTACTTGCGATGTCTAATAGAACTGTACATGTTACTGAAAATCCAGTAACCTTAGAGGGTTATCAAGCTATACTAGAACCTGGAAAGTTTGGTTATTCTCTATCGGCTGTGGTCAACAAAGATATAGTTGACAAGCTAGAAACTGAGAGGGCAGATGTCCTTAAATGGGCAGAGTCTAAGCTCAAGAATCCTAAAAGATCTACTCTTAAACCCGAACCATGGGAAGAAGTATCTGATGGGAAATATAAATTAAAATTCTCTTGGAATGAAGAGAAAAGACCACCTGTAGTTGATACTGAAGGTACACCGTTAACTGATAAGAAGACACCGCTTTATGGAGGATCTACTGTTAAACTGGGTTTCTATCAAAAGCCTTATATTCTACGGGATGGGGTTACCTATGGTAGTAGTCTCAAGTTGGTTGGCGTTCAAGTTGTTGAACTAAAATCCGACGCTGCTGGAATTGATTCAGGTGATCTAGATGAAGCTGCTGTAGCTGACCTATTTGGTAAAACAACTGGGTTTAAAACAGATAGCTCTGTAGATATAGCTGATCCGCCAAATGACGAAGACGAAGACTTCTAAATATAGGTCTAAGTTAGAGGAGAGGGTAGCCTCTCTCCTTGATACTCTAGGAGTCATATATGAATATGAATCCGTTAAAATACCCTATACTATCCAGCATCATTACCATCCTGACTTTATCCTACCTAATCATATTCACATTGAAACGAAAGGATATTGGTCTCCAGAAGACAGAAGGAAGGTAGCTGCTGTAAAAAGGGATAACCCAGATTTAGATTTAAGAATGGTATTTCAAGCACCATTTAATAAAATCTCAAAATCATCAAAAACAACATATGCCAAGTGGTGTGATAAACATGACATCCCTTGGTGTGCATTTCACACAATACCAATTGATTGGTTAGTATGAACGAAACCAGCGAATTTGTGGCTCACGAACCATGTGACAAATGTGGCTCATCAGATGCTAATTCAGTATATACTGATGGTCACAAGTTCTGTTTCGTGTGCCAAACTTATACACCTGCTGAAGGTATAAATCACAGTCACACAATGTCCACTAATAATAGTAATGTCGAACTTAAAGGACACGCACAAACTCTCAGAAGGAGAGGATTATCTCAGAAAACTTGTCAATACTTCAGGATTTTCAGAGATGGAGATACTCTACGCTTTCCATACTTTACAGCGGATGGAGTCCTCCAAGGAATCAAGGTAAAAAATAAACGAAAGATTTTCACTTATGAAGGAGTTTCCACTGATACCCTATTTGGTCAGCATTTATTCCCTACTACTGGTAAACGTATTGTTATTACTGAAGGTGAGTTAGATGCTGCCAGTTGTTACGAAGCTATGTCGGGATGGCCGATGGTATCGTTACCCCATGGAGCCGCTTCCGCAAAGAAGGATGTACGGAAAGTCATACCCTTATTACAGGGCTATGAAGAAATTGTACTCTTCTTCGATGGGGATGAGGCTGGCCGTAAGGCGACGGAGGAAGCGGCAGGCATCTTACCACCTGGCAAGGTCAAGATCGCTCGTCTCGAGGGCTATAAAGACGCCAGTGAGGCGTTACAAGCTAACGATGCTGAAGCGATTCGAAAGGCTATTTGGGACGCTAAACCGTACCGACCTGATGGTATTATTGATGGGAAGAACCTTCTTGAGATAGTAACTACACCACAAGCACCACATGATCACGAATACCCCTTCCAAGGTCTCAATAAGAAACTTCACGGGATCAGGTATGGAGAACTTACAACGTTTTGTGCTGGCTCTGGTTCAGGAAAGACCTCAATCATGCGTCACATTGCAGCTGACTTGTGCAGCAAAGGGGAGCATGTTGGGATCTTGGAGCTTGAGGCAAGTAATAGAAGAACCGCACTTGGATTAATGTCCACAGCTGTAGGCAAGAACCTGCATTTAGGAGAACACGAAGAGGAAGAACTTACATCTGCATTTAATAGTACTGTAGCTAATTGGAATTTATTTTTATTTGATGGCTTCGGTAGTTTTGACCCAGATGTAATATACAATCGAATAGAATACTTAGCAACAGGTCTAGAATGTAAAGTCATATTCCTTGATCACCTATCCATATTATTAAGTGGATTAGATGGAGATGAAAGGAGAATGATAGACGTTACTATGACCAGATTACGGAGTCTAGTTGAACGCACAGGCATAGCACTATTTTTAGTTTCGCATTTACGGAGAGCAGGAAATGACAAGCACAGCCATGAAGAAGGAGGAAGAGTTAGTTTGTCCTCACTTAGAGGATCTCACTCAATTGCTCAAATATCAGATACGGTTGTTGCCCTCGAAAGAGATCAACAGGCCGACGGCGAACGAAGCTTTACGACTGTTAGAGTGCTTAAAAATCGCTATTCAGGCGAAACTGGTGTAGCATGTGAACTAGATTACGATTTAGACACCTGTAGATTTATCGAACATGAAACTGAACCCGAATTCAACCCCCAAAGCGATTTCTAAGAAAGAAGGTATATATGAAAGTTATAGACACCCATGGTATACATATAATGAGAAGACACAAGAGATAGGAGAACCAATGTATATTAGACCTAACCCACCAACTGAAGAGGCCAAAGAACGTGCAAAGTTTAGAGACAAAACCTTCCACTGGAATAGGGACTCTCGTAATTGATACAGAAACTAACGGATTATTAAGAGATGCCACCAGAATACACTGCGTCGCCTTATACTGGCTTGAAGAAGACAGAACGGAGGCGTTTAACGATGAGAAATACTCAGAAAATCCGAAAGATCTCCCTATGGGTAGCGGATACAGTATCACCACCGCCGTATCATGGATCTCGATTGCTGAAAGGGTCGTTGGCCATAATATTATTGGGTTTGATTTACCTCTCATTAAAAGGCTCTATCCTTTCTTTGAGTATCCTCCTGTTATTGTTGATACTCTTCTGTTATCTCGCTTATATCATCCGAATTTATATGATATAGATAAGAATACTAAGAAAATACCAGAAAAATTATATGGATCGCATTCACTTGAGGCTTATGGTTATCGACTAGATGAACATAAAGGAGATTACGGTAAGACTACTGATTGGTCTAAATGGTCTCAAGAAATGCAAGATTATTGCGTACAAGACGTAGTTGTTACAAAGAAACTATGCGACCACTTCCACCCTTACCTGACTGGGTCACGTTAGAAAATCAGGTACAACAAATCCTCACCCAACAAGAAGAACATGGATGGTATTTTGATGAAAAAGCTGCACGGGAACTTGAGTCAACTCTCAGAAGAGAGTATGAAAATACTACTCAATTACTACAGCAACGCCACGCTTACGTTAGAGGACAGGAATTTTGTCCTAAACGATCTAATAGGCGAACAGGATATGTTGAAGGAGCACCTCTTACAAAACTCAAAGACTTAAATCCCACTTCAAGGGATCATATTTCATGGATTCTACAAACACATTATGGCTGGACTCCGTCATTAATGACCTCAACAGGGAAAGCCGTAATCAACGAGACAGTGTTAAAAGAGATTGGGACGGATATTGCTCTTCAATTTCTGAAACTACTGGATCTGACGAAGCAGTTAGGGATGATATCCGAAGGCGTCAACGCATGGCAGAAGCTATGTACGACATCTAGTAGAATACATCACCACTGTTCAGTAGCAACTAATACATTTAGATGCGCCCATCGTAAACCCAACCTAGCACAGGTTCCCTCAGATGAAAGATTTAGACAATTATTTATTGCGTCGAACGGCCATATACTGGTCGGTGCCGATCTTAGCGGTATTGAGCTCAGGATGCTTGCCCACTATCTCGCCAGATTTGATAAAGGACGCTATACCAAAATCCTCCTTACCGACGACATCCATTCCGTCAATGCCAAACGCATCGGGATCACCAGACGACAAGTCAAAACCGTTACTTATGCCTTCCTCTATGGAGCAGGAGACAGAAAAATCGGAGTCTCCGTTGATAAACAATTAAGTGATGAAGAAGCTACTAAGAGAGGCAAGGAGATCAGGAAAGCTTATATCGCTGCCATCCCAGGTCTTAAAGAGCTGTTGGAAGCGGTACACAAAGCTAGTGAGAGGGGTTTTCTTTATGGACTCGACCACCGTCGTATCGGCGTTGACTCGAGGCATAAGTCTCTCAACTATCTCCTACAGTCATCGGCGGCGACGATCGCCAAAAGATGGATGGTATTAGCCAATGAACATTTACCAAAAACTGCTCACCAACTTGCATTCGTTCATGATGAACTACAATTTGAATGTTCACAGTCAGAAGCGGAAGACTTGAAGTTCTTACTAGAACTAACAGCTATACAAGCTGGAGAGTATTACAAAATGAGATGTCCAGTAGCTGCTGAAGCTAAATCAGGAATGAACTGGGCAGAAGTACATTAAACCACCTATGGAATTATTAATAGATGCAGATTTCATCGTATACAAGTCGTGTGCTGCAGCCGAAACTGAAATTGATTTTGGTGACGATGTTATTCTTGTCACTAGTAACTTTAGTGACGCATTATCGGCAACACGTAGAGAACTTACCAAGATTAGAAACAAGTTTGGGGCATTCTCTGATATAAAACTGTTCTTTTCTGACAGTATAAATTTTAGGAAAAAAATTCTACCTGAATATAAAGGACATCGAAATCGTAAGAAGCCTTGTGGGTATAAACGTGTTATAAGAGAACTCAAGACTGAGTTTGATGTAATCATTATACCTACCCTTGAGGCTGACGATGCAATGGGTATCTATAGTACACAACATCCAGGTAATGTTATTGTGTCTCCTGATAAAGACATGAAACAAATCCCTGGTAAGTTGTTTAACTTAGAAGAATCATTCACAGTCACAAAAAGGGAAGGTGCTAAATGGCATCTAATACAGACATTAGCAGGCGATCAAACAGATGGTTATGCTGGTGTCCCAGGTATTGGTGTTAAACGAGCAGAGACCTTATTTACTAAGGAAGGTTATAGCTGGAAAACAGTTGTAAAAGCCTTTAAAGATAAGGATATGACTGAAGAAGATGCCTTAACAAATGCTAGATTAGCCCGTATTTTAACCATTGATGATTATGACCTCGAAAATAAAGAGCCAAAGCTTTGGTCTCCCAGACCCGATTACAAAATTGACGATGGAACAAGATCTAAAGATGAGGCTAATTGAAGATAAATTAAATGAAGGTTATGAAGAAAATAAGAAAGATATCATTACTTTGTTCCTAGCACTACAGCATCAAAACTTTGTACTAGGTAATTCACTCACAAATTTAGTAAAAAACTGGCCACATGAAGAGTACTTTTTTATCAGACCAAGCGAAGGAGTTTCGAAAGAAATACAACCTAAAAAATAGTGCTGATAGACAGACTAGAGCTGTTCAGCATAATTTAATAGTAGAAGAATTTAAGGAATTCCTTGAAGCTGAAGGTATGTTATTTATGCATGGTAGAAACCACCAAGAAAATGCATTAAAAGAGTTAGCTGATTTAGTATATGTATGCTATCAGTTTGCTGAAAATATGGGATGGTTTTTAGATGAAGCATTAAATAGAGTACATGAAAGTAATATGTCCAAACTCGGAGAGGACGGTAAACCAATATACCGAGAAGATGGAAAGGTTTTAAAAGGACCAAATTATCAACCACCAAATTTGTCTGATTTATTCTAATGACTACAGAACTTATATCTCGCACAGGGCGGGTCCAATCATGGTTGGATAATCCTGAATCCCGTCTCCCAGTGAGCTGTACAGTTTTTGTTGTAGAGGACTCAATGGAGGGAGAAAATGGAATCGAAAAATCATGGAGATACGTCAGCCACGGACTCCGATTTGGAGCAGGCGTTGCTGTCCATCTATCTAAGCTCAGACCCAAAGGAAGTGAAAACGGCAAAGGTCTTACAGCTTCTGGACCAGTATCCTTCGGAAAAATCTACTCAACATTAAATGAAACACTTAGAAGAGGTGGCGTTTATAAGAACGGTGCTGTTGTACTCCACCTTGACCTTAACCATCCTGATATTCTTGAGTTCATTACTACACCTCGGTCAGAACTCCCCTGGGTCAAGAGGTGCGTGGACATTGATACGGGATGGTGGACGAGCTGTGATAATAAAATAAAAGACGCTCTTCTACATGGCCTCAAGTCAGGAGATATCTGGCTAAATAAAGTTAAATACCAAAATGGAGAAAGAATCTATGGCAACGTCTGTCTTGAGGTTTACCTGCCCTCACGAGGAACTTGCTTGTTACAGCATGTCAATCTCGCTGCCTGTAGTGCAGGAGAGCTCAAGCAGGGTTTCGTTGAAGGTATGCAACAACTGTGCAGCCTCCATAGTAGGACAGGTGTTGGAACAACTGGAGAATACTTGCCAGATACTATCGACAGGCAAGTTGGCCTCGGAGTACTTGGTCTCGCAAACTTCCTCAGAAGGAACAGCATAACCTACGATCAATGGGGACGTGCTCTAGCTGTTGTTAATGATGGTGGTGCAATAGTCACTGCTACTGAACACCTAGCTAATATATTTAAAGAAGCTATACATGCAGCAGCTGATGTAGCTAGAGAAAATAATATGGTAAGAGCTTTTGCTATAGCTCCTACTGCCTCCTGTTCATATAGGAGTCAAGACCCTGATGGGTACACAGCAACACCTGAGATAGCACCTCCAATAGCTCGCTCTGTCGATCGTGACAGTGGCACTTTCGGAGTACAACACTATGAATATGGTAATGTTGAAATAGCAAGTGAAGTCGGTTGGAATGCTTATAAGCGTGTCGCTGACGAAACAATGAAAATGTTTAATAACACGGGACTTCTTCACGGTTATTCCTTTAATTCATGGTCAGATGTTGTGACATATGATAGGGAATTTGTAGAAGAGTGGTTACTATCACCCCAGACCTCCCTCTACTACAGCCTGCAAGTTATGGGAGACGTACAAGATAAGAGCGATGCGTATGCAGCATTAGATCAATCTGAAGTCGATGATTACTTGCAGGACATTCTCGGTAATACCGAGCCTATAACCTGTGATTGTCAAGAATGATGAAAAAAGATCCTTACGATAAATTATTTGAAAGAAAAAGAACTTGGACACCAGTCCAACCCACCAAAGGAGAGGTAAAATACGGTGCAGAAGAAACCATCAAACGTGCTCTCGCAATACGTCATATGGAGCTACCAGTTGGAGAGTTTATTACTCAAGGATTGGAAAAAGAAGTCCCCGACAATGCTCGCAAACTTCTTGAGTCGAACGTTAAAGATGAGATCAAGCATGATCTCGCTTTGGGCTACATTGTTGAAGCCCACGGTGCTGATCAGCAAGCAGAATTAGAAGCAATGAGGATAAGAGATGCATGGATTGCACACCCTGATCATACAATTACCAAAGCTCTGGTCGCAGAACGGGCTATCTTCTTCGTTCTACTCCCTTTGTTTAGGTTTAATGGGGATGCTGCTCTTCGTACTGTATCTGCCGATATCTCCAGAGACGAGCAGATCCATGTCGGAACGAATAGCCTTGTATGTACTGAGTTGGGTTTATCTTCTTCTAATTCTCTGGATAAACTTAGGAAGGCCACTATCAATTGGGTCTTACAACCTCTAGGTATAAATACTACCGATAAATATTTGGACAAAAATTTTTGGCTGGATGCAAGCGATCGCTTAATGTATGAGGGTAAAGCCCCAGAGTTTTCTGACACCAAAGCAGCTCGTATGCCAGCGTTTTTCGAGCATAGCAATGTCAACCTACCCCAATACGCTTGAGCCTTTACTAGGTCCAAGTATAGAGTCCCTCCTTCTAGAAATGGAGGAAAAATTTCCACCAGTAAACCCACATCCTAAAGAGGAGTTGAACACTATCATGTATAAAGCAGGTCAACGCTCTGTAGTTGAGTGGTATAGACATAGAGTGGAAGAGAGAGATGGCTTTAACTAATAAAAAACAGTGGTCTGAGCAACAAAGGAAAGCAGGTGAACGAGCTTTCTGGAATCAAGACAATGAGATTTGGTTCGGATGGAACTGGGTTGATCAAGATCACTGGATAAATAAAGCACAAGGAAAGTTACCTGATCTTACAGAAAGTATAGAAGGTCAGGTCGGTAACAAGAAAGGTGAGTGGAACATGTCTGGATTCAATTTAGATAGTCCACTCAATTTCTCAGGTAAACAGACTGGTATGACTGCTGATCCAGGAGTAAGGATATTTGATTCTTACCAAGAGCTAACTGACCCAGAAGGTAAGAGAGCTGCTGGATATAAAGAACAACAGGAGTTGTTTGATAAAATGAATCCTTTGTATGAAAGATACTCTGGAGCATATGATAAATACCAAGGTTCTATAGCAGATAATGATGCACTGTATCAACAAACTAAATCAGAATGGGATAGACAGAATAAAGCAGGTGATGCTGCTGACTGGTCTACTTATGAGAATCTAAACAAGAGATATGAAGCATCAAGTCAGGCATTAAATATGCTTGGAGCTGAAACAAGAAATGTTTGGGATGCATACTCCCAATTATCTGATAGGTATGCTGATACACCTGAGAAGTTTGATGAATTATATGGTAAAGAAGGTGGTACTGTTTACACAAACCCTGAAGGTAGATTCCTTAAGACAGAAGGTGATAAGTTTAAGAACCTAGACACTGGTAAAATAAGAACAGCTGATTCCTTCCAAGACTTAAATGCATTAGCTAGGAAAGATGAAAGCCAACGGTTAGCTAAAAGATTCTCACTAGCACAGCAGAAGAAAGGTGTCGTTAGAGATACTCTGGAAACAGAACGAGCTAATAAAGGCATGACTCTTGCAGAAAGATTAAAACAAGCAACTTCTGCTGTTGGAAATTGGCAAGGTCTTGATAGGAAAGGTGCTACCATAGGAGAAAAGCTTCAACCAATCAAAGATTTAGCTACAGAATTCCATAACAGAAAATATGGATTAGGGATGATACCTGAATTAGTTAGTGGTACTGCCCAAGCTGGAGATGAATACATTAAATCCCTAAAACAAACTGCAGGTCTAAAAAACTATACTAAAGAAAATCCAATGAAGATAACTTTGGATCGTGATACTAGAGTTAGAACAGCGAATACTGTAAATGAATGGTTAAATAAACAGTCTCCAGAACGTCAAGAACATTTCTTATCAGGTGGTCAGCCTACTACAGAAGAGTTAGGTCGATATGAACATGGAATGGCTCCTGATAATAGTTTGAATTATGCATTAGTGTCGAAGGAATTCGAGCGTAAAGGTGGGGGCGACGCAGGCAGGACTAGTGCTTATTATAATACAATACATAATTTAGCTGGTGGAAATAGAGATACATTTACAGGTGTTCATAGAGGGCCAGAGGGTAAGTTACGGGTAGGAGGTCTTTCAGATAATTATCAGTTTACTGATGATGAAGATATAACCGCTCTTAATCCTATACTTAAACCATTACAAAGAGCTGCTATGAGCATAGGTCAAGCTACAGGTGCTTACAAGGATCAATCAAATGAAAACATAGCAGATTATGAATTTAACCAGAGTTTGTTTTCAAAGAAAAACCAAGGAGGCACAGGTCAGACTATGAGAACACCAGCACATTTAGATTTGTCAGATGTTTATAGACCATCCATAGCAGACCTCGCAAAACAGTGGGGACGTAAGGTTTTCAGAATACCAAATTAATAAAAACAAATGTCAGCAAAAGAACGCTATGACTATTTATCAAGCGACCGTTCACAGTTTCTAACCGAAGCAGAAGACGCATCAAAACTGACCTTACCTTACCTCATCAGAGGCCATGAAGAAAATGCGAGAGGCATGAAGCAACTCAAAACTCCATGGCAATCAGTTGGAGCTAAAGGAGTAGTAGCATTAGCATCAAAGCTATCGCTATCACTCGTACCACCCCAAACTAGTTTCTTTAAACTGCAACTTGATGAGTCACAGTTAGGCTCAGATATGCCACCGGAATTAAAATCAGAATTAGACTTATCCTTTGCAAAGGTAGAGCGCACTATCCTCGATGCTATTGCTGCATCAGATGATCGTGTAGTAATACACCAAGCACTGCAACACTTAGTTGTCGGTGGTAATGCTCTTATCTTTATGGGTAAGCAAGGTCTGAAATTATATCCTCTTAATCGCTACGTTATAGAACGAGATGGAAACGGTCATGTGATTGAAATAGTCACTAAAGAACGTATCAACAAAAAGTTAATAGAAAAACAATTACCACCAGAAATCTTAGACTATGAGATGACAGATTCTGTTGTCGATGAAGGTGGAGATATCGATGGTAAACAAGAGTGCGATGTATACACTCATGTTACTAGAGAAAACAATAGATTTGTTTGGCATCAAGAAGTCCATGGTAAAGTATTAGATCAATCTTATAGTAAAGCACCAGCTGATGCTACACCATGGTTACCTCTACGATTTAACACAGTAGATGGTGAAGCCTATGGTCGTGGTAGAGTAGGTCAATTCATAGGAGATCTTAAGTCTTTAGAGGCACTCTCTCAGGCACTCGTAGAAGGCTCTGCAGCAGCTTCTAAAGTTGTTTTTGTAGTATCACCCTCAAGCACTACTAAACCCCAGACGCTGGCGAACGCAGGCAACGGAGCAATCGTTCAAGGTAGACCAGATGATATAGGTGTTGTACAAGTTGGTAAAACTGCTGACTTCCAAACAGCCTATCAACTGATGGGTCAACTTGAGAAGAGATTAAGTGAAGCTTTCCTTATACTTAATGTCAGACAGTCAGAACGTACTACCGCACAGGAAGTACAGATGACACAGATGGAACTAGAACAACAGTTAGGTGGTCTCTTTGGATTACTTACAGTTGAATTCTTAGTACCATACTTAAATAGAAAACTCTCTGTCTTCCAAAAGACTGGAGAAATTCCACGTATACCTAAAGGAATGGTTAAACCAATCATTGTAGCAGGTATCAATGCTCTCGGTAGAGGACAAGATGTACAAGCATTAGGTGGTTTCTTACAAACTATTGCACAAACAATGGGACCAGAAGCTATAGCACAGTACATTAATCCTGATGAAGTTATTAAGCGTCTTGCTGCTGCTCAAGGTATTGACGTTCTTAATCTCGTTAAGAGTATGGAAGAAATACAGCAGGAACAACAGCAACAACAAAGTCAACAGGCTGAAATGGAAGCTGTTAAGAATGCACCTCAAATGGTACAAGCACAAGCTAAACAAATGGAAGCTCAAGCTGGAGCAGAAACACCACCTCAGTAAATCATGGCAGAAACATTAACATTTGAACAAACTCCTGAAGTAACCTCTGTAGATAGTTTATCTGCAGAGGAACAGGACTCTCTTAAAGTTGGAGAGGGAATGCAAGAGGCTCAAGATAATCGTCTTGCAGGTAAGTATGAAAATGCTCAGGAACTAGAGAAAGCTTACATAGAATTAGAGAAAAAATTAGGACAGCAAACTAAAGCTGAAGAGCCTGAAGAATCTAATGAAGAAGCTACAGAACCTGAAGCTAAAGAAGAAGATAAACCTGATGATACTACAACTATTTTCGATGAGTTATGGGAACAAGCTACATCTAAAGAAGGAAAGTATAATCAAGAAACACTAGATAAATTAAATCAATTAAGTCAGACAGATTTAGCTAAGATGCATCTAGAATATAGAGCAGCTAATGGTCCAAAAGACCTATCTGAATCTGATGTTAAAGAACTTAAAGGTATTGTTGGTGGCGATGAGAATTATGCTAACATGCTTTCATGGGCTCAACAGAATCTTAATGAACAAGAAGTAAATATGTTTGATCAAGTGATGGAACGTGGCGACCCACTAGCTGCTTTCTTTGCAGTACGATCACTTGCTTATAGATACAATGATGCAATTGGACTTGATGGTAAAATGGTAACAGGAAGACCACCTAAACAAACGGCTGATGTATTCCGTAGTCAAGCTGAAGTAGTAGCAGCTATGGGAGATAGTCGTTATGAGCTTGACCCTGCATATCGTAGAGATATAATGGATAAATTAGCACGATCCCCAGATGTAAGCTTTTAATTATGGCAGTTGAAGAACAAGTAGGTAAGTGGAATCACTTACTACAGATAGCTAAGGAACCTCAGAAACCTTGGCCAGGATATCCTAACCCCATACCACCTGGGAAAGATTTTCCTAAAGATTGGCCTATACCTAAAGGTCTTGGTATCGCACATGGACCTGGTGATAATAGGGGAGTTTTAGAAAACACAGGTGCAGTAGTAAAGCCTGATGGTAAAACATGGTTACTACCTACAAAAGATGGTAAGTATAGAGAGGCTACAGATGAAGAAACAATAGAGATCTTACAACAGCTTCAACATGAAGATGAGAATAGATGGTGGCAACAACATGATCATAATCAGGCAGATGCTGGAGCCGCTACTAAACATTTACAACAATATCAAGGAAAAGGTGGTTCTTTAAAACATCATTCACCTGAGATGAGGAGATTAATCCTCAATGAAAATGTAAGAAAGTATCAATCTTAAAGAATGTGCGCCGACCTGACCTATCATCCTCGGCCTCGTTCTTTATTTTAACTATCAATGACAACTACAACTGAAGCAGGTGGAAGACAGAATATGTTTGGTACCGAGCCACAGACACAAGTACTTGACGTAGACTATTTTGAAAACGCAGAGCGTGTCAATGGTCAGCTAGCTATGATTGGTATCATTGCTGCTATCGGTTCTTATATATTCACCGGACAAATCATTCCTGGAATTTTTTAATGAAAAAACTTGCACTTACTTTAGCTGCTTCTGTATTAACAGCTCCTGCAATAGCTGGACCTTATGTTAATGTAGAAGCTAACTCATCCTATACTGGATCTGATTTTACTTCACGTACAACAGATGCACACGTAGGTTGGGAAGGTGACATCGGACAACTTGGATACTACATTCAAGGTGGACCTGCATTCATCAATGGTGACGCTGTAGATAGCGACACTCAATTCTCTGGTAAAGCTGGCGGATCAGTTAGCGCAACTGACAAGCTAGATATTTATGGAGAAGTATCCTTCCTTACAGCGGAAGGTGATACCGATAATTCTTACGGTACAAAACTAGGCGTTAAATACGCATTCTAAATTATGACAACAATCTCAGTACAAAAATCCCCTCTTCAAAATTGGGATGAATTTTGTGACTGGGTTACGAGTACCAATAACCGCCTCTACGTGGGGTGGTTTGGTGTACTTATGATACCCGCACTTTTAACAGCAGCTACCTGTTTCATCATAGCTTTCATCGCAGCACCGCCTGTAGACATAGACGGCATACGTGAACCAGTTGCTGGATCTTTACTTTATGGCAACAACATCATCTCAGGAGCAGTGGTCCCCAGCTCCAATGCCATCGGAATGCACTTCTACCCAATCTGGGAAGCAGCTAGTATCGATGAATGGCTTTACAATGGTGGACCCTATCAGCTCGTTATCATGCACTTCCTCATTGGTATCTCTGCTTACATGGGACGACAATGGGAACTTAGTTACAGACTAGGAATGAGACCATGGATAACAGTAGCTTACTCAGCACCAGTATCAGCAGCCTTTGCTGTCTTCCTTATATATCCATTCGGACAGGGGAGTTTCAGTGATGGTATGCCTCTTGGTATTTCCGGTACTTTCAATTTTATGTTCGTCTTTCAAGCCGAGCACAATATCCTCATGCATCCATTCCATATGTTGGGTGTTATTGGGATGTTCGGGGGAGCTTTATTCGCTGCTATGCACGGAAGTCTCGTTACTTCCTCACTTGTTAGGGAAACAACTGAAAACGAATCGCTTAATTACGGATATAAATTTGGCCAAGAGGAAGAGACGTATAACATCGTCGCAGCTCATGGCTACTTCGGTAGATTAATTTTTCAATATGCGAGCTTTAATAATAGCCGTTCTCTTCATTTCTTCTTGGCCACTTTCCCAGTCGTTTGCGTATGGTTTACCTCTATGGGAGTCTCAACTATGGCTTTCAATCTCAACGGCTTTAACTTTAACCAGTCTATCTTAGACTCAAGTGGTCGAGTAGTACCTACGTGGGCAGACGTTCTTAACCGTGCCAACTTAGGTATGGAAGTAATGCATGAGAGAAATGCACATAACTTCCCACTTGACTTAGCTTCAGCTGAAACATCTGAAGTTGCATTATTAGCACCAACTATAGGATAATACTATGCCAAAAGGAAAAGGTACCTACGGTACTAAAAAGGGACGACCCCCTAAAAAATAACGCCACGTCCGTTCATCCTTAATTGGACGCATGACATCGAACCATGGAACGGGGGTTCGGTACTGGAGTTTACTATGTCAATCAAAGTAACCTACGTGTATCGTGGCACAAAGTACACCAAAACAATTAGTCGTTAATGGCTCAACAAACATCCGCAATGCAAGCAAGCATTACACGATTTGCACCAGAACCCGAAGCACACCATAACAAACCAGAGGAACATCCAGACACTCTACCGAGTGATATGCAACCTAAAGGTGTTGATGAAGAATACACTTCATTAGAACAAGCTTTAATGGGTGAATGAAATTCAATGAAGTATGGCTGGGAGTTTACGGACTCCTAGCTTTTTTTATATTGATACAAGTATTACATACTAATTATCATAGAAAAGCTGCACCTTATTGTGCAGGGATAGAAGCACCTCAGAGTCGGACTTCTATCTAATTGGCATTGGCCGGATACGTCCGATACCCTTTGCCGTCTAGACGGTGGGAAAGACCACAACGGATAAATTGATCAAAAAATTTTCAGCTGAAGAAACTATATAAACTTTTAAATTTACATTAAACAATGGCTCATCAGAGTACAGATTTGACCACCTCCTTGACGAGGCCAGGTCAAAGTAACGCAACTGGTGACGCACGTGCTTTATACCTAAAGCTGTTTAGTGGAGAGATGTTCAAAGGATTCCAACACAATGCTATTGCTAGGGATCTTGTTATGAAGCGTACCCTAAAGAATGGGTCTTCATTACAGTTCATCTATACTGGTCACACAAAGGCCGAGTATCACACTCCAGGAAACGCTATACTAGGTAACACAGACGGTGCGCCTCCAGTAGCACAGAAGACAATCACAGTTGATGATCTTCTAATCTCTAGTGCATTCGTATATGAACTAGATGAAACTCTTGCACACTATGAATTGCGTGGTGAAATCTCTAAGAAGATTGGTTATGCACTTGCCGAAGCTTATGATAAGAAGATCTTCAGAACGATTGCTCTAGCAGCTCGTGCTTCACATCCTATTACTGCTTCTCCAGGTCCAGAGCCAGGTGGTTCAACCATCAAACTCGGTACTGGTAAAGAGTACGATGCCCAAGCATTAGTTGATGGCTTCTTCGAAGCTGCTTCAATTCTTGATGAAAAGAATGTACCTAAGCAAGGACGTACAGCTGTACTATCTCCAAGACAGTACTATGCTCTAGTCTCTCAGGTATCTACTAACATCTTGAATCGTGACTATGGTAAC
>MPLT02244892.1_pt1 | contig 19251 bp, 23 predicted proteins | sample 1617391 | NCBI WGS metagenome assembly MPLT02 (sample SAMN05944800, study PRJNA350692) | marine metagenome | biome: marine; feature: ODZ; material: water; isolation source: 70 m water sample filtered on 0.2 um supor filter | place: Pacific Ocean | collected 2012-04-08 | depth 70m m
CCACATATTGTTAATTTCGCTAGAGCTGAGGGCCTTGAAAGTCATGCAGATTCGATCCGTTTAAGGGGAATTGATAATGAATAAAATCCCTTCGCCGCGCGATGATCTAGATTCCCTTGACGGATACCATTCTCCACAACTAGACGTTCAGGTAAAGCTCAATACAAATGAAGCTCCCTTCCCGCTGCCTTCTCTTTTTACTCAAGAAGTCGAATCTGAGATAGGAAAATTCGATTTAAATCGTTATCCGAATCTCTCGGCAAGTGAATTATGTGCAGCGATAGCGGCTAAGGAACTTTTAAAGGAGAGTGAGGTTTTTGTTGCCAACGGATCTAATGAAATAATACAGCTAATTTGTTTGGCGTACGGTGGTAATGGAAGATCAGCTTTGGTTTTCGAACCTACCTACGCGATGCATAGTCAGATTTCTAAGATTACAGGAACTCGAGTAATTGAGGGATTTCGAAATGAAGAATTTCGAATCGATAAAGATGCTGCACTTGAAATAATTGCCCAAGAGAAGCCAGATATAGTTTTTCTTTGTTCGCCAAATAATCCGACAGGCAATGTCGAAGATTTAGATTTAGTCGAAGCAATTCTTTCTGAATTGAACTCGACTGGTGGCTTATTGGTTCTTGATGAGGCCTATAAGGAATTCTCTGAGACGTCATCAAATTTGGCTGTGAATGCCGAATCGAATCTTGTTTTTATCCGTACTTTTTCAAAAGTTTGGTCTTTAGCAGGGATTCGTCTTGGCTATTTGCTTGCCCCAGAATGGTGCATAAATACACTTAGAGGCGTTTCTCTTCCATACCATCTAGATTCTGTAAAGCAAAAAATAGGTGTTTTGGCTTTAAAGCATGAAGAGCAGATGATTCAGAGAGTTATCGATACACAAAAGGAAAGAAAACGGGTTTTTGAAGAGTTATCTTCTTTACCTGTACGAGTATGGCCTTCAGAGGCAAACTTTTTACTGTTTAAACCTGAGGACTTCGATGCCTATAAATTATGGAAAGGACTTTTAGAAGAAGGAATACTGGTCCGCGATTGTTCCAGCTGGGAAGGTTTGGATGGTTGTCTGAGAGTTACGATTGGTAGCGAAAGTGAAAATAATACTTTTTTAACAGCAATAAGGAAGATAATTAAATGACAGATCGACAAGCTTCTATTGAGAGAAAAACAAAGGAAACAAATATTGAGGTGACACTTAACCTCGATGGTGGAGATTCTTCTATTGAGACGGGGATACCTTTTTTTACTCACATGCTTGAGCAATTAGCTAAACATTCCGGCATGGGTCTTTTGGTCAAATCGATTGGGGATTTAGAAGTTGACGCGCATCACACTGTAGAGGATGTTGGTATTTCGATTGGTGAAGCGTTTAACAATTCGCTCGGTGAGAAACTTGGAATTAGAAGATTTTCTTCGGTCAGTGTTCCCTTGGATGAGGCGCTAATTGATGTAGCGCTTGACATTTCTGGTCGAGCTTATTGTAATTATGAAATTGATTTCCCGGGGGAGAAAATTTTAGGTGAACCACCATTTGACCCGCAATTAATGGAGGAATTTTGGAGAGCTTTTGTTGCTGCAGCGAAGGTAACTCTTCACATTTCGATGGTGCGTGGAAAAAATACACACCACATAGTTGAAGCTACGTTTAAAGGGGTAGCACGCGCGTTAAGGGACGCAGTAAAGATTGAAAGTTCGGATCTTCCTTCAACGAAAGGTTCCTTGTGACCTTTAGACCATCGGTCGCAGTGTTTGATTACGGAATAGGAAATTTAAGGTCAGCACAAAAAGCTCTTGAATTTGCTGGAGCGGAAGCAACTCTAACAAGCGACAAATCTATTTTGAAAGAAGCAGATGGAGTCGTCCTGCCCGGTGTTGGGGCATTTGGTAGATGTGCAGAGGCGCTTAAGGAGAGCGACTTGTTCGATTTAGCAGCATCGATGGCTAAAACAGCGGCTTTAGGCGGAAAACCTTTTTTAGGTATTTGCGTAGGGATGCAACTTTTGTATTCAGGGAGTGAGGAATCTCCATCGGTGGATGGTTTAGGAGTTGTCAGTGAAGAAGTTAAAGCTTTAGAAGGGGATGTAAAAATTCCACAGATGCAGTGGAATAAATTAAAATTCAATGTTTCCCATCCGATGTTTGAAGGAGTCGAAAAGGATACGTGGGTTTATTTTGTGCACAGCTATTCAGCGCCGAAAACGAAAGAAAGTATCGCTGTCTGTGATTATGGAATAGAAGTAAATTCTGCAATTGCTATAAACAACTTATGGGCTACACAGTTTCACCCTGAAAAATCTGGAGAAACTGGGATTGCTATTCTCAGAAATTTTCTTTTCTTGTTAGAAAATGTTGGATCATGAAAAAAAGTGTTTTTCCTGCCATTGATCTAATTGATGGAAAATGTGTTCGTCTGTTGCAAGGTGAGTACTCAAACGAAACTCAATATAACGATGACCCTATTTCACAAGCATTATCTTTTCAAGATGAAGGAGCGTCATGGCTCCATATTGTCGATTTAGATGCAGCTAGAACAGGAATTGCGAACAATTCTTTAGTCATCGAAAATATTGCTTCCAAACTGGAGATACCTATCCAAGTTGGAGGCGGGATACGTACTCTTAGCGATGCACGTTCGATTTTTGATTCAGGCGTTACTCGCGTGGTACTTGGGACAGCAGCCATTAAGAATCCCTCTCTAGTTGATGAGGTGACTTCTATCGGAAGAGTCGCTGTTGGTGTGGATTTACGAAACAACAAGGTAGCTGTTAACGGTTGGGAAACTGAAACCGATTTTTCCTATATGAGTGTCTTTGAAAGATTTGAAAAAATAGGTGTCGATGCTTACATTGTCACTCATATAGAGAGAGACGGCACCCTAGAAGGACCAAACGTCGATTCTTATAGAGAGCTTATTTCATTCACCTCAAAAGATGTCATTGCATCTGGTGGAGTTGGTACAACTGCTGACTTGCAGGATTTGAGCAGACTGTCTGTTAATGGAAGGACTCTTAGTGGTGTAATTATAGGACGTGCCTTTTACGAGAAAAAGTTTTCTTTATCAGAAGCTATTACTGCTTTCGAGTTGACATGAAGGTAATACGTATAATCCCTTGTTTGGATGTGGATAAAGGTCGAGTCGTTAAAGGCGTAAATTTCGTTGATATTCGAGATGCAGGAGATCCAGTCGAATTAGCTTCTCTCTACAATCAGCAAGGTGCTGATGAAATTGTCTTTTTGGATATCACTGCTTCTTCTGATTCGCGCGAGACGCTTTACGAAGTTGTCAGAAGGACAGCTGAAGAAATATTTATACCATTCACCGTCGGTGGAGGCATTCGCTCCGTTGAAGATGCCAGGCAGATCTTACGACTAGGAGCAGACAAGGTATCGCTTAATACAGCCGCGGTTATGAGACCAGATTTGATAAGCGAGATCGCTAATGAATTTGGCAATCAGTGCGTTGTGGTTGCTATCGACGCAAGACGAAGTGATGCAACTTCGTGTGGTTTTGAAGTTTTCACACATGGAGGTAGAGAAGGGACGGGACTGAGCCTTCTTGAATGGGCATACGAAGCCGTTGAAAAGGGCGCAGGCGAAATCCTTTTAACTTCGATGGACAGGGACGGAACAAAAGATGGTTTCGATATTGAAATGCTTAAAGCTGTGGGTAAGAAGATAAGCGTTCCACTAATTGCTAGCGGTGGTGCAGGGAGTTCTAAGGACATGGTTAACGGAGCTTTGTTAGGAGATGCTGATGCACTTTTAGCTGCTTCAATTTTCCATTTTGGTGAATTGACAGTTTCTGATGTAAGAAAAGAATTGTTAAAAGCAGGGTTGACTGTGAGAGGCGCTTAATCAGGTAGCCGATACCGTAACTTCTGTGAATGATTCAAAAGTAATAAAGATGCCTGGTCCTGCTGAGGATGAAGGTCTTCCGATAAAAATGCTAAACGATCGAATTCTGGTCCAGCTAGACGATGAAGATGGAGAGAGGAGATCAACAGGTGGAATTCTAATACCTGCTACAGCTCAAATGGGGAAGCGTCTGGCTTGGGCAGAGATTGTTGCAGTTGGGCCGAATGTGCGTTCAATGGAAGTAGCTGACAGAGTGCTTTTTAATCCAGAGGATAGGTATGAAGTTGAGGTGAGGGGTCTCGACTACATAATTTTGCGTGAACGGGATATTCATGCAGTTGCTTCTAAACGCCTAGAAGAGGGAAGCACTGGGCTTTATCTGTAATTATTAATTACATTTTGTGCGGGAAAAATCATAGACTTGTCGTATGGAAAATGAAAAAGGAAAGTCTTTCAAGATAGATGACGAAGAGATATCACGTATTTCTTTTAATTCTGATGGGTTAGTTCCAGCAATCATTCAAGAGCACGATTCTGGAAAAGTTTTGATGATGGCATGGATGAATAAAGAATCTCTTAAGGAGACTCTTTCCACTGGAAGAACGTGGTTTTGGAGTAGGAGTCGTCAGGAGTACTGGTGTAAAGGTGAAACTTCCGGAGATAGACAATTTATTCAAGAGGCTTTTTACGATTGCGATTATGACACTCTACTTTTTTCGGTAATTCAGGAAGGCAACGGGGCATGTCATACGGGTGAGTTCACCTGCTTTTTCACTTCTTTTGGTTCTAATGAATAGTGACCTAGAAATCTCACCATCCTTTGAGGAATTCAAAGAAATGGCGAGGAAATACAATGTTCTTCCCGTTTGGACAGAAATTTTGGCTGACCTGACAACTCCTGTTGCACTGTTTAATCGATGCGTCGGAGATAAAGAAGGATTTTTACTAGAAAGCGTTGATCGTGGAGAGCATTGGGGAAGATGGTCATTTATAGGCGGTAAGCCATTAGCAACGATTACAAGCGAGAAAGATGAAATTAATTTAGAAGGTTCCTTACCGATTCCAGTTACTTCAGAAATGGGTTTACTTGAACTTTTAACCAGCCTTTTAGATGTGTTTGAAAGTCCCTCACTTGAAGATTTCCCCCCTTTACATGGTGGAGTAGTGGGGTATTTGGGTTATGACATAGTAAGAGAAGTTGAAAATCTGCCTAATGTGCCTACAGACGACAAATATTTGCCAGATTCAAAACTTTCCGTGATCGGTGATTTGGTCGCAATTGACCATTGGAAACAAAGGGCTTTTCTTATTTCAAATGTCTTGATTGATGAAGGAGACACTGCCGACACCCTTGTAGAAAAATATCAGAATGCTATCGCTAGATTGGATGAGTTGGCTTTGGCTGGAGCTACAGGCATGGAGGAACCACTGATGTTCCCCCCTCCTTCTGATGAAGATTTACCAGATGTGAGTTCAACCTTTGAAACAGATCAATTTTGTTTAGCTGTAGAAGCAGCCAAAGAGCACATAATAAATGGAGATATTTTTCAAGTGGTTTTGTCTCAAAGATTTGATGTTGAGTTAGAGGCTGACCCTTTTGACGTTTACAGAGTATTGAGGCAGATAAACCCAAGTCCTTATATGTATTTCTTCCGTTATGACGAACTAACAATTGTCGGAGCATCCCCGGAACCAATGGTGCGTTTAGTCGAAGGTAAAGTTTTTTCACGACCTATCGCAGGAACAAGGAAGCGAGGGAAAACCGATGAAGAGGACCGTCTTCTTGCCTCAGAACTTAAAGAAGATCCTAAAGAATTAGCGGAACATGTAATGCTCCTTGATCTAGCAAGAAATGATGTTGGTCGTGTGGTCGAGTTTGGCAGTGAGAAGGTCGATGAGACAATGACATTAGAAAAATATAGTCATGTAATGCATCTAACGAGTCAAGTTTCGGGAGACCTTAGAAATGATCTTGGCCCAATTGATGTTTTAAAAGCAACTCTTCCAGCAGGCACTGTTTCCGGTGCTCCCAAAGTAAGGGCAATGCAAATAATCGATGAGCTGGAACCCACTAAACGCGGACCCTACGCAGGAGTGGTTGGATATTTTGATTTTTCAGGAAATATAGATACAGCAATCACAATAAGGACAATGATTGTAAAAGATGGACTTGCCTCTGTTCAGGCTGGAGCCGGAATAGTTGCGGATAGTGACCCACATGCTGAGGACCTCGAGTGTAGAAATAAGGCTCGTGCATTACTTGGAGCAATACCAGCAGCTCGAAGAATGTCAAAACAACGTCGCAGTCAAAAGTAATTTTTTATGAGAAGCGGAAAATAATTAGATGACTTACCTGCAGAGAATTTTAGATTCTCACCGTTTGCGCGCTCAAAATGACAACAGGGATTTTGAATCGTTATATGAACAAGCAAGCACGTTGCCTCCTACGAGAGGTTTTAGAGAGTCACTAGTAAACAATTCGGAAACAGAAATAGCAGTTATAGCGGAGATTAAGAGACGTTCCCCTTCAAAAGGTAATTTATTCGAAGATCTTGACCCCAAAGTATTAGCAGCGGAATATGAAATCGGTGGAGCTGCTGCAATTTCTGTTCTAACAGATGAAGACAGTTTCGGTGGCTCCGAACAAGATTTGATGACGGCATCCGACAGTGTGAAAATACCAATTTTGCGTAAAGATTTTACTGTTGACAGCAGAGATATTTGTGATGCACGAGTTATGGGAGCGGATGCAGTTTTATTGATTGTTTCTGCACTAGACCAATTTGAATTGAAGGATTTTTTACAACTTTCGGTTGAACTCGACTTGGATCCGTTAGTTGAAGTTCACGATGAAAAAGAGTTAGAGCAGGCACTGTCAGTTGGTGCTGAACTGATTGGAGTAAATCAAAGGGATTTAAAGTCATTTAAAGTGAACCCTTCGAGGGCATTAGATTTAATTTTACAAATCCCCAAATCAGTTACAGCGGTAGCAGAGTCCGGAATAGATGGTCCTGAAAGCGCCAGAAAGTTGAGAGAAGCTGGATATTCCGCTCTATTAGTGGGGGAGTTGCTCGTTAAATCAGTGAACCGAATAAAAATGCTCTCTGATTTGAGAGGCACGTTTCCTGGAAAGATAAGCGACTGAAATGGGAACGAATAACATTTTTGTAAAAATTTGTGGTGTTACCAACCAAGAAGATGCATTTAGAGCAGTTGATTTTGGTTGTGATGCGCTTGGGTTCAATTTTGTACCTACTTCTAAAAGAAGAGTAGAGGTTGACTTTGTTGAAAGTATTGTTAGGAAATTGCCAAGTGAAATGATAACTGTTGGAGTTTTTAGTGATTTCACCCCAGAAGAGGTAATTGATGTGATCGGAAAGACGGGTCTAAATGCTGCACAGCTTCACGGAAATGAAACTTATGAAGATTGTCAGTTAATTGCCAATAGTGTCCCTTTTACGATCAAGGCTTTGCCTGCTGGTTCAGCACACTTAAAGAATTTTTCAGAGTTCGGTGTTGATGTTTTATTGTTAGATTCTGAGACTCCCGGTGAAGGGAAAAAGTTTGACTGGAATTTTTCAACTGAATCTTTAAAAGATGAAAAAATACTTCTAGCAGGTGGATTAAACGCCAGTAATGTCCGTGCAGGTATTGATAAATTTTCACCTTTCGGTGTGGATGTTGCAACCGGCATAGAGTCTAAACCCGGTCGCAAGGACCCAAAGCTTATGAAACTTTTTATTGAAAACGCCAAGTCAACTAGAGCAAGAATGGACTAATAGTTTTCTAGAATGGAAGCATTATGAGTTTGAAAAATCCTAATGAAAAAGGACGGTTTGGTCCGTTCGGCGGAAGGTATATTCCGGAAACCTTAGTTCCAGCATGTCATGAACTGGAAAAATCCTTTATCGAGGCATGGGAGGATGATTCTTTTCGAAAAGAGCTAGATTCACTCTTGTCTGATTATGCGGGAAGACCATCCCCAATAACAGAGTGTTTAAATCTTTCCGCTGAGCTTAACTGTCGCTTGTTGCTAAAAAGAGAGGATTTAAATCATACTGGTTCCCACAAAATCAATAATGTATTAGGTCAAGCGTTATTAGCTAAAAGAATGGGAAAAAAACGCTTAGTGGCTGAAACAGGTGCTGGACAGCATGGTGTAGCAACAGCAACGGCAGCTGCTCTATTAAATCTTGAATGTTGTGTTTACATGGGCGAGGTGGATGTAAAGCGGCAAGAATTGAATGTTTTCAGAATGAAGTTATTAGGCGCGGAAGTGAGAAGTGTCGAATCTGGAAGTAAGACCTTAAAAGATGCCGTAAATGACGCAATGCGTGACTGGGTGGCAACTGTGGAGGATTCCTATTATTGCTTGGGCTCAGTAATGGGACCACATCCATATCCGTGGATGGTCAGAACCTTTCACGAGGTGATTGGAACAGAGGCACGAAAACAGTCGGAAGAGATTTTAGGTACAACGCCCGATGTTGTTTGTGCTTGCGTTGGGGGTGGGTCTAACGCGATAGGTATTTTTTCTGGTTTCGTTGATAGTGATGCGGAATTAGTTGGTGTGGAGCCAGCTGGTGGAGCGGCGATAGGACGGGGTGTCCCAGGGGTTGTACATGGAATGGAATCATTTCTGATGCAAGATGAATTCGGCCAAGTTCTAGAAGCCGAGTCGATAAGTGCAGGGCTTGATTACCCAGGTGTAGGTCCTGAGCATAGCTATCTTTCGTCGATTGGAAGAGCTCGTTACGAGTCAGTAACTGATGAAGAAGTAATCGAAGCCTTTCAGTTGCTAAGCCGAACAGAAGGTCTAATTCCAGCACTTGAGCCAGCACACGCTCTTGCTTGGATTTCACGAGAGCGAGACTACTTGTCCGGCAAAACAGTTTTACTGAATCTTTCAGGAAGAGGCGATAAAGATGTTGGACAAATGATGGAAATATTGAATGTCTGAGAATGTTCAGATCGAGTCGGTGCTTCGAAAACGTATAGATTCCGGTAAGAAGGCGCTAGTGGTCTATATAACTGGTGGGTTGGGAGAAGATTGGATCCAAACTATGCACTCAGTAATTGAGGCTGGAGCAGATGTTGTAGAAATTGGAATTCCTTTTTCCGACCCTGTTATGGATGGACCTATTATTCAGATGGCGAATGATTCTTCAATGGAATCAGGTTCCACACCTGTAACAATTTTAAATGATCTAAGAGGGGAAAATCCAGCTGCCCCTTTGGCTGCAATGACATATTACAACCTTGCTTACAGGATGGGACATGAAAGATTCGCTTCTGGTTTGGCCTCAGCTGGGATTTCTGGCTGCATACTTCCTGATTTACCTTTGGAGGAGTTTGATATTTGGTCTGAATCAGCAACTCATTATTCGATTGAAACAATCCTGTTAGCTGCTCCTACAACACCTGATGAGAGACTCGTGGAATTATGTTCAAGAAGCTCTGGATTTGTGTATGCGGTAGGACTTCTTGGAGTCACGGGGATACGTTCTGAGCTTGCTGATAGTGCGATTAAAATTGCGGCGCGAGTTAAAACTGCCACTTCAAAACCAGTATTAGTGGGAGTTGGAATTGGAACCCCAGAACAAGCTGTTCAAGCCTGTGAGGTTAGTGATGGTGTAATTGTGGGGTCTGCTGTTGTGCAAGAAATGTTAAATAGTGCTTCCCCAGAAAAGGTCGGGGAGCTAGTTTCAACCTTTCGAAATGCTTTGGATAAAAACTGCTAAAAATCAGGACTTTTTGTATTTTTAGCCGAAAAGTCCAAAAAAAGCCTAAATTAAAGGTTTTTTTCTAAAAAACCCCCTTTAAAACGGGGTTAAATGCTTGACATTGCACCGAAAAACGTGTCGCGTGTCGTTGTACCCAATGTGGGTACGTAAATAAACAAGGGAGACGGTGGATGAACAAGAGTGATTTGATCGCAGCAATGGCCGAAAAGGCTGGCGTTTCGAACAAAGATGCTGGAGCTTGCCTCGACGCTATGTTCGATGTAGTGGCGGACGCAGTGGCTGCTGGAAATGAGAAGGTCACAGTACCAGGATGGATTTCGTTTGAGCAGACAGTTCGTAAAGCTAGGCAAGGTAGAAACCCTCAAACCGGAGAAGCTATCAGTATTCCGGCTACAAAGGCAGTTAAGGTTTCTGCAGGGTCTAAGCTAAAGGCAGCCGCTAAGAGTGGTGGACCTCCAATGGGAATGTAAGTATTTCTTACATTTATTGAGTATTTTCAGGGGCCTGCCGGATTATCGGCAGGCCTTTTGAATTTGGCGGTTGTTATGAATTTTCCAAAACCTGAAGAAGTTATCCCACATAGAACTCCGTTTGTCTTTTTAACTGAAGTTACAAAACTGGACGCTCCTAAATCGGCGGAAGCGTATTGGCAGTTGACAGAAAATGAGGACTTTTTTGCTGGGCATTTTCCAGACTTTCCGACTCTTCCCGGTGTTTTAATGTGCGAGTCAATTGCGCAACTAGGGGCCTACACGTTGCTTTCTGATCAAAATTTCCATGGCCTATTACCAATGTTTGGTGGTATTGACAAGGTTAGGTTTAGGCGGCGAGTGGCACCGGGCGAGAAACTGGATCTCTCGGTGGAACTATCGAGGATTTCTGCACGTGGAGGGAAGGGTAGTGGTCAAGCTTCTGTAAATGGGGAACTGGCTTGTAGCTGTGACTTGATGTTTGTGTTTGCGACAGTTTAAGAAGCAGGTCCAATAACTAAACATCCGTTATGTCCGCCAAAACCAAAGGAATTTGAAATAGCGGGTGATGGGGTCCACTCCACGGGTTCATTATGCACCAAATTTATTGGTGGCATTTCAGGATCAGGATTTGTGAATCCAGCGGTTGGTGGCAAAAGAGATTTTTGAATGGCCATAACCACTGCAACAGCTTCAATTGCACCTGCTGCGCCTAATGTATGACCGGTGATTCCTTTTGTTGATGAAACTGGTGGTCCATCGGCGCCAAAAACTGAATTTATAGCTTGTGCTTCTCCTAAATCATTTAACGGTGTTGAAGTGCCGTGAGCGTTGATGTACCCAACATTCTCAGATTGTATTCCAGAATCTTCTAAAGCTAGTCGTATGCATCTTTCAGCTCCTGTACCTCCTGGCGAAGGGGCAGTTATGTGATGGGCGTCAGCATTGCTAGCACCACCTAATATTTCCGCATAGATCGTTGCTCCTCTTGCAATTGCCATTTCTTTTTCTTCAAGCACAAGAATTCCCGCACCTTCTCCCATCACAAACCCATCTCGATCGAGGTCAAATGGTCTGGAAATTCCTTCTTTAGAGAAAGCCGTCATATTAGTAAAACCTGCGATTGAACTGCCTGTAAATGCAGCCTCGGTCCCACCAGCAATCACTACATCGCATCGATCTGAAGCGATTAAACGAGCGGCATTTATGATTGCGTGAGTTCCAGCGGCGCATGCTGTACAAGTGTTTTCTGCTGGACCTTGAAAACCGTATTTCATTGATACTGCTGCTGATGCGGCATTAGGCATCATCATGGGGACAAGGAAAGGAGATACTCGTCGAGAGCCTTTTTCTAGCAATATTTCAATTTGTTCTTCTAGGGTTTCGATCCCACCTATACCTGTACCGATAAAAACGCCTGATCTGTCTGTTGTGGCAGTTAGTTCACCAGTTTGCTCCATCGCCATTTGTGCGGCTGCGATAGCAAATTGGGTACACCGATCAGAGCGGCGAGCATCTTTAGGATTTTCGAAGTAGATAGATGGATCAAAATCGATGACGCGCCTGTCACCTATTTGTGGTGTTCCACAGAGACCATCCCAAAAAGATTCAATCCCTGTTCCACAGGATGCAACAACTCCTATGCCTGTAACGACGACCTTTCGGTTCGTCATTACAGCTTGCTTGTGATTAATTCAAATGCCGCTTGGATCGTGTTGATTCCTTCTAATTCTTCTTCTTCAACAGTCACACTAAACTCTTCTTCGAGCGCCATGACTAATTCGACTAAGTCAAGACTGTCGGCGTCTAGGTCGTCAGCAAAATTGGCTTCAGGTGTTACTTGTGCTGCATCAACTGATAGAACCTCAACAGCACATTTCTGAAATCTTGCAAAATTGTCGTCACTCATTTGAACTCCTTATATTCAACTGCCCACACAACAATAGAGGGTTACTTAACTTCTACCAAGCTTATTAGGGAAGGTTTATCCCATGTAAAGGCCGCCATCAACTGGGATTACGCTACCGGTGATATATGAGGCGTTTTCTGAGGATAAAAAGGCGATAATTTCGCCGATTTCTTGCGGTTCCCCTAATCTTCCAAGTGGAATTGATTCGATGTATTCCTCTATTTGGTCATCTGATAATTTTTCTAACATGTCTGTCTTTACAGCACCTGGAGCGACCACGTTAACGGTGATGTTACGAGAAGCATATTCCTTAGCAAGTGATCGACTAAGTCCTAGAAGAGCCGATTTTGAAGCAGCATAGCTGCTTTGTCCGACTTGGCCGATTCGACCTGAAAGGGAAGATACGAAAATTATTCGACCCCATCGATTTTTCATCATTCCTCTTAACGCCTGTTTTGCTGTTCTGAATGCTCCGGTCAGGTTTGTATCTAAAACTTCAGAAAAGTCCTGGTCGGTGGTTCTGGCGGTTAGTGCGTCTCTAGTAATGCCTGCATTAGCAACTAAAATTTCTACAGTTCCAAGAGTTTCTTCGACTTCTTTGAATGCTCTATTTACATGTTCTTGATCGGTGACGTCACAGGAAAAGGAATGAATACCTAACTCTTCGATTCCATCAGGAGGTGTTTCTCGGTATGTGATTGCTACTTTGTTTCCTTTTGAAGCAAAAGTTTTCGCAGTAGCAAGACCTATACCTCTATTTCCACCGGTTATGAGAACTACACGTTCCATTTTTTCCTTTTTTATTGTTAGATAAAGGTTAGCTTATGAAGACTTGTCGGTCATGTTACACGTAGCCAGGCAACAGGTTGACTGGCTGTTAGTCGCTCTTCTGATACAGCGATCCAACCCATAAGTTCTCCAGAAAAAGGTGAGTGGATCTCGACACTTCCGACATGTCCAAGAAGTTGACCGTTAGAAACTTTCTGCCCAATCTCTAGATTCGATACGGGTATGAACAGGCCAGCGGCGGGGCTGACCACAAGGCGGTCTGTTGAGAAAAGGTGTTCACCTTCGTGACTCGCTCCTGATCCTTCACTTGTTGACGTTGGTGCAATTAGATCAAGTAGTTGATCTAAGTCGCTTGGTTTGTTTATGTTCAAACGCTGAGTATTTGGCTCCGCCCTTTTAGTGAGTCCAGTCAGTACTTTTCCTGGGCCGATTTCAATGAATGTAGAAAATTTCAGTTCTAGCAATGTTTCCATTGTCTGTGTCCATCTAACAGGACTACATAATTGAGCAGACATGAGTGCTCTCCATGTTTCTGGATTTTCGTGTGCCATCCCGTCAACATTTGCAACCACAACTCCAGATGGTGGTCGTATGTCAGTATTTTCTATTGCTTCGGATAGTTCGCTTCTTGCTGAACTCATTAATGGAGTATGAAAGGCGCCTGCAACTGAAAGTTGGGTAACTTTTTTCGCACCCATTTTTCTTGCTAATTCACTCGCTTCTTCTATCGCTGAAATATCACCGGCAATGACCAGTTGGCCAGGTGAGTTGTAATTAGCCACCCAAACATCACCATCAATCTCATTGCACAATTCTTCAACATCACTATCGGAGAGACCTATTACGGCCGACATCGTCCCTGGTTTTTCTTCGATTGCTTTTTTCATTGCGTTGCCTCTGATGTTTACTAGTTTGGCTGCGTCGAAAAAATCAAGAGCACCTGAAGCTGTGAGAGCGCTATATTCTCCGAGGCTATGACCTGCGTGGCCAGTTGAATCTAGACCTAGTCGCTCTACTGCATCTAGAACAAGCATGCTCAGTACGAAAGTGGAGAGTTGAGCATTTTGCGTTTCTCGTAAAGAGTCTTCATCAGCGTTGATGAGTAAATCGGAAAGATTCACTTGTGTAGCGTCTGATGCCTCTTCGATGAGTTCCCATGATGGATGATTTAACCAACTGGTTCCCATGCCAGAAAATTGTGAACCCTGACCGGGGTATGTAAAGACGATCATTTTTGCTCCTCTTGTAAGAACATTTTGCCCTGTAAGTTCAAAAAGCAGAGCAAAAGGAAAAAAAACCTGAAAAGAAGTGACTCTGCCTTAACGTTTAGCCTGCGATTCTGCTAATAATTCAAAAAAAAGTGTGAGATACTTATTCTGTTAATTATTTGTAAGGAAACTTAAAAGAGTACAAATATGCCCGTAATTTTTGCATTCCTAAAACATTCTTCTTATTTGGTTACTTAATGCCAGCGTTTGTAGTAGTTCTAATTCTTATTTCAGCTCTATTTCATGCAAGCTGGAATGCTTTATTGCATCGATCTGAAGATCCGTCAATGTCAATTGTTGTTAGCTATTTGAGTTTTGGTGTTTTTCTTTCTCCGGCTCTAATTATTGATCCTCCCACTGAAGTGATCGGATGGGCTTTACTCTCCGGATTGTTTCATGCGGTTTATATAACGATGCTCTCGTTTGGTTATCAGATTGGAAGTCTTGGCATTGTCTATCCAATTTCACGAGGGGTGGCGCCATTGCTTGTTGCTCTGGGCGGCTGGGTAATTCTGAATGAAACGCCGTCAATGAGCACGACGTTAGGTCTTTTTTTACTTACTAGCGGATTGATGCTTATTGCAGTTTTAGCGAAAAATATTAAAGAAACTCGCGCTGTGATGATTGCATTTGTTACAGGTGTTTCGACAGTGGGTTACTCGCTGATAGATGCACATGCGGTGGATTTTACAGGTGCACTTGGTTATTTGTCGCTACTTGTTTTAATTGGTAGCTCTGTCGTTTTAATGGCGCGAAGGCCTCCATTTTTTGAACTGAGAAAAAACGCGGTAAATGGAATAATTGTAGGCGTGTTGCAAGGAGCTGCTTATGCACTCATTTTGCTCGCATTTCAACGCGCTCAAGCAGGTCAGGTTGCCGGTTTGCGTCAGGTTTCAGTAATTTTCGGAACTTTAATTGCAAGGGAAGCTTTAGGTCGTAGAGCTTTAAGTGGATCCTTTCTTGTTGCTTTGGGAGCTGCTTTGGTAATTTGGTAATTGAAGGTGTGATAGGAAGAAAATATGCAAACTGATTTGATTTATAATGACAAATTGCTTGATGGGCGAGAAGCAGTAGTAACTGGTGGAGCCACTGGGCTCGGTCGAGCTATAGCCATTGGATTAGCCCAGGTGGGTGCCGAAGTAACCATAGTTTCTCGACAAGAAGAGGTATTGAGGCAGACTGCAGAAGAGATTTCTAATCAGATTGGAAAAGAAGTTTGCTATGACATGGTCGATATTCGTGATATTGAATCAGTTGCTGATTTATCGGATAGGCACAAAAACGTAGACATTCTTGTAAATAATGCCGGAGGGCAATTCCCTCAAAAGGCAAGAGATTTTAGTCCAAATGGTTGGCGTAGTGTGATCGACTTAAATTTGAATGGGACTTGGAACATGACTCAAGCATTCGGTAACAACATGCTTGAAGGTGAAGGAGGTTCGATATGTCAAATAATCGCAACTGTCGGACGTGGTATTCCAGGTATTGCTCACAGTGCGAGTGCTAGAGCAGGGGTGCTGGAGTTAAGCAGAACGTTGGCTTTCGAATGGGGGCCGAAAGTACGTGTTAATTGTGTAGCACCTGGGCAATTTAGAACCGAAGCATTCGATTCCACTTATGACGATGGAGTGGGGGATGGTTTCGTGGATCAACCAATACCTAGCATCGGAGATGTAAGTGATGTTGCAAACGGAGTGATTTTTCTTGTTTCTTCGGCAGCACGATTCATAACAGGAGAAGTTTTGTATGTTGATGGGGGTTTGATATTACAGGGACCGATGTCTGCACTACCTGTAGACGGCTACCCAGAAAGAAAATAGAAACAAATGGATTTTAGAATTTTCGTTGAACCGCAACAGGGGACTACATATGAGAGGCTTTCGTCTTTAGCTTCTAAAGCGGAGAATCTTGGATTTAACGGTTTTTTTACTTCTGACCACTATCGGAGAATGGGTGAATCTGACGGGTTGCCTGGTCCGACAGATGCGTGGACTACGTTGGCTGGTTTAACACGTGATACAAGCACTATTCGACTGGGAACCTTAGTAACACCTGTAACTTTTCGTCACCTTGGTTCATTTGCTATTAGCGTTTCTCAGGTCGATCAAATGAGTGGAGGAAGGATTGAGCTGGGGTTAGGTGCTGGTTGGTATGAAGAGGAGCACAAAGCCCAAGGATTACCTTTTCCAAATATAGGTGCACGTTTCGACATGCTCGAAGAGTCACTTGAAGTATTGAGCGGCATGTGGAATTTAGAGGAAGGCGAGCTGTTTAATTATGAGGGAAGAACGGTTTGCTTTGAAAATTCGATGGGCTTGCCTAAACCAGTGCAAGAAAAAGGACCTCCTTTAATAATGGGAGGAATAGGTAAAAGGAGAACCCCTGCTCTTGTTGCGAAATATGCATCTGAGTTCAATACGCCTTTCGTTTCGCCTGAAGGTTTCGGGGCTCTTGTGAATGTTGTTAAAGATGCGTGTTTGGAAATAGGCAGAAACCCTGAAGATTTAACTTATTCGTGCGCACAGGTATTTTGCTGTGGTGAAAGTGAGGCTATTTTTACCGATCGCGCTTCTGTTATTGGAAGAGAACCAGATGAACTCCGTTCAAATGGTTTAGCGGGAACTCCAGATGAAGTTCTAAACCGGATAGAAAGATTTAAACAGGAAGGTTGCGAACGTTTTTACTTGCAAATACTTGATGATCGTGATCTCGAACATTTGGAACTAGCCGCGGAAATTTTCTCAAACTAGTAGATGCCCTGAAAAAAGATCCAGATTTTGCAGTTAATTCTTTAGTTCTAACCTTTTAAGGAAGAATTGGACAGAAGGACCTACTGACAGTAGGAACCAAACGGTTCCCCATCCGATAGTGCCTCCAAGTAGCAATCCTGTTACTACACATGAACCTTCTATCAGTGTTCTTGCCTTCCAAATTGGGACTCCTCTACGATTAAAAGCAGTCATAAGACCATCTCTGGGTCCTGGCCCTAAACGTGTTCCTATGTAGAATCCAGATCCTATTGCCACGAAAATTGGACCAAGAAGTGTTGCGATTATTCGAGGAAAAATAGTAGATATTTCACCGAGTAGAGACAAAGTAAGGTCAACGACTAAACCAATAATCAACACGTTTGCGATTGTTCCAATCCCCATCGGTTCCTTAAGGAAAAAAAGGAAGACAAGAATTAACAGTCCGACAAAAATGATTGTTGTACCGATACTTAAAGGGGTACGTTTTGAAATTCCTTGATGTAGAACCTCCCATGGCGAGACACCAAAATCCCCTAAAACCACTAAAGCTAGACCAAACCCGAAAAGAATTAATCCAAAAATAAGTCGCGTAAAAATACGTAGGGAAAAATTATTCACAGGCACTCTGATCATCGTATTGAAAATATTTTGAATTGCTTTAACAAGGTGTTTTTAGTGAGTTTTACGTCTTCATTATTCCTAGTTAATGTTCTCTTATGAGTGAGCACGATAGATGGCGGAATCCTTTTTTAGCTGACAGTGAGAATTCCATTGCACACGGGTTTTGTGATCAGCGCGACAGTACACACCTTTCGGGACCGCTTCCTAGGTCCGTTACCAATGCAGAGTTTCTTGAAGCAAGCGACTACCAGTACGAGTGGCTAGGCCCCGGACATTTTGGTGGACTGATATCTGGTGTCTACCCCGATGGAAAACGAACTATTTGGAGTAACGGAAGAGAGCAAATAGTAAAACTTGATTATGAGACACTTGAATTATTAGCAGTATTTGATCTCTCGCATGAGAGACCAGAGGAAGTGTTGAGCAATCGTTCAGAATGGGAAGCTGGAATTATTGATTTAGACAACTTTGATGATGAAGAAAAACTAATCACCAGCGCTGTCGGGTTGGCGGGTCGTTTCATGACGGGACTAGATGGTGTTTATTCACTTCTTGATGTTGATCACGTGATGTACTTGGGGAGAAAAGAAGGAGTGGTTGCATATGCAGAAACTGATCCCAGTAAACGCAGTTCACCTTTAATTGAGAAAGATAGGTGGATCAAACCAGATGACATTGAGGGCTCTTTTGTCGGAATAAACATGACACCAGATGGGCGTCTCGTATTATCAACGGATCATGGCTGGTTGGTTAGTTTGTCAAGAGATTTTCAGGACTATGTTGCTGTGCAGCTACCAGGCGCCGAGAAAGATGCATCTGCACATTGCAAAAAAATGGAAGATGAGAAGGGCAACACGGCTTATGGTTGGGTGAGAACAAGCATGTGTTGTGATGAGGAAGGGGGCGTCTACCTAAACTCTGTGAACCACTTACATCGCACGGTTTGGGATGGTAAGAGCTTTTCTTTTGCTGACAAAGATGGTGCTTGGAAAGCGGAATACAGAAATGGAACCGGTAGCGGGTCAGGCACTACTCCTTCCTTAATGGGAGATGATCCAAATGGAGACCGTTTTGTTGTTATTGGTGATGGGGATGAAATTGTAAACATCACACTTTTTTGGAGAGATTCAATTCCTGACGATTGGAAATGCTTACCGAATGCACCTTCACGTCGGATTGCTGGACTCGGAGCCGCGAATATGGGTGATTCAAGTAGAGAAAGTATTCAAACTGAGCAATCAATTACAGTGGCGGGTTATGGGGCTATGACTGTTAATAATGAACCGAGCTCTCGACCTTCTTGGTTGCCACAGCGTGCAAATAGGCTTCTGTCGTTCTTTTTGGGGCATTATCAGCCATTTACTCCGTATGGACTTCATAAGTATGAATGGGATCCTAATGTTGGTGAATTTCGTGAAGCTTGGGTGAACTCTGAGGTTAGTTCACCCAATTCTGTTCCTTATGTCAGCATGGGTAGTGATGTTGTATATACATGTGGGACTCGTGATGGCAGGTGGACTATTGAAGCCATCAATTGGTCCACAGGTGAAAGTCTTGGGTGTTGGGTAATGGGAGACAGTCGCTTCAATACTCTTGGGGCTGGTATCCAGTTAGATAACGAAGGGCAGATTCTTTTTGGCTCCATTTTTGGCAAGTCGCGAATATTACGCCTACCTCTTTAAGAATATTTTGAATGATCACGGTAAACTGACTTCGCTATTGCATGTATTTGAATGCAGTGAAGCCCTGGATGAAGAATTTCACCGTAGACAAGAATACCTGTTATATAAATGCCATCTAGCACTTACAAGGTTTAAATTCACAGGAAGGACA
>MPLT02006151.1_pt1 | contig 18951 bp, 14 predicted proteins | sample 1617391 | NCBI WGS metagenome assembly MPLT02 (sample SAMN05944800, study PRJNA350692) | marine metagenome | biome: marine; feature: ODZ; material: water; isolation source: 70 m water sample filtered on 0.2 um supor filter | place: Pacific Ocean | collected 2012-04-08 | depth 70m m
ATCGGTCCACCGAGAAGAAAGCCAAGAAGGAGAAGAAGGAGAAGAAGGCCAAGAAGGAGAAAAGGTAAACGCGGCGACGTTTTTTTTAGACGCGTAGAAGCTAGAAGCCATTTGCCATTTCCATTTCATAGGATACATCACGGGATGTGCACGATTTTACAGTGTATTACAAGTCATAAGCATCGATCGATGATTCTCGAACGCCGAGATCCCTCCTCGGGTCTCGACGACACCGCGTCAGAGATCAAACAGCGCGCATGCGCGGGGGGGCACCCATCCTTCCCCTCGGCGGCATCCTCCTCCGCGTTCGCCCTCGAAGCTCGCGCCCCGAGCGCGCGCGACGAAAGACACCGCCGAACAAAAATCCACCGCACCCATCATTTCGATTGGCACGCGCACGAATCGCACGGGCATCGACACCGCGCGCACCCGCACGTCTTGTGTCCGCACGCATCACACGTCGTCGCGTTCGCGCACGCGCACCCGCCCGGGGCGCACGCGCATCCGTCACCGCACGAATTGCACGCCATCGCGTCGCTCGGAGTAAAAAAAAAGAAGCAAGTCGTCGCTCGTTCGTTCGCTCGCGAGTGGTCTCGCGCGCGCGTGTGACGCCGAGTCGTCGCGCCCGTCGGTTAATTCATAACGGTGGTCGGCACCCCGCCTCTCGGTGAAATGATGGGCGTTTCGTACGTCGTGTATGAGACATGTGGTCTTCATATGGGTACACAGTGAGGAGTCGAGACGAGAGTTGTCGACGCGATCGCCGTCTCGACGCGATCGACCGGCGACGGCGACGCAGTCGGTCGCTCGCGCGGGCGTCGGTCGATGACGAAGCGCGAGCGCGAGTCGGACGAACCGTCGACGCGTTCCGTCGCGGCGGCTCGGCGAACCAAGGCGCGCGGAGGCGATCGCGAGGGTGACGAATTCAAAACAGAGCACCTCGCGCGCGTCAAGGTGTTGATCACGCGAGGGCGCATCGGGGCGAGAGGATTGACGGAGAGGATACGGGTGACGATTCAGGAGGCGGTGCGTGAGGTGGGTGGACTCGGTGGCGCGCGAGCGTGAGGGCGCGGGAGGGTGAAACGAGGGAGGTGGAGGACCGTCCCGTCGCGGTCATGGGGTCGGCGACGAGACGAGGGAGCATCGCGTCTTTTTTTCAAAGAGCGCGTCGAGACGATGCGGTGGGGGACGAGTCGGAGGAAGAAAAGACGACGTCCGGGGAGAGGAAGAGGGTGAAAACGTCGACGATGGATTCGGGGTCTAGGTTTCGGAGATGCCCGATTTGTGATTCGAACGTGGCGAACGTGTTTTTTGCATCGCACGTGGATGCTTGCGAGGGCGTGGTCGAGAAGAGGCCGATCGAACGATCCGGGGTGAAATCAATCGCGCGATCGGATGACGTGTGCACACCGGCGAAGGATGGTACGAAGAATGCGTTTGCGAGCATGATGGCGGCGCAACGCGAGCGCGAACGCGTTCGATCCTACGCGCTCTCGTACGACGAGTCTCGCGAACGTTGGCGAGTCACTCTGGGGAAAACGTCACCGTTGTCCGAGTCGAAGCGGGCGTGGTCTGGGCAGGTGGTCGTGAAGGAGAAGCTCGCGAGCGGTTCGACGTGCGCGACGACATTGAAGCTCGCAGTTGACGTCAACGGCGATTTCAAAGGGTCAGAGCGAGATCGTTTCATTTTACAAGGGTTATCAGACGCTCGCGAGTTTAGCGACGTGCGCGCGTCGCGCGAGCGCGCGGGTGGTGAGGAACTCAAGGTGAGCCTGATCAAATCTGCCCTGCAAAAGAACATAAGGAGAGGAAGAGCCGTCGCGGCGAGTCGAATCGCCACGCACATGTGTCTATCCTCCTCTTCGTTCGTCGAGCTCGTTCGGAGACTCGTCATCATATCCGTCGAGGACGCCATCTTACATCCGGATATTGCCGTGTTAACGTGGCTGATGTGTGCGACGAGTAAAGGTTTCGAACCGACGGATGCGTTGCGCGCATCCGTCATTCGCATTGCCGGAGAACTGGCGGCAGTTCAGGTCAGAGATAAACCCGCGTACGGTCCTAATACACCGTTGACTCTGAATGACGTCGAAACGAAATTGAGTGAGTCGCCCGACGAATCTACCGTTGTGCAGTCCTTGATTATTCGCGCTCACTTTGGCGGAATGCCCGGGGACGTCGCGATGTTGCACGGATTTTCACGCGTGTGGCTCGAAAGATTCACGCAAATGTCGTGTGATGCGAATGTACCGGTCGATTACGACGCCCTGCTTAATCCAGAAATCATCGAATCGGACGTCAAATCACCTTGGTTGACGTATCTCGAATTGATTTTCGACGCGACGACGGAGGAGAACGAGCGCACCCACTTCGGAGGTTTCATGAGACGTGACGACATACCGATAGCCGCCGTCGATTTCCACGTCTCGAGCTGCGTAGAGAACGTCCTCCAAGTGCCCTCGATTCGACTCAAGGTCGTGGACGCCGGTAAAAGTCTCGGCTTTGGCGACGACATGAACGTAACGGATCGAGTGAAGAGTGCGATTTGGCGCCACAGCGCGGGCGTCAATCACAAACAACCGATCGAGTTGCGAAGGGACGCGCGGAAGGGTGGTGAACAGGGGTCGAAAGAGCCGTGTGCGAAGGAAAAGCTCTCGCTCGAGATATGGAATATTATTAGCGAAGAATTAGAGCGTTGGGTGCGAAGATATCTCGCGTTCAGGGTGCCTCGATGAAGCTCGCCGGGACATGCGGTAAATTACAACAAAAGATTATTTTAATGCGTATAAGTGAGTAGGTTATCGAAGAAATCGTCCGTCTTTTCTAGCGTCTGCGTGAGAACAAACTTGACTATCGATCTCTCCCCTCGAGTCACCGCGGTGACCCGGTGCGGCGCGCCGTCCGCTCGGACGACGATAACAGAGTTGGGCTCCGTCCAGCCTCCGTATCGCATCCCCGTTCTCTCATCCTCCCATTCCGTCGTGCTATCGCTCGTATTCGTCACCGTGAAAACGATCTCAAACTGTGGTTTCGAGTACAGCGCGACGTCTTTGTGCCAATCCATGGACCCGCCGACGGGGTATATTCTGAATTCCACCGGTACGTCACCCGCCACTAAATCACCGTCGTTCTCTTCTCCCAGCAGCAGCGTCCCCAGTCGCTCCGCCACCGAGCTCGCCACGCACGCCTCGTGCACGAAATTATCCATCGGTACCATGACTCCTAATCTATGACGCGCGCACGCTCTGTTTTCCGCCGTCACGCTCTCGCGAAGCTTGGCGCACTCCTTCGCCACGCGCTCGTACGTCTCCGGTTCAAAAAAGTTACGCACGTACAATAATCCTCCGGCGCGCTCGAACGCGCTCCCTCCACCACCCTTGGACGTCGTCGCCGCCGCGTATTCGCTCGCGTTCGGCCTTCGCGCCGCGCGCGTCGCCGCGTCTCTCCGCCCTCCGTAATTCTCTCCCCTCGCGCGCCCCCCGCTCGTCGCCCTCGACGTCTCCGCCGCGCCGAACGACCCTCGCATCGTCTCCACGCGCACCGCGCGCGCGCGCGTCCCACGCGTCGTCTCCACGCGCGTCACCGCGCCAAAACGACGCGACATCATCCTCATCCCCGTCCCCCCTCCGACGACGCGCTCGTTCGCGCGCGCCGTCGCGACCGATCGCGCGACGCCGGCGCGCGTCGACGTCGACGACGACGACGTCGTCGTCGTCGTCCACGACATGTCGCGCGCGTCGACGTCTCCGGTCGCGCCGTCTCCGGTCGCGCCGGCGCGCCGTGCGTCCGTTCGTCCGGCGAGACGATTGTGGATGGTCTCACGCGTACTTTAGGTCAAACACGGACCATTTGGGTTTCAGGCCCGAGGACGCGCCCGTCCGGTCGGTGAAACTCGCGACGCGCGCGGCGCCGTCCGCCTCTACGCGACGCGCCTCGCACGGCATCATGGCGAAGTTGAGGGTGCGTGCGACGACGACGACGACGACGACGACGACGCGCGCGGTGACGCGGTGGTGGCTCGATGCGGTGGACGCGAAGGCGTCGACGGACCGGGCGACCGGACCGAGCGGTTTGGGGTTTCGGCTCGATCGCGGTGGGCGCGCGAGGGCGCGCGCGCGACGGTGGACGCGGACTGGGGAGCGGTGGTGATGGTCCGAGATGGAAGAGTGAAATGCACGCGACGCGTTCGCGGTGATTCGTGCGGTGGTGAACGCGCGCGAGGCGAGGGCGGGGTGAAGATGATCGCCGCGGCGAGAGAGATGTGGGCGACTGACACGACGCGATGACGCGCGTTCTCCCCGCGCAGTACCACCAATACCAAGTTGTCGGCCGACACGTGCCGACCGAAGCGCAACCCGAGCCGGAAGTGTTCCGCATGAAGCTCTGGGCGCTCGATTCCGTCAAGGCGCGATCGAAGTTTTGGTACGTCGGACGACTCGGATGAGGCGCTCGCGAGGTTCGGACCGGGTCCGATGGGGCGATTACGGACGACGCGACCGCGCACGATTGCGAACGGACACTGACCGCGCGCGATGTTTCATGACGTGAACAGGTATTTCATGTCTCGCCTCAAGAAGGTTAAGAAGGCGAACGGCCAAATCATCGCCTGCAACGAGGTGCGTGCGCATCCCCCGCCACTCGGAAAGCCCTAGGGGTGGCGCAAACGCGAGACGCGCGCGAACGACGGAGAGGGAGACGGATGACGACGCGCGCGGGTGAGAGGCGTGATCAGACGGCGCGTGGGGTGAATAGTGATATCGTATGCACACCGAGAGGGTACGGCGACTGACCATTCTTTGCTCGCTCATTGGATTTTTTGCCACGCGCAGATCTTCGAAGCCGACACGACGACTGTGAAGAACTTCGGCGTCTGGATCCGTTACCAGTCCCGCACGGGCTACCACAACTCCTACAAGGAGTACCGTGAGACGACGATGAACGCTGCTGTCGATGCGCTCTACGAGGAAATGGCGTCCCGCCACCGTGTGCGCGCTTCCTGCTTGCAAATCATTAAGATTGCGGAGGTTGAAGCCAAGGATGTTCGCCGTGAGAACACCCGTCAATTCCTCCAAGACAACTTGTCTTTCCCCGTCGTGAACAAGGTGATGCGTCACCCGAGCAAGGCCACGAAGACGACTTTCAAGTACAAGCGCCCGAACCACGTCACTCTTTAAGTGCGGTGCGGAAGGCTTGTTTAGAAACTAGTATTTGGGTGAGGGTGAGTTGACGCGCGTCGTGCAAAGCTCACATCAATTTGTAATGTTCGAGAGCGTCTCAAATGTTTCGTATGAAAATTACAGCTAGTATTGATTCGTATCGACTATTTTGACCGACTAAGCCACGTATCTGAAAACTTGCGCGTTTTCCTTGTCACGCTCGATGTAATCCTTCTCGATGAGACCCTCGATGCGCATCTTGATCATTTTCGGCTCAGGGATGAACTTTTGCTTGAGTTGAGAGACCACCTCGATGACAAGATCGTTGTAAGCCAGAGACTTGCGAGTTTTCATGGTGCGGACGATGGCGGCGTCGATGGCGTGTCGACGATCGTGTTCGACGGTCGCTATGGTCGCCTTCTTATCGTCCATCGCTGGCAGTCCGATTTTGATGCGCCTCGATCGGTCGGTAAACTTTTCGTTGAACGTGAACACGTCGTCGAGATCTATGGTTTTCCCTTCCGAAGACTTGTTCAAAATTTTGTACTTGGCGCACGATAAGGAGTACAGGACTCTTTTCGCATCGTCGACCGGTAACTTGGTCTTCTCCACAACCTGACGAAGGGTCAACTCCTTCACTGTTCTAAAGAGCAGCAGCACCGTCACTTGGAAAGTTTGCATGACCATTTCGATCGGTTTAGACGCGTACTTGACGACTATCGTGGCAGAACCGAGTTGATGCATCCATGAAAGCTTTCTGGTGTTTTGTGTGTTGTCGTAAAAGTTTTGGAATATCTCAACGCATCGCGCAAACTCGTCGCAGAGCTCATGCTCGGGACCCGCCGCTTGCGGCCAAAACCCGTGCGTCAAAATCGTCACGTTCAAATCAACCGGAGGTTGACGACTCGAATCTTCTTCGATCCAAGCCTTGAAACGAGATTGAGTCTGAGACGTAGATTGAATGTCGTTGAGCATGCCCTCCATTTTCGACGTGAACTGTTGACCGCACTGCGTTTTCAGTTTACTCAAAATTGATCGCTCATGGTCTTGACTCGCCGAGGTGTCTTGCAAGAGGCGTCGACTGAGCTTTTTACCGTAGAAAGTTCCGAATAGATCCTTGTCGCTTATGAAGGTGAGAATTTTCACAATCTTCTCCAACGTCTCTTCCATCTTCTCGTCGCTCAATTTTTCGCTCCCACCCTTCTTTAGCAACTTATCCGAAAAGTCGGCGAGAAGTTGCGCCGTCGAGTTGCCGGCGATGCCCTTGTTGCAAAAGTATTCAAAAGCTTCCTTGAGCGCCCGATTGAAGAGAGCGGACGCACCGAAGCAGTCTTTCACATAACTATTGTACTTGTCATAAAGGTCGATCGCGTTGCGGGTAAACATTTGCTCGACGGACGTCGTCGCCGACGGCTTTTCGCCCTTCTTCTTCATGGCGAGTGCCGCCTGCTCCGTCGACGTGACCAAGCTCATGCCTTCCTTTTGCACGTGCGACTTGAAAATACTAGCTATCGGAACCAACCCCTTTGGAACAGCACTGAAGAGTCGGAACATGCGAGCCAAATCGTCCTTCTTGTCGTCAATCAAGAGAGCCGCGCATCCGCTATTTTCCTTCTCCAACAGTTCCGTCTCGTATTGCTCGAGGAGCTGCTGTTCAACCTTTGAAATCAGTTTGGACTCTGTGCTTTGATGCAAGTATTGTCGGACGCGATCGCGTTCGCTATTCAAGTACTCTTCCGCTTTGATGAGGTACGCCGGACAAGAATCTTCAGCGATCCATTGCGTCGCCTTGCGCGCGTAAAACGACGACGTGTGCTCCAACAAGTCGGCTTCAAAATCCGTTTGATACGCGTCCATCGTTCCGAGACCCATCTCCACGAAGATTGACGTGACGTTCTTGATGAGCGCTCGATCAACCTTTTCACCGTCTCTCTCTTTATCGATCAGCTCCAACACCGCCATCTTCATGCTCAACTTGACCTCCTTGTACACCAACCTTCGAAAACAATTCACGCCGACATCCTTCAGGGGCGGAAAGTGATGGCGCGGGATGTAGTATCTATCGAGGTAGTTGAAGAATTTCGATAACCATCTCACCATAATTTTGTGATTCTCCCACCGTGCGACTAAACTCTTGAGCATGTACTCGCCCTTCTTCTCGACCAACGTCGGTAAAACCTTTGCGTTGATGTATTGGTTAAAGGCGGCTTCGTAACGCTCGTACAACTGTTCGGAATAGTCGTAGGGAGCCTTTTGGGTGCACATGTTGTAAATGGTCCTGCGTCAGATCACGCGCGAGTCGAGACATCGTCGCCGTCGTCAGTCCATCACCCTTCTCCCGAATCGCCCCCGAGCGCGCGTACATAGACGCGTCGCCCGCGCGTTTCGCGATCGGTCAACCGCCCATCCGCGAGTCGCGTCGTCGAGACGTACGTGTACAGATTCATATACTCCTCCGACGTGAACGGTTCGGCGTCCTCCTTATCGAGAATACCGCGCAGTTTCATGATACCGTCCTATCGCGCGCGCACCACTCGCCAGTCAGTCCCCGATCGCGTCCCGAAACGTAAGAAAGAAACCGCGCGCGTCGCTCGCGTCTCTCGACGCACCTGCATGAACCCCCACCCATCCTCCAACGCCATGACGCCTCCCGGTCGTCCCACACTCGCGCTCATCGCTCGAGCCCCCGCTTCGCCTCCGCTCAAACGCGTTCCTTTCTTCCTTCCTCCTCGCGCGCGCTCGCTTCCCCTCGCTCGCGCCTCGTCGGCGTCCTCCTCGTCGTTCAAACGAACCGAACTCGACCAAACTCGACCAAACTCGACCGCCGCACCGCCTCGACGAGACGCTCGCTCGTCGACGCGGCCGCGCGCGGCGACCGATCGCGACTCCCCTCTCGACGCCCCTCTCGACGCTCGACGCTCGATTCCCGTCAACGCCTCGCGTCGGCGTCTCGCGAGTCGAGACTCGCCGCGCGTCCTCAATCATGCATGCACCCGCGCGCGCCCGCGCGCGCGCGCGCCTCGACCGGTCTCGATCGCGATCGATGAAAGTCGATCGATGAAAGTCGACGATCGACGAAGGATGGGTCGATCGATCGACGTGCATCGGTCGAGTTGGTTTCGTTTCACATCGCGTGCGTCGATCGAGTCGGTCGATCGGTCGGTCGGTCTCGATCGGTCGGTCGATCGGTCTCGATCTTCCATCGGTCGGTCGATCGAGGGCGAGAGTCATCGTTCGCGGCGATCGAGCGCGCGCGCGCGCGTCAGCGAGCGTCGCGGTGACGACGGACGACGACGGAGACGGAGACGACGACGACGACGATGAAGGAGGCGATGATCACGGAGCGAACGCCGGTGGGGATGAAACACTGGAAGTTTCACGACGTCCCGAGCACCATCGGGGCGGCGAGCGACGAGGCGGCGACGGCGGCGTACGCGACGCACGAGTTTCGAGCGACGGCGACGACGGAGGCGGAAACGGAGGGAGTGACGTCGACGTATTCGCGAGATGGTATGCTGTTCGCGTGCGCGAGCGCGAAGAGGGTGGACGTGTACGACGCGACGAAGGAACCGTACGCGCTCAGAGGCTCGATGACGCTGAACGGGCCGTCGGCGTTGGCGTTTTCCCCGGCGAAGAAATACTTGGCGATTTATCAAAAGCAAACGTCCACGGGCGCGGCGAAGGACGAGAAGAACTTGACGTTGTGGAGCTTGGAGGGGATCGCGGAGGGGGCGGAGCCTCGCAAGGTGTATGAGGTGTTTCAGAGACAGTTTCTCAAGGCGGAGTGGCCGTACTTTCAGTTTAGCGACGACGACGCCACCGTCGTTCGATGCGTGAGTAACGAGATACAAATCATTCGACCGAGCGAGGGATTCGATCATCACGTTCGTTTGCGCGTGCCTTCCGTCGCAGTAGCGAAGATTTCACCGGGACCGACGCCGCGAGTCGCGTGTTTCGTGCCAGAGGTGAAGGGGGCGCCGGGATCGGTTCGAGTGTACGAGCTCGCCAACCACACCGAAGAGGGCGTCGTCGAGAATCCTCAGGCGGTGGCGCGTAAATCGTTCTTCCGTGTGAATGAGGTGGACTTGATGTGGTCTCCGGACGGAACCGCGGTGTTGATTCTGGGATCGAGCGAAGTGGACGCAACGAACAAGTCGTACTACGGCGAGAGTTGCTTGCACTATCTCAAGGCAGATGGATCGTTCGAGGGAGCGGTGCCGCTGAACAAGGAGGGTCCAGTGCACGACGCACAGTGGTCTCCATGTGGTGACGAGTTCGGTGTGGTGTACGGTTACATGCCAGCCAAGGCGACAATTTACAAGGCGGCAAAGTGCGAACCAAAGTATGAACTCGGGGCTGGTCCTCACAACACGTTGCGATGGAATCCTTTCGGGCGCTTCGTCGCCCTCGCGGGCTTTGGAAACTTGCCGGGAGACGTCAAATTTTTCCAAAAGATGAAGGATGGAAAATACAAACCGATCGGATCGACGCGGGCGGCGTGTTCCGTCACCTTGGAGTGGTCCCCAGATGGTAGGCGCCTGCTCACGAGCACCATCGCGCCGCGACTCAACGTGGATAACGGTTGGAAGATTTGGCGTTACAACGGTGATTTATTGCTTCACGAAGAGCGAACTAAAATATACGAGGCGTTCTGGAGACCAGTTCCCACGGGAACGTACGAGGATCGTCCGATTTCACCCGCGTCGAAGCGCGTGGAAGCGCAGGGAGCGGCTTCCGGAGGTGCCGAGACGAAGGGTGCGTACAGACCTCCACACGCGGCTAAGACAGCCTACAGACCCCCGCACGCGACGAGTGGTAGTGGAAATTTCAGCCTCGCGAAAGCTTCCGAGGAAGAGATGAAGGCTGGCAAGTTCAAGGCTGCCGGTTCGAAGACCCCTTCGTCGGAACCCTCCGGCCCTCCCGGCGCGGGAGCGCAACAATCTGCCGCGGCGCTGAAGAATGCGAAGAAACGCGCGGCAAAGAAGCGTGCCGCAGCGGCAGCAGCTCAACTAGAAAAAACTCTTTGATTCGTTTCGTAGGTTCCACGCCGTTGCCTGTAATCCACAATTTATTGATACTTCTCGACCCCTCCACACCAACAAACACTTTTTCACTTTTACCCTCTTTTTCACTTTCACCCCTCTTGAATCTCTCTGATTCAGTTTGTTAGAGAAATCAACCTCTCAGTATGTGCGTCCTTTCGGATCGGCCGCTGTGTCGACAACGTCGACAACAGAACCTCGACTCGACCCATCAATCGACGGCGGGCCGGTTACCGACGCCGCGACCGACCGCGAACCCGTCGAGCGCACTGGGTCTCTCGGATCGCTCCGGGCGTCATGGATCCCCAGGAAGAGCTCGCAGCCTTCTTGAATGAGCTCCCCTCGGCGGATGCCGATACCGGAGACGGGCAGGGTACGCTCGAGGAGCCCATTCAGCCGGACCTCTGGGATTCCCTGGAGCTCGAATTGGTGGGTGGTATGGGGCAACGCGCGGGGCGGGATGCGAAGGGCCATCGCGCGGGCGCGCGAGCCGTTGGCGCGACCGACGAGGAAAACGTGGCTTCCCGCTCGAGACGGGCTGACGACAATAGGGCCGAGACATCTTCGACGGACTCGAGACAAAGCTACTCGTCATCGGAGACCTACCGCCTCATGCGAATGGCGTGCGAAAATGTGAGAGAAGATACGATCGTAAATGATACCTCGGTGGAGAGGTTGCAGCGGCAACTCCTCAAAACCGTTGGAGGAATTAGCAAAAGATTGTACGGCGACTGCCTGTTACAAGCCTGGTTGGTGGAAAAGAAAAACGAAATCGTGAATTTATATGCGAGCGAAGATTTCGTGCGAGTCATAAGCAAGACGAATACGGCTGCTCTTCGAAGCTTTCAGGTCAATGCGAAGAGATTTTCGTTGAACTGTATCATTGGCGGGCAAGATGGTTTTACGCCGGGTTCAGGCGCTCCAGGTCGTGTTTATGCGACAAACACCCCCGAGTTTACTCCGTCGGTGCAATGTTACCATTCGACTGAATTTGGAAGACATGCTGCGGCCGTGCAAAGTGGTTGTCACAGTCAGCTACTCGTGCCGTGCACGCTTCGCGCCGAATGCGAGCATCCTTTTGTGATTTTTGAAATCACATCCCTGCAAGTACTGGACAACATCGGGACGCTGTATGCGGAGGTCATGCGTGAGATCGTTAATGGAGGGTTGTATTCTCGACTCTCTAGTTCTCTCGCTCCACCTTCGGCGCTCATCAACAGGATTTCCGATGAGTGCGCTCGTTTGAAGTTTGATGAAGTGACGTCTCGACTTAAAATGTTTTGCACAAAACTTCAAGTTCCTTTCGCACAGATTTGGATTCCATGCGCCGTTGATGGGACTTTAATCACCGCGGGCGCTCCTTATTATCAGAGTTCTCCTCACTTCGCACATTATAGAAATGCGGCTATGAACATCGCCATTTCACAGTCGGCTGGATCTTTCGCGAAGGTGTGGTCAAAAGGTTCAATGATCTGGCTTCATGACTTGAGCACCCTATCACATCGCGATTTTCTTTTGAAACACTCCTGCAATTTGCTCAAATTGAATGCATTGTGTATCGCGAAAGTTGCTCTGATGGGGATCTCAAGCGGCGAACCCCTCCAGGTGTTGGTCGAAGTCCTCCTCGACCCAAGTCTGAGGGCACCTCGTGAGCAAGCAAAGACAGTGCAGATGTTTTGGTCTCAAGTTGAGAGTGAATTGAATGCGAAAGTAATTACCGACACAGATACTACATGGCTGCGTCAAATGAAGAATTCGCAGACAGCAAGCGGCGGACTAGCAGAGCCAAATTCGACGGGTGTGGCGCTGTGGGGCATCACCTTGGAGGTGCTCCAACAGAATTTCCACAAGCACTTGAAACAAGCGGCTACGGATTTGGGAGTGGGTAGTACGACGTTGAAGCGAATTTGTCGACAGTATGGTATTCGAAGATGGCCGCGCCGCAGTTTAAATAGCAAGAATGGACGCATGAGCGATATTTTGGCGAAGTCAAACAAACCAACGAGCTCAAATCAGATGAGCTTGGCCACAGGAGGTGATCAGGAGGATAACGATACGGGCAGTCTGTCATACATTTCACAAAAATTGTGCGCTAGTGAGCACAGCTTATTGGATGGCGATGGTCCTCTGATGGAAACTAACAAACGTACACTTGAAGAGCGCGTTCACCGTGGAGCAAACCTCGGCGCCTTTTGGCAGGAAGGTTCTGATTTGAAGATGCAGAGAGGCATGAGTTGGCACGGCAATACCGATGCAAAGGATGCACTTGAACAAGAAGTCTCTCATAGATTCGAACGCAGTGTCCATGGATCCCAAAATTTCGCACGATCGGCGCCGCGCATGGATGAAAGCGTTCGTGGAGCAAACGCTTTCAATCCCGCAACGTTCAAAGTGAACGATGAAATGACAAGCTTTATCAATGAATTAGTCCAGGAACCATCTTGTGTACCGGTTGTTGTTAAAGTGCAGATTCAGGATGCTCTGATCAGGATTCGCCTGGTAACGACCTCAAAGTATACCGAGCTCATCGAGGCGTTGAGCGGCATACTCATCCCGAATTTGAAAGCTTGCAAACTCAAGTATAAAGACGATGAGGACGACTGGTGCTTGCTGCGTAATGAAGAAGACCTGGATGAATGCCTCGCGTGTGCTTCACGAACGGGATCTCCGCATACTGTCCGAATCAAACTTACGTTTGATAAGGCTACCAAAGCAGACAAGGTGTTCAAGCGGGAGCAATCCTGTCGCAAGGGCCTGGTGCAAGAGAGTTCTCAGATTATATCCGTGAAAGCTAGCTTCGGTGAGGACGTATTTCGATTCAAAATAACCCCTGAGATGACACTTGGAGATATCATTTCGAAGGTGCCATCAGGAACGTCAAAGTCGCTATCTCTGAGCTTTCAAGACGCAGATGACGATTGGATAAGACTAGGAGGATCGGCTGACTTGGCAGAAATGCGAAATGTCGCCGGTGCCAGTGGTTCGCTTCGTATTCGATTCACTTCGACTAATGCCTGAACTATGAGTAAGTAATACAACATGTACTAGTACTACGATAGTAGTTAGCGCTCATCTTTGTACGAACATCCATGTTTCCCCATGTACGTGTTCCAGGCACCTCCATCTCTGCACTCCCAAGGTCGACGTATGGTAGCGCATGCGGGTATGCGACGCGACGTGTCACATTTGGAACACGTTTCCCACCTAACGTTATCGTCATCCTCCAGCTGTAGTCCCACTGCCCCGCCGACAATTTTAGTTTCATCTATGTCCACGTTTCCTATGGACAGAATTTCTACGGCAGCTGCGTTTCCCGTAAGGACAGCGCCGTGTACGCACTGAGCAGCCTCAACTGAGCACGCTTCGCCCGCGAAGTATACTCTACCGTTGTGCTCTGTCGCAACGAGTGCCTTGACGTCATCTGTACACGAGCCCACGTGCATGTAAGAGTATGCTCCGTAAGAGTGCTCATCTTGCCCCCAACGTGTCACCTTTGAGTCGACCGGTTGTGGAGTCTCTTTCAAACGAAACATCGTTTTCAACACGTGACAAACATCTAGCACTATTTCTTTGTCTGATTTTCCATCAAAATCCCTCGCATACGGAGGAGAAACGTGTACAAGCAGCGTGTTCTTTTTACCATACGCATCCACGTTGAGGAATCGGTAGCGGGCATCTGTGCACTGCATGAACCTGGCCTTTGGCCAAAATTTTTCGGCGAAGCGCATGTAAACTTTGTTTTCCGTACCCATACCTAGACGTGATATGGCTTTCTGTTTATCTACCGATAGATTAGGCTCAAATGTTATGCAGCGTTTCTTCAGAACACCAAGCGGCACGGTCACCACGACATACTGGCACTCAAATTTCTCACCGTTAGAGCACGTGACCACGTACAAAACGTCTTGTTTCTTGTTTTCAACCAGGCCATGCACGTTTATGCGTTTATCTTCGTCTACTCTGACGTGAGTCACGGCACGTTGGTAGCGTATGTCCAGACAATCGTCCTCAGCCCCAACCAACCTATCAATGAGAAGGTTTTTGTAACCATCCACAACCATGCCATCGCTGAGATCTAACATTTTTTCACCCTTTGCATCCGAAACTGGCACTAAGCTCTCCTCTTCACCGTCGTCACTTTCTTCTTCGTTATATGAATCTTCAACGCTCTGATTTCTGAGCCGCTCTGTTGCTTCAAGCACCTCATTGTTTGAAGCTCGAGCTTCATTGAATGAAATCGCAGTCATCGGGGCGACATATGCCCATGTGATGGTCGGAATAGAATCGTACACGGGCTTCAGCACCTCGAAACGCTTATTTCCATTTAGCAACGAACGCATTGTAATTTCAGTTGCATATCTGAAGGCTTCGTGAAGTGAGCAGTCCTCCCTGGTCATGCCGTCAATAGGACGCCTTGGCACGAGTGATACATTGAACGCAGCTGGTCCCAAAACATCAGTGTTAGATTTGGATGGCTCGTATAACGATGACATTTCATCATTTGATTCGCTTCCAAACATGAGATTCGTTGCTTTGCGTGCCATTTTAAACGCATGAGTGACCGTCGCTGGTTTAACTCGTCCTCCATCACTTGCGTTGTACCAAGCAGCATTCTCACTCCATCCGGCGCTATAACCACCACCTGCGTTATTCAGCGTAACTTTGTTACTCTTCGCAATCACAAACAACGGGTTGTATTCGTGACAACCGTGAACAAATGAAGCGCCGAGGTCAACTTGTACACTCGGTAAGCCATACACCGGTAGCGCGGGCATCTCATACGTGTGACAGCGTCCTCCCGGACGATTCCTTGACTCCAAAACAACAACATCAACACCATGATTCTTCAAACTTCTTGCCGCGCTCAAACCAGCAGGACCCGCTCCTATGACTATCACGGGTGGAGCCTCTTCACCGCCCCAAGGAATTGAAATTGGTGCGGCTTGTTTGCGAGTACTTTTTTTTGGTTTCGGTTTCAGTTTGTCGTTCGACTTCCGGTTTTCTATTTTCTCCGCCTCCTTGACCTTTTTAACTCTTTTACCCGCATTCCTAGCAGGCTCTGAGTCGCGTTCTCGTTTCACAACAACCTGACTAGTTCCAGTAGAAGGCATCATGACTTGTCGCTGGTCTTTTTTCTGCTTGAGATCTGATTTCTTTTTTGATGCCTTCGCTCCATGTATTAATACGTATCCAGAAGCTGTTTCAAACTCGGGTATACACTTATTTTGACCCTTGACGTACTTTTTCCACATCTCTCTCAATTCAGTCATCTCGCGCCGGTCACGCTCAATTTTTTTGCTAGCGGCCAACGCGGAGCGTAGTTGTCGTTGTGACGTTCCTGGCAGCTCGTCCCCGTTCGAGCCGCAATTTAAGAAAGGAACCCTTTCCCCCGTACTACAATCGATTCTGATGAATATGCGATCAATAAGCCCTGGAGTAGACGAGCGTGGCTGCTTCCACAGGTAAACGTCACCATCAAACCATGTGAGCGTTTTCATTTTCGTACATTCACCTCTCCCAACCTCAGACTTTTTCTCCATAATGTCATGTAAACGTTCATCGAGACGTGTGGACGCTGGAATATGATGGCCTAGATCCTTAATCCGCGCAACTCTGTCGAGACGCGGAGGATTTGTAAGCTTTCGAGCCATTTCCATCATCTCACCGTCGGTTCGCGTAGTCAAAGTTGGACCGCCGTTGGAAACAGGGAAAATCATGGCTTCTTTCAAGCCAAGTAAGCGAACAGCTCGGTATGTGGATATGGAGGCGTTTTTAGACGATTCCACTCGATATTCATGTACACCGTGAACCACACCTGGCATCGGTTTGCCACCGAACCGCTCCTCCATGGACACAGTGCACCAAGCCCGGTCGGTTCCAGAGCGACTCGCTTGCGCATGTTCTTGAGACGCTCGCTCGACGGTGGTCTTCATCGATTGTGTTGCACTCGTCGACTTGACTTTCTCGTGTTCGGCACATTTCCCGACTTGACCGGGTGCGTCGTCCAGCTCATCGTCGAACGCCATGTGATTTCTACGATGCGAAGGGAATGACGGCGCGCCGGCGTCCAAGATGCGCACGAAGCACGAAGCCCGTGGTGTAGTCTTGATGGTACGCACGGATGTCTCTGTGACTCGGCGCCCTGTTTACTCGACGCTTGCGACGTGTGAAATGAGGAATCATACATTGATTGAGGGCGGACGAGGTTCATGACTCACATCATAGCCTAAGGTTTGTAATGTTCACTTAGGGCGGACAAATTTTCCGACTTGCTCGCGCGGCAAAACGTTGAAGGTCAGTTCTACAAATCTAAGGATTTCTATGGATATTTGGTTAAAATGCGTTCTGTCCAATCTCCTGATAGTGCGTCGCCTCGCTTTTGGAATATCGAACACGAGTTTTGAAACATTTTGTGTGGTTCAAGGAATGACATGGTTGTGAAACCGCCGTAAGGACTTGTTCCATCACTATCGCGACCGCCGTTCTTTGCCAAGCGTCGCATGTCCTCCAGCCACTGTCGCGATAGAGCATTCGTCAGCGTGCTATGCACGATTACAAGACCGCCCTCGGGATTCACCCGGCTCCACCAAGCGTCAAAGAATCCCGCAATACGGTGCGCAGCACCGAGATCAATCCACAGCATATCAAAATATGGGACCTCTGGGATCGCCAACGTGCTCGGGAGCTCACTCGCGAATGCATCCGTGACGTGAACACGCAACCGATCGCGACATCCTAGTCGCTGAGCGATTTCGTCCACTCTGTGCGCAGTCGTGTGCTCGTGCGCGCAGTTATCGACAATGTGAAGCGTCGAATGTGTCAATCTGTCAAATTCGTAATCTTTGACGACCCAAGGGACATCGCCAATCATCGCTTTGCCATCTGAAATCATGTGACTGTATCTACGACCCTCTTCCGCGTTGTCTTCGAGCGCTTGAAGAAGAAAAATACTCGTGTAGCCGGCACCTATCTCCAGGATATTCTTGGGCTTGGAGAACCGAGCCAGCGTGTAAAGCAACGGCCCCATGTTTTCCGCTCCCATGTGCAAGTCGTACAGCGGTTCGATTGAATCCAAAAATGTTGGGTTGAATATTCCTCCGTGTGTGTTTCGTATCACGTCTCGGGCATCTCCGTGCGTTTTCGTCTCCACGCGGTGACTGCGCTTGACAGCTTTCAGCGCCTCATCGATAATCGCGCCCGCGTCTCGCTCTGAGACTCCGCAATCCTCCACCATGAGCGTCATCGCGCTCGCGCACCAATCGTCGAGCTGTGAACTTTCGCCGTCTGTCTGCGATCGCGCGAAGGCTGCGAGCTCCGAAGAGCTCGCATCGACTTTTTCACCACTTTCACGAAGCATTCCAACGTACCACGGACATCCGATGGCTATCGAAGCCGCCTCGAGCGCGTTGCGCGCCTCTTCCTCCATGGGGACGTATCTTACGTGCGTGCTCGCGCGTCGCGACGGTCGAACGCGCGCGGATAAATGAGAGCGCGTGGTTGTTACATACTATTGGAACAAAGCGAGGATGACTAAGAGGACCAGTTGGACCAATACTCCGGGAGCGAGGGAAGGATCCGGCAACAAATTCGAGTACATGAGCGTTTTTCGCGTGCCGTCGCCGACGAATTCCAAAAGTTTACCGTACTTTTCAGATTCGTAAGGCAGACCGCCTTCATCGATGAGCGCGGAGAAGCCTCCCGGAACGTATCGGACATCCGTGTAACCCGCCTGCACGAGCTCATACGCCGCACGTAAGCTCGTCGAATCTCCACGATCGCTCACAGACGTTGAACCAGTGTTTGGCGCGAGCGTAAGGTCTCCTCCTCGTAAATCAATCAAGGCGACGGTGGTTTCCCTGCGCGAAGTGGTCAGCGCGTCCACGTTTTCAACGAACGATACGTTCCGTTCCTTCAGACCACCTTTGATGCTCAAAAAGTACCCGCTCGCTCTTCGTAATACATTTTCCATCGGGACGAGGTACGGCGCGCTCTGCATGCCCGGAATGCGCCACTCTTCGTGCTCCAACGGCTGTCGAACGTCCACGACAACCCCTCGTCCGTTCGCGAGCAAGGTTGCGATCTCCTCCGGCGTCGCGCTTCGCACTCTTCCCGAATCGACGAGACATCGATGAATATCCTCCCACTTCGGCGATCCCGGCCCTTTCCCCGGCGTCACCTCCCCCGTCACCGAGCCCATCGTCGCGATCCGAAACCACCTCGACCGTCCCGCGGAGACGACGGATGTGTCTCTCGCGCGTCTCGTCCACCGTTCTCGACCGTTTGAACCCACCGCGCGCGTCGGCGTCGCCCTCGGCGTCGGCGTCGGCACCGCGCGCACCGGCATCGGTCCCATCGCGCGCGCGTCGCGCAGTCAAGCGTCCATTCATTCATCCATTCATGCATTCATGCATTCATTCATGCATTCATCCATCGGTCGCGCCCCTTACCCAGTCACCACCCGACGAGTCACGAACGGTCGTGTGAGCGTTTTCGAGTCCACGACGAGCGTTTTCGCGCGCTCGACGACGACGACGACGACGACGACGACGACGACGACGACCGGTGACGCGCGGGCAGAGGGCGACGGAGGGACGATGACGGGGACGAATGGAAAAAAATACGCGCTCAACGTCGTCGATGACGCGTCTCGAGCGGTGCTCGAGCGCGCGGGCGTGCGCGCGGAGGACCTGGACGAGGGCGCGGTGAGGCACGCGGTGGAGACGGCGAAAAGGCGAGGGAACGAGGCGTTCGGG
>MPLT02014489.1_pt1 | contig 18912 bp, 19 predicted proteins | sample 1617391 | NCBI WGS metagenome assembly MPLT02 (sample SAMN05944800, study PRJNA350692) | marine metagenome | biome: marine; feature: ODZ; material: water; isolation source: 70 m water sample filtered on 0.2 um supor filter | place: Pacific Ocean | collected 2012-04-08 | depth 70m m
CCCTGCAAAGAACCCGAAGACCGTTCCCCCGACTAGTACGTAGTGGAAGTGAGCCACCACGAAGTACGACTCGTGGAGGTGGGTGTCCATCGCTATCGACGGGAAGAACATCCCGGATATCCCTCCCAATGTGAAAGTAACAAGGAAGCCGAGTGCCCAGAGGGTGTGGGTCCTGTAGACCAGTGACCCCCCGTGCATTGTCATCAGCCAGTTGAATATCTTGATTCCTGTCGGTACGGCGACCAACATCGTGGTCAGCATGGTGACGAACCGCAGCGTCGGGCTCATTCCGCTGGTGAACATGTGGTGCCCGTAAACGATGAAGGCCACAATGCCGATTCCGGCGAGCGCGTAAACCATCGACCTGTAACCGAATACCGACCTCCTAGAACTGGTTGCTATCACCTCCGAAATGATCCCGAACGCCGGTACTATGACCACGTAGACCTCGGGATGCCCGAAGTACCAGAACAGGTGGCTCCACAGCAATGGGTCGCCTCCGGCCGCGATGTCGTAGAAGGCGGTCCCCACCACCCTATCCAGGTAGACCTGTATCAGGCCCACCCCGAAAGCGGGGATCGAGAGGAACAGCATCACGTTCGCAACCAGTATGGACCAGCTGAAGAGGGGCATCTGCATCCACCCCATCCCATCTGCTCTCATCACGGCCATGGTGGTCAGGAAGTTGATCCCAGTGAGGGTCGATGACGCTACCAGCATGATCTGCCCAGCTGCCCACATGGTCGTACCGTAGTGGGCCCCCTCGGTGACCACGTAGGGTGCGTATCCCGTCCACCCCGTGTCCGCACCGTGACCGGAGAATACCCCTGTGAATATCAGAAGGGCTGCGAATGGCTGCAGCCAGAAAGACAGCGCATTGATTCTGGGTAGTGCCAAGTCGGCTGCTCCCAACTGAAGTGGGATCATCCAGTTTGCGAATCCGTTTATCATTGGCATGGCGGCAAGGAAGATCATGGTAGTCCCGTGAAGGGTGAAGAACTGGTTATACTGCTCCTGCGTCAGGAAGTCGTTGCCTGGAACTGCGAGTTGTATCCTGATGATCATCGCCATTATGCCCCCCACACCTAGGAAGAACAGGCCAGCGAGGAAGTACAGCGTGCCTATCTTCTTGTGATCCGTGCTAGTCAGCCAGTCCGCGAGCCACGGTGCGAAGTTGTCCCAGTCGAAGGAATCCGGGTCCTTCCTGTAGAAGACGTATGCTAGGGTGATGGCGAGAAGTGTTGCGGAGACGATGATCAGGACCCCGAGTACGACGAACGGATCGGCTGCCTCCAAGACCTCGATCGGACCTCCTAGGGAAACCACTGCCTTGCTCCACATGTCTCCTGACGTGCCCCCTCCAGCTCCGTCTTCGTTTCCGTTGACCGAGTTGACGTGGAGAACGAAATCCACGTTCTTATCCGTAGCAGGTGCGGTCCATGTCACCGTCCAGGAAACCTGATCGTTGCCCGCATCCGTGTGTCCCACCTCGTTCTGGTTGTACACCTGTGCGGTCGCATCGTTCACGGTTAGCGTGCCTTCGCTCGCCCAGAGGTGGAAGCCGCCTTGGTTCACGTTCCCGTCCTGGCTAGGGCCGCCTTGGAAGGAGACCGTGATCTCGTACTCTTCCGAGTAGTTGTAGCTCTCAGGGAGCCCATCTATCGTTGCAACCACTGAGTCTGAGGGAACCGCTCCATGGCAGTTGCAACCTGATTGCTGCACCCCCGAGATCCCTCCCGGTAGGGATTGAGCCGATGGCAAGGCAAGCATGGCAGCTATTGCTACCAGAGCCATGATTGCCACCTTTGACCTTGCCTTCAACATAATTCAAACCTCAGTTGTGTGCCACCAGCTTTGCTGCCATTATGGAGTGTGCATCCCCGCAGTACTCCGCGCATAGGACCATGGACTCCTCCGTCATCTGATCCGATATTGCGAGCCAAAGGGTGGTCTGCATACCTGGAACAGTGTCCTCCTTGGTGCCCAAGTGCTGGAACCAAGGAGCGTGTGTTACATCGATGGAATCCATCACAGCCAGGTACGTCTCGCCCTTCTTCAGGCTCAGTACCGGGACGCTGCCGTAAACCTCCATCGTCTCGGTTCCGGTGTCGCAGAGGCTCTCGTTCAACTCTAGGCAGTCGAAGCTCCAGAACCATTGCTGGCCTGTGATCTCGATCACGTGATAGCATTCGGAAGAAATTATTCCGATTGAGTCCATTTGGTTGTTAGAACCGTTGTATAGCGGGTCGTCGTAATCGCACTCGTACCCGTGGACCCCTCCATCCTCAGATGTCCACATTGCATCCAAAGGCTCCCATGAGTAGTAGGTCAGCCATACTATCAGCAGGAAGGGCAGTATTGTCCAAGCTACTTCGAGACGCATGTCGTCGTTGTGCTTGGGGAAGACCCCGATCTCTATTCCATCCACATTTGGTACCTTCTCCCCGTCCTTCGATGTAAACCAGAATGAGTGGTGATATAGCCACCCGAAAGCAATCGCCCCCACTATTACGGACCACAAAATGTAGTGGTCCCACAGACCTTCGAAGATGGGAGTCATGACGGACATGGCTATCTCTAACTCTACGGGGTCAAATTCGACTCATAAGGGTCGCGGGTAAGTCATCTGCATGATGCCCTAACATTCTGGTAAATTTTGCCAATCAGAAGAGTGAAGAAAAACGCGAATATTGGATTCATTGGGGGCCATGATGACCGACGAATTCAGACTACCCGATTGGGAGTCAAAAAGAGAGAGGGTGGATGGTCCTGCAGACAGGGTTGTGAGATTCGACAAGGCATCGAGAGCTATTGCAGAAGCGCTAATCAGAAACAGAACGCAAGAACTGGGCGGGTCCGGAATCCCCGTCGTAGTGGAAGGCAATAGGGACGAGGAAGCACTCAGAGCATTGGGGTTCACAGGACCGATTGAGAAGGTAAACAGAGGGTGGGACCGCCCTAGGATGGTAGCATACTTGCACTCAGAGTACTGCATAGGCCGGACCCATGACGGAGGTCCACCTGTAATTCTGCTAATGGACTGGGATAGAACTGGTGGCAGGATACAGACATCACTCAGAGAGCGTCTGATGGCAATGGACACTCCCGTTGATGAGGACCTCAGGAACACTCTATTGAGGGCAATGAAGCCAGAGGGGAGGACGGTCGAGTCGCTGCTTCCACATGTGCCCTCCCTAGGGCCGTTGGTTGAGCGTCTCGTGTCTGATCTAGAATGAGTCATCATTCGGGGATCGAGGGAGGCATCTCCTTGACCGAGTTCAGAACTAGGTGGGTGAAAGAGCGCTCGATTCCTGACATGCTCATCACGCTCTTCGTGAGATCGTCCAAGTCATCCCTGTCCCTGGCTCTAGCGAGAACCATCGAGTCGTAGTCTCCAGTGACGTCGTAAACCCCGTAGACCCTGTTGTCCTTGGCAATCTTCTCTTGGATTTCTATCAGCCTTCCCTTCTCTATCCTTAGCCCGATGACGACGCTCAATCCCCATCCAGCCTTGTCGGGGTCTAGCAGAACGGTGTAACCCCGTATGACTCCGAGCTTCTCAAGCCTCCTGACTCTATTGCTGACGGTTCCAAGAGCGACTCCGACTTCCTCGGCGATTTTCCTGAGGGATGTCCTGGCATCGGCCTCCAGAACTCTGAGTATCCGCTTGTCTACGTCGTCCATACTGCCACCGGGGCATCACGTTCTGCTTGCGCGGCTCATGAACATATGCTAGTCAAAAACAATCATCCATGCTCGTTTGAGCAGATTATGGCACTCATTCCTCTTCCTGCGAGTCGATTGACAAACCTCTGACTGCTCTCATGACCGTCTTCTCAGACTCGCTTACCATAGGGGTGACCCTGCTTCCCACCCACACAGCGAGGCAGTGCCCATCCGGACCAACCAGAATCCGGCTACCACGCTCTTCATCTTGAAGTCCCTCCAGCGTATCTCGATGAGGCTCTAACCCTCGAAGGATGTCATCGATCACTGTTCCTTCAACATCCAAGAATGGCCCGGATACCTCCGCACGGAGTCTGTGAGATGCCTTCGAAACGACCCTGTCCAGACTTCCCTTTCGAAGCCTGGCGGCTATCAGGCCCAGGTGAATTACCTTCAGCGGCCTCCATCTTCCTCCGGGAACTATCTCTCTACCGCTCTTCCGAGTTCTTTCGGATTCCCAGATGTCCCTCACTTCGTCGGTGGACCAGAGAAGGCTCTTCCCCCTGGACCACAAGCTGCTTGGGGACGATCCCCACTCGTTCTCGAGTTCAGCTATCCGCCTCTGGCTAATGGGACGTGGGAAAGAGTCCGGGTCAACGAACTGTTTTGGTGATGGGACAGGGGTTCTAACTGATTCTGGACTATCTCCTGGTTCGGGGGCCTTCTCGAGGACAGCTAGGAAGAAACCCCCTCCTCCGATAGCATCGTTCCAAACCCGGAGGCATTTCCCCAAATGGGATGAGATCCCTCCGTCTTGAGGTGGCATCAGATTTTCCTCTAGGTGATCCCATTCGGACAACTCGCCAGAATCATCGAGACACGGCCAGTCACTCACCCCATCCTCAGATGGTACTCCTGGCAGAAGTTCTCTGGAAGGTACCATCCGCACCTTCCCTTCGGCGAGTGCCCTAGCCACAACGGCTTCGTTCTCCACTGGGTCCAGTGAGCAGGTCGAGTAGACAATTCTGCCACCGGCCTTGGTGACTGCGATTGCACGCCTGAGAATGTCGAATTGCAGCGAGTGAAGGGAACGGCCGGCAGATGGCCTCCATTTCCCCCAGACATCCGGATTCTTCCTAGTTGTCCCCGAGCCAGTGCATGGGACGTCCACCAGGACTCCGTCGAAACCATCTCCCGGAACCTTTGGAAAATGACGACCATCGTGTTGGACCACAACAGCAGATTTGGAACCATGTCGCTGAACGTTTGTCACGAGGGTGTTGACTCGCCCACTAATCACTTCGTTCGCGATTACTGCGCCCGAATCCTCTAGATGCTCGCAAATCTGGGTTGTTTTGGAACCAGGGGAGGCGCAAAGGTCCAGGATGCGCTCCCCCGGAGACGGGTCGAGCGCGAGAACGGGGAGCATAGACACCGCCTCCTGGCGGGTAACCCTTCCCGTGTCATGAAGAGCAGTCATGATCTTCTTGGTTTCGCCAATTGCTGACCCTCTCTCGAATGGCATCTCCCACGCGCTTCCAGGACCGGAGAACCACGGAATCCTAGAGGCCCCGATCCCCTCCAACCAGGACTCGACCCAATCCTTCTCCGGGCTTTGTGGGTTCACTCGCAGAGTCTCTGGAAGCCTATCGTACGAACCCGCAAACCAGGACTCGGCGTCTTCCCGCCAGTGAGAAACAGCCTTCAGAAGGATGCTGTCTTCTGCCTCTTCCCTCCAACTCCTCTCTCTGCTCTCCACGACCTTGCGTCCGAATGCCACTCCATCAAGTGCACGTTGGGCCCTGGGATTCCAGAACAACCGGAATATTGGGTTCCTGAGGTTGTTCGATACCAACAACGGTTAAACCTCTCTCGACTCGCTCGAGCGTTGCGGCATTTGTCGCAAGGGATGCACATGACACGATTCGGATATAGGAGGAGGATCTCGAACGAGACCTCAGAACCAACAAAGACTGATGAAATTGGAACCAAGATGAAGCTGGGAGATTTGGTAAAGAGAGCCCGAGACTTCGGTAAGGCAACGGGACCTCTCAAGCCGATTGAGGCCCTAATGACTGTGGACCAGAATGAGTGGACTTGGCAGATCGTAGATAGGGACGTTCTGAACAAGCTCAGCCACCGATTGGTCTTCCAGTCAGATGCTGGAATGAGGCGAGAGATTCTGATGACTGAGGGGCTTGAAACGGCCATGGGGGCAGCCTCCATGATCGTGGAGTTGGATGGCGGTTGCGTCCTCATTGAGACTCTAGAACCCTAGATTCCCACTCTCGTGGACTTGAAATAGGGATTGTAGGTGCGGTGCTCAGATGGCTAAGGAGAAGAAGGGCAGCGGCATTCAGCAGGCTGCAGGTCTGATAAGGTACTTCGACGAGGAGTCTGAGGATGCAATTCAGATATCCAAGGGCACGGTCTACTTCGTCTGCGTAGTCTTCAGCATAGTAGTTTACCTGGCCAACGAGCCAAGTCCCGAAAACAACGTCTGGAAGTGGATGTGGGATACTCTGGGATTCTAGTCGCCTAGCAGCTCCCTCTCCATGCTACCCAAGTCAGAATTAGGGTCAGCTCTCACGATTGCGCTGGAAGCTCGGCTAAGTGCTCTGTCGACAGCGGGTGCGTTTTTGTCGGCCAGAGCCTCTCTTGCTCGATCCAGGGCCTCCTCCGCAGAATCGAGATGCGCGTCGCCCGATTCATCCACCCCTCTCATTCGGTGAACGGAGTCCTGAAGCCTGGTGATGTCATCGCTCATGCTCTCCCTAGCTAGTGAAATCAGGCCGTCCCAGCTGGATGTGTGTGCCTCCATCAATCCTGATGTTGATCTCTCGAACGCCTTCACCCGCATAGGCTCCCATGGGTTTCTTCCCAATGAGGAAACGATGTCCATCGCGCATCTGGCTCTGGTAGGGAGCGACCCCTCTAGGACGATCCTGTTTAGGAAGCACCGCGCGAACAGGCCGAAGCCCCAGTAATGGCTGCTGGAAATTGTCATCTTGACCTCTGCCGTTTCGCATGAAAGTTCCCAATTCTGCTCGTCAACTCTTGGCATCCGAGTGAATACCGGTGGATCATGGGTCCCGAGGGATCGCAATGCCGCTCTTGCGACATCTCCCAGGTACACCTTGCCGAACGACCCTGTGGTACCGAACTGGTGCATCACACCCTCTTCGTCGAAGGACATCCTTGGGTCGGAACTAGACACCTGTGCGTATAGGACCGAACGCTGCGGGTCCACACCGACTGGCTCGACTACGCCTCCACCCTCCTCTCTCATGAATCCGACAAATAGGCCGAATGGTTCAACGTTGCGTGTATGGCAATCGCTAAGTCCCTCCCATTCTAGAACAAATGTATGCCACGCCGGAAGTACGGGAAGCTGCAGAAGGTCGTAGAGAGGCCACCGTCCGATAATTGCAGCAGATGCAGGGCGGGTAAGCACTGCCCAATAGAAGGTCATCCCGGGTACCAGGAAGGGGCCAATAGACGGTGGAAGGGGCCAGACTCAGTAGCAAAGAGGACCAACAAGAAGAATCCTGCCAGAAGGTGAGATTCAAGACTCACAGCCCCACCCCAGACCGATGGATAATTCATCGGTGCCTGATGATTCAGGTAAGAACCTGGGGCGAATAAAATGCATCGTCGACGTCGGTGATAACTCAATAGAGATCGACCCATATGTGGCTGATTTCTTCTTCGAGGAGATTTTCCTCTCGGGCAGATTTCCAGATTTGACCTGTACTGCACAGGTGATTGGGTTAGATGGGGGGGAAGCCCCCCTAGTCAACGTTGAAATCGTCTCCAAGAGGAGGGGGCAGCGATACGATGCTCTGAGGATCACCAGCGAGGAGCTCTTCGCCAAGCCAAACAAGTTCTCCATAGTTTTCGGATTTGATAGTGAGAGACTCAAGTCACCTATGCAATTGGAAGCTGATATTGAGGTTAGGAACGCTGGCACTCCGATCATCGCTAGAATAAACTCCGGACTAGGTAGCTCCTTCGATGGAAGTGTGAGCTCGAATCTGTCTGGAGTGAGTACTCCTGTTCAGATGGAGAGAGCAATGACATTCTGGGACTGGCCTCTGGATAATGCAATTCTTGAGCTAAAGGCGGACGAGGATTGGATGAGTCAGTTCGGGGAAATCGAAGTACTCCACTATGGCGGGAAGGACGGGCTCAGGGAATACGTGAAGCTAACTTCCGACTTCCAGGAGATTGACTTCAGTGCCATCCGTCCTCTGATGCTTCCGAAGGAAGGTTTTCCACATTCGCCATATCACACATGCGCCTACATAATCCTAAGACTGGGGAGGGACGGATCGGAGCTCCCTATCGTCAGCCACCTAGTAGATACTAGGCCATCCAAGAGGGGTTCGTTCGGCAAGATCGCGGATCTAGATGATCTGGATGGTTGGCCATATTTTCTCTGGAGGGGGATGCACTTCAAAGAGCAGCCAGCGGACCAGAAATTCCTCATCAAGAAGGGTAGGCTGTGGGAGGGATTCAGATACCTAGACTCTGAGATATCTGACACCATAAAACGAGTTCAGCATGAGCGCTACACCAGTATCGTACCTACTAGGGCATGGTTCGCATACAAGGGCGATGAGTTCATCGTCAACTGGTTCCACTTGGACGAGTACGGTTGGAATGTGAACTTCTCAGACTAGCGCTTGGTCACTGTGCTCTCGACTTTCTGCTCGACCGACTCGGATGAGGGGGGCTGCTCCTCATCTCCGACTTGGGGCTCTCCGGGAGTAGTCGGATTCCTCTGGGCCCTGTGGTATATCTCCCTGAGAGTCTGGTCCCCTATCTCAAGGTAAACTCTGGTGGTTGCTATGCTCGAATGCCCCAAGAGCCTCTGTATGGTGACCAGGTCTGCTCCCCTCTCCAATAGTCCTGTAGCGAAAGTGTGCCTCAGAGTGTGGGGGCTCAAGCGACTCTTAGGGATGTCAGCTGAATCGGCGAGCCTGTCCATCATTTTCTGAATTGAACGCGGATTGATCCTCCTACCCCTACTAGATACGAACACGGCTCTGAGACCGGCATCATCGGCATTCATGAGTCTTCTTTCCCTAATTGGCTCCCAAGATTCTAGCACTTCGACAGAGGATTGGGTGAACAGGACCGTCCGGTCCTTCTCCCCCTTTCCTCCTATCACTAGTGCAGAGAGGTCCTCCTTGTCGATGTCATCGATATCGAGTGCGCATAACTCCGAGACTCTCAGACCGGTGTCCAGCATCAGGGTTGAGACTGGCATGGCCAAAGGATCTTCAGATTCACTCACTGCTTTCCTAAGCCTAGACAACTCCCTCCTGCCAAGGGTCTTAGGGAGTGAGCGACTCCTCGATGGTCGTTGGATCCAATCTGGGACGGTGTGTCCTAGCCACTTCAGAAGGTGGGTTAGAGCCGCAATCTTTGCATTGATTGTGGAGGGCTTCAACTCCCCCAGGCCATTCATCCAAGCATCCATCCTCCCATTGTTTGGGTCAACGAACGTATGGAAGGCTCTGACGGGGATGGTGGAAGTTTCCGTCCAAACCAAAGCACCCTCCCCGGGGAGGGGAGTGGTTGAGAATGACCTCGCTGCAACATCGTATGCCCTGATGGTGTGGGAGCTCTTTTTCTCAGATCGCAATTGCTGCATCCAGCAATCGTGCCATTTCAGTTCAGCTAGTCTGTTCAACCTAGATGGAAGCGAGTCTTCGAGGCCAATCTCGTCCGAGTTGAGCCTCCGACCAAACCTACCGCTAAGCGGGTTGGCAATCTCTTTCCGGTCCCCTTCTCCAGTCAACCCATCTCGCCTCCAGCCGCGAACGGCATGTGCATCCCTGTCCCGTAGGACGAAGGCAACGAGGCGTATCGGAACTTGAATGCTTCTCCGCGCCCCGAGTACGTGAAGCGGGTTAGCAGACTGGTAGTTCTTCGCCGAAGTGCTCAGTAAGCCTGCTCAGACTGGCCTTCGTTGGAGCCATGGTGATCCTGAGCCTCAGTTGTATCCGCCAATACTTCCTGGTACAGCTTGTTCAGCCGTTTCGCAACCTTCTCTGCTACGTTGAGCTTGGTGGCGCCCTCAATGCCTTCCAGTCCGGGACTGGAGTTGACCTCCAGGACCAGTGGTCCTCTCTCGGACTCCAGCATGTCGACACCAGCCAACTCAAGCCCTAGTGTTTCAGTTGAGCGAATCGCGATCTCCCTCTGCTCCTCAGACAGCTCTACGATGCTAACAGAGCCGCCGAGGTGGAAGTTGGAACGGAACTCGCTTCCATGCGCCTTCCTACGCATCGAGGCGACCACTTCCCCTCCAACGACAAGGGCCCGGATATCGCTTCCATGGGATTCCTTGATGTATTGTTGGACCAATGGCCTCATCCCCCTCTCGAGCATCTGGAAGACTAGTTGCCGTGCCTGCTGTGCGGAGTTGACCAAGAAGACCCCTGATCCATGTGTGCCCTCCGTGGACTTGACCACGCAAGGGGCTCCTCCTACTCTGCGGACTGCACGGTCAGTGTCTTCCCAAGCTCCCACGTGAGCAGTGATTGGGACGGGTACGCGAGCCTCGGCCAACATTTGGCATGCAACAAGCTTGTCCCTGCTCCTAAGAATTCCCTGGCTCGAGTTTAGTACGATGACTCCGGATTGCTCAAATTGCCTCACTATGGCAACTCCTCTCCTCGTGATCGAGTACCCTATCCTCGGTAGCACGGCCTCGCATTCCACAGGCCAACCCTTGTGGAAGACCCTGCCTCCATCCTCACCTACCACAATGGTTAGTGCCAGAGGATCGATAATGTCGACCATCCATCCGGCCTTCTCAGCCTCAGTTGCAAGCCTCCTTGTGCTGTACAGCTCTGGGCCTCTCGAGAGGAGTACTAGCCGGGGCTCCATGGTCTGCGCCGCCCAAAAGGGCGTCTTCAACCCTTTCCCTCGGGAACTCGTGGCAACACTAGGAGTATGCTCTCTGAGGCTCATGAAGTCGGAGGGATTGAAAGCCTCTGGGCAGGACTGAGTAACAGAGCATGCCCGAAGACGATTCAATTGACCGAGAGTCGCTTACCTCAAACACAGTAGCGAAGCTAAGGGAGATTTGCAAGGATAGGGGACTCCTGGTGTCGGGAAAGAAATCGGTGCTAGTGGATAGGATCCTTGAAGATGCAGGAGTAGTCGATGACCCGGCTGAGGCTCCAGAAGAGGAATCTTGGGAGGAGGAAGCGCTTGTCATTGATGACGAAACTCCCGATACTCGGGAGAAAGTTGACGAGGTCCTATCTCGGATCGGAGATGTCGTAGAGGCCGAGGTGGTAGAGGCCGAGGTCGTCACCCCAGAACCAGAGGAAGTTCCAACCAGAATAGACCCAGTGGTACTCGGTGAGGACGATCAGCCGTCACTGGTCATCTCAATGCCAACACTTTCCTCTCTGGGAAACAGATGGAAGGCTGTCGTAGCTGTATTACTCGTTACAATCCTAGTCGGCGCCACTGCTACGGTTTTCCTACAGAGGAGCTCCGGGTTCACAGTCTCAAAGCTGAGATTCGGAGAGAGCATGGACTTCCAGGTAATAGAGTCAAGCGTAAGCATCGATGGAGAGGAGATGCTCAGCATAGTCAGAGGCTCGTCTGGGGGAATTCTAGATCCAACTTGCGGAGAATTCTCAATGGAAATGGATGGAACTGGAACAGTTATGGTTACGGATGGCCCCGAATCGGGTGCCGTGGAAACCACGGATAGCCTGGGAAGATCGGGCTTCCTCTCGGCTGAGAAGAGCATAATCATGGATCTAGACGTTGATTTCGAGGGAAGGACCTGGAGAGACGATGCGGAAACCGATTGTGGGAACATAAGGTGGGTGATGTCAGATAACAAACTCTCGATAGACTCGACAAGTTGGGTAGAGATAGAGAAGTCAGAGGTCAAGAGGACCTACACATCGATCTCTTTCAGTGACGTTGACTCCGTGACCACGAACCTCAGAGCAGTAACCTATGATGCAGGGGGTCTCGGAGGGTTGGCGGCACTTCTCCCCACCCTGTCTTTCCCCATGACGCCAATAGAGCTTCACGACTTCTTTGGTGACGTTGTGATCAAGGAAGGAGCGAGGTCATCAGACCCAGACATCAATTGGAACTCAGACTGGAGCTGGGAGGTCAAGAAGGAGTTCAGAGACGAAACCCACGGGCTCGTCTACCCGGTTTCCCTAGAGCACGAAGAAATCGGAAGATGCTATGGGCACGCTACGATTCAGATCTACGTTCAGAGTGGAAGCGCCTGGCCAGTGAAGCAGATGTCCGACATTCTTCTTGACAAGGACTTGCAGACAAAAAACTGCGATTTCCTAGTAAGTTCACTGTCCGACGAGCTTCTGCCCCAAGGCACGCTCTCAATCACCACAACATTCTCTCGGACTGATTCTTCATCTGGAAGCAGCCCAATAGACTGGAGCCGAGACTACACAACAAGCCCCGCCGACGGACAAGACAGGCCCGTGTCCTCAACCAAGAGAAACTGGGTTGATTCAATGTGGGACGAGACTGACATCAGGCAGTTCGACCTGGAGGAGGCAGTCACCTGCCTAAAGACAAGCCATCCAGACACACAAGCAACCCAGGCCCTAGATTCCGGAGGTTACCTCTGGAAGTCCTCTTGGTCCAAACCCACCGGGGAAGGCGAGTGGAATATGTCGTGGGTGGATGAGGACGATGACTCCGGTTGGCTGGTTCTACGTGGTTCCCCCGAGGGTTGCGAAGTCATCTCCTCAGGCTCAAACGACAGGGGCGCTGTTTCATGGAACCGGGATTCAATACCTAGGACCCAGACGATGTCCCTGCTCGAACAGCGAATCCTAAGCCCCGATAGGTACCCAGACATCTCCCCTTTCATTCAGTCCGGTAACTCCTGGAACCCAGAAGCAGAGGTAGGATACAGGCTTTCTGTCACAGATGACAATGAAATCCTAAGCTTCCTTCCGGGGGATCTTGGAGATGGCAAGGTGACAATGACCGCGACAAGGGATTGGGAGGAAAACGGGAGGGACAAGTCACTAGACCTAGCAATGGATGCAGAGACCGGTGAGATGGTTCTCTGGTATCTCATCGACAGTTCCGCAGGGTAAAGCAAACATGCACTTCCATCCCCAAAGCAAGCGTCATGTTCAACACGGCTCCTAGCGCCGTTGCCTAAGATGAGCTCCTCTGAAGGCGATGAAAATCTGCCAGAAGTAGGTGATGCGCCGTTAATCATCGACGTAGAATTCTTGGAGGAGGAAGACGAAGGCATTGCACAACCACTGGATGCGCCCGAGGAAGTCGGATCAAGTAGGTCGAGAAGCCCGATGGAGCTCCCGCTTTCATTGCCAACTCCGGAAGGTAGGGCAAGGGTGGTCACTGTGATCAACCAGAAGGGAGGGGTTGGGAAGACAACCACAGTCATCAACATCGCAGCACAACTTGCACTGAGGGGCTTCCGAGTACTTGTGATAGACTCGGATTCCCAGGGGAACTGCGCAACCGGGCTAGGCGTGGACAAGAGCAGGGTCAGAACTACTACACGAGACCTGATTCTGAATCCGGAGACTGCGGTCGACTCAAGGCATGCAACCGCGGTTGATAATCTACACATCATAGTCGGGGACAAGAGCCTGATAGGATTGGAGCAGGAGATGATGAGGCAGCTCGGGCGGGAGAAGAGGATGAAGGAGGCGCTCGAACCCCTGCTTGCTCATTACGACCTCGTGCTGATCGATACACCCCCTTCTCTGGGGCTGGTTACGATCAATGCATTGGTGGCCTCCGATGGGATACTGGTCCCGGTTCAGACTGAATACTTCGCATTGGAGGGGTTGGCCCTATTAGCTGGGACAATTCGGGAAGTCAGGAGTCTTCTGAACGATAGATTGGGTGTGGACGGAGTGCTTCTGACAATGCACTCGCAGACACTACTGAACAAACAGGTCGCAGGGGAGGTCCTGGAAAACTTCCCTGACCTAGTAGTCAGACCTGCGATTAGGAGGAACGTGAGGTTGGCAGAGGCACCGAGCCACGGCGTCCCAATTCACCTCCACGATCCATCCAGTGCCGGGGGCAAGGACTACCAGGCAATTACCACAGAGTTGCAACGTCGTTGGGGTCTGCCTTAAGATGGCGAAGAGCGGGCTGGGCAGAGGCCTGGAGGAAATATACTCCAGCACAGAAGGACCTGATCTTTCCTCGTTCGTTTCCGAGGAAGAGATGCCAGACTCGCCAAGGTCCGCTGTCCTCTGGATGATTTTCGGCAGCGTGTGCTTTGGAACGATGAACGCACTGGTCAAGTGGACGAGCGATCATGCTGACGTGTGGATGATCATAATGGTCAGATCAGCGGTGATTGCTTTCGCGGTGGCAGCCTTCGCGGCTACCCGAGGAGTCAGCTTGAGGGTGAATGACAGGAAGACTATGCTACTCAGATGCTCAGTAGGGCTTCTGGCGATGATTCTCTACTTCACAGCCCTCGGAAGGATCCCAATAGGGCAGGCTGTCACTCTCCAGTACACAGGCCCACTTTTCGTAGCGCTTCTTTCGGGGAGGATACTGGCAGAGCGCGTCTCATCCGGAGTTGCCATGCTCGTGATCACTGCATTTGTTGGAATAGTCCTGATTATCTCACCCGAACTGGGTAGTATCGAGCCGGACGCACTCTTGGCATTGGGATCGGGATTCTTCGCCGCTCTTGCGTACATGTACGTCAGGGAACTCAGGAAGACTGACTCGCCCGCCACTGTAGTGTTCTGGTTCGCTGCCTTCTCGGTCTGTGGAAGCATCATCCAAGCCGCACCCGATATCCCGTCCCTGGACTCCACGACTATCGCTTCCCTAGTTGGGGTGGGCATCGGGGCGGGTGGTGGCCAGATTGGAATCACGATGGCATACCACAAGGCGAACGCTGCCTGGGTCAGTGCATTCTCCTACCTCACTGTAATAGTGGCAACTTTCTACGGATTCGCGATTTTCGGGGAGACCCTGGATCCTGCGGATTGGGTGGGCGGTCTGCTCATCGTTGGTTCTGGGGTGGCATTGGTGTTTGCCATTCCTCCTGAAGAGTCTTCGCAATAGTGCCAAACCTCACGAGACGCTTCCTAGTGATTGTATCGAAATCGACCCTCCCATGTTTCCATGGTTCTGGCAATAGTAGTACAGCGTGTCAGGAGCATCGAGAGGGACCGTGAAGGTCAGCAGGCCGCTAGAACCCTGGCTACCCGTGTATGTCACCCCATCAGTGTACTGGGTCCCTCCACCGTGCGTTCCATCGCTGGTGGTGGATAGCCTAAGTGGGTGAGGTGAGTTGCTGGAAGCAGACTGGTCGAAGGTGTATGTGAAACCCCTGTACAGGGTTACATCGGCTTGCAGGATGGAGTCGATGTAGAACTTCATGCTAGAGACTGTGACGTCCATCTCCATCACGACGGGCATCGAACCATCGGACCCATCCTCCCCGGCGGGACCAGTGGGTCCAGCCGGACCGGTATCTCCGTCTGCTCCTGCGGGGCCTGAAGAACCGTCTTCTCCGGGGGTTCCCTGTGAACCAGGTGGGCCCGCTGGGCCTGAAATATTCCCAAGATCGATCCACTCAGAGCCACTCCAAACATGGATGTGTACAGTTGAGTTCACCATGAAAGCGTCCCCCGAGTCACCGATGTATATCTCTCCGAGGTCAGAAGTGTCCTCGACGGTTCCGATAATTGAGAATGAGGTCCCGTCTTCTCCCGCTGGGCCGGCTTGTCCGTCTGCCCCGGGAGCTCCGGCTGGTCCCTCTGGGCCCGCCGGGCCTGCTTGTCCGTCTTCCCCAGCCGGACCCTGCGCCCCACTCGGACCTGTCAGGTCAATCGACTGCCACGAGCCGTTAGAGCAGGCTTGGAAACCTGAGTCTGAAGAGACGTAGTAGAGTCGACCCTCGGTTACGGAATCGCATGTAGGGAGGTCGGAAGATGCCTGAACCAGGAAAACGTCCCAGTCCTCTAGATCACTGGGCTCATCATCCACATCGTCATCGGTCCCGGAGCAACCCGCTAGGGCAGAGGCAGTCATCAGTAGGGCTAGTAGAATCGCCAAGGCGTTCTTTCTGGTACTCTTCATGGGCAATCGGAAATCTCAGCGATACTTAATCAATCTCGGAAATCAGAGACCTCTTCCAACGCCTTTCTAGACAAATCGGGAACTTGTGCACCCTCTGCAGGGTAACCGACGGGTAGTAGAAGCATCGCGTGCTCGTGCTTGGGCCTCTGGAGTATTTCCCGCAGGAAACCCATCGGAGAGGGCGTGTGGGGGAGAGTCGCCAGACCCATATTGTGGATGGCTGAAATGAACAGTCCCGCTGCAATACCGCAAGACTCCTGTGAGTAGTACGTGGGTGCGAAACCATCTCCCCTTTCCCTCTTTGAGTGCCTGAACAGAACAATGACCCATGGGGCTTCAGTGATGTGTTCCTTCACATGATCGGTGCCAAGCGGCGCTAGTACTTCCTCCCATTCTTCGGGAATCCTTTCCTCGTAGAACTTGGCCTCTTCCTTCTCAGCCTCCTCCCTGATAACCCGCTTCAACTCCTTGTTCGAGATTGCCACGAATGTCCATGGTTGGAGATGGGCCCCGGAGGGAGCAGTGCTTGCTGTCCTGATTGCAAGCTCAATCAATTCCCGGGGGACCTCTCGACTGGAGAAGTGGCGAGTGGTCCTACGACGGTCCATCTGCTCGTAGAATGAGCGCGCCCTGGAAAGCATGATTTCGCTGTCAACCTCAATGAACTCCAAGTCAATGAAGCCTGGGTCCTCTGCGCCGGTCATGTTCCTATCACTCACGCCGAATCATCAATGTCGCCAGGGACATGGAGGCAATTGCCAGATGAGTCGCGAAGCCCGGGGTGAAGCTCGAGTCATCGGACTGGCATTCGGTCGAGGCTCCCCCCCAAGTGCCGTTGTCATACCAGCAATCAGACCAGACCCTCCATCCGAATCCGTTCTCCGGAATGCTGGTTGTGTTTCCATCCTCCCATTCGATCTCGATTTTCCAGTTGACGTAGGTCACTGTTTCCTCGGGCACAATTGAACCATCCCAGGCATCATCCTCATCCGTCATTGAATGCGTCTCCGGGGGGTAGCAGATTCCTGAGTTGACGCAAACCTGAGTGACCCATCTAACTGACGTCACGTTACTCGCTGATTCCTCGTTTAGGCGGACGCTGACTTCGAAAATTTCCCCTGCGGATGCGAAATCGGGATGCGAAACGCTCTCGACTCCGGTGTCCTCTATCGAAGCCTCCTCATTGACGCCTCCCTGAGATGCCACGGCCGGAGATGCAATCGAAACGAGAAAGACCAGTGACAGAAAGACCGTTCTCACGTATGGTCGTGAGAAACCATCATTCATCAATGGTGAGGCACTATGTCTCAAGATTCCAGAGGTCGTCACCTATCCAGTGAATGGTGGAAATCGCCTTCCCCTTTGTCATCGACATCATCTCCTCGCCATCGTGCAATGCCGTCCCCGAGGCAATTGGTTCACCGGTCTCCTGGCTCCTTATCCAGACGAAATCCCCTTTCTGGAGTGATGGGTCCGCAATATGGATCCCCGCGCCCATGCAATCGGCTCCGTTTTCCAGAAATGGAATGGCCCCCCCGTCAACAGCCACCCATGAGCTCTCAACATTCCACTCGGAAATTCCCTTTAGCGTAGGGTACCAACCCATTTCTCCACCAACCTCAATCTTCATCGCAAGGGGGACCCGATCAACCAGGATGAGGTCAGTTTCCTGATAATGCGCCTGCTCGAGAAAACCATCGAGGCTCACCTCATGCCCTATCCAAGATGCCAACTCATCAGCAACGCCCCTGATCTGCTTGATTCTTACCGGAGTCCTCCGCCTGAGTCTCTTGTCCACCATGATTGCTCACATGCAGGTAGGCGCAAGAACATGCCGAAAGCGCACACTTGAAGCGCAGCGCCCTCAGCGCTGCTCGATGCTTGCTGTGTGCCTAGACCTCGAGGGGGTGCTGATACCCGAGATTTGGATCAACGTCGCGGAGAGGACCGGAGTCGATGCACTCAGGAGGACAACCAGGGACGAGCCGGACTACGATCGTCTGATGAGCTACAGGATAGGAATCCTAGATCAGCATGACATCAAGATAGGGGATATCACCTCGACGATAGGTTCCATGGAGCCTATGGAGGGGGCGCTCGAGTTTCTCCAATCGCTGGAGTCGAGGTGGCCGACGCTAATTCTCTCGGACACATTCTCCCAGTTTGCCAAGCCTATGATGGCAAAGTTGGGACACCCTACCCTATTGTGCCACACTTTGGTAATCGATGACAGTGGGAGGATAGAGGACTGGGAGATTAGGTTCGAGGACCACAAGAGGAAGACGGTCGAGGCTCTAATGGGGATGAACTACCACGTTATCGCCGCTGGTGATTCCTACAACGACACCACCATGCTAACTACTGCGAGTGCAGGAATACTATTCAGGCCACCAGATAATGTGGTCGATGAGTTCCCACAATTCCCAGTAGCTAGAAATTACGCAGAGCTCACAGAAGCAATTGAGTCTGCTGCTACAGACCTTGGTGAGCATTGGAAGTAGGATTCTCGGCCTCCAATCGATTGAAATAAGGCAGGCAGGTCGGCGAGACGCATGGCGAAGTGGCACGGCATTTCACGCAGGAAGCCCACAGGCGGCCGTCTTAAGCGCCCGAACCGCTACAGGGGCAAGCGCAGGACCGAGGTCGCCAGCGAGGAGCAACTCGCATACGTTGGCGAGACCGATGCTCGCAAGAACTACCGAAAGAGGGCTGGCTCACAGACAGTCAGGACCCTCTCAGTGAACCAAGTAAATGTCAATACGAAGGACGGGAAGACGGTCAGGGCCACGGTAAAGACCGTTGTCGGGAATGATGCAGATCCCAACTTCGTTAGAAGGAACATCGTGACCAAGGGGGCAGTTCTGGAAACGGACAAGGGGCTGGTAAGGGTTACGAGCAGGCCTGGAATGCACGGTGTAGTCAGCGGCGTACTCGTGGATGAATGAGGCACGAAGCCCTCAAGTCACACAGCACTCAGGGATAGGGCGATAGCATGGCGGCAAAGGAGGAGATGACTCTGTGGACCGGGTACTTCGACACCAGGCTTAGCCGTTCAGACGGCCGAAGGGTACCGAGGGAAGCCAGCATCCCAAAACCAACACTGGAGTCATTGGTTTGGGCTGCTCGCAG
>MPLT02071824.1_pt1 | contig 18818 bp, 15 predicted proteins | sample 1617391 | NCBI WGS metagenome assembly MPLT02 (sample SAMN05944800, study PRJNA350692) | marine metagenome | biome: marine; feature: ODZ; material: water; isolation source: 70 m water sample filtered on 0.2 um supor filter | place: Pacific Ocean | collected 2012-04-08 | depth 70m m
TATAAACCAGAAAACAATTGTTTTGGAGTCAATTCATTTATAGCCATCATGAAGGTTTGGTCACGATAATAACCAGATCTAAAATCACCATTTTGAAAAACTTTTGCTAAAGCTATTTGAGGTAGCTCTTTACCATCCCCAAATATTCCAAATTTTGCTTTTCCACTAAGAACTTCCCTTCTTCCTAATAAACTAGCTTCTCTGCTTGTTACTATAAGTTTGTAATCGTCTAAGATCTGTTCTTTGAAGGATTCAAAAGAAATTTCTTTATTAAGATCAAGATTACTTTGCATAATATTTAAGGGGGATCAAATTTAAGAAAAATAGATTTTTTTTCCTAAATAAGTTAGAACCATCTTCTAGTAAATAAGCCTGAAACAGTATTTGGATCAAAAGTAATTTTAAATCTAATTTTTTCAGAATAATTAGAGTGTTTTAATTCATTTCCTAGAGAAGAATAAAAAGGAAAATATAATTCAAAATAATCCGTCAGAATATTTAATCTAATTCCAGAATCATAAACAGTTTGTATAGTTTTGTTTTTGTTTTTTATAAATGCAAGATCATAATATCCCTCAATCCATTGCCATAATGTAATACCTGAATTAAATGCCATAATCCAATCATTTGAATATGCAGGATTAACCTTAGATTTTAATGCGCCCTCAGAAGTAATAAATTGTTGGCTATAAAATCCTGTATTTTCTGAACGACCCAATAAATTATAATTAAACATGTAATCTCTAGCTCTATAAGTTGAAAAACTAAAATAATCATCATCAGTTGAATTGCTTAAAAACTTTCCAATAAAAAGTCTAATATTATACTGTCTATTGTCTTTGTAATAATTCCTAAACATTCCAGTTAATGAAGTTTTTACAAAAGATTTACTGATTTGTAAATCAGAATTTAATGTAAAACCCTTACCTCCATTTGAGTTTGTAATAATATATTTTGTATTGAAAATATTATAGTTAGGATACTTCTTTTGATCTAAATTTTCTTCTCTATATATACTTACATATCTAAAATTTAAAAATTGCCTAAAATTAGATCTTAAATCTGAATTTCTAAATGTAAATGTTATTGAGGGAAATAGACTGGTATAAGATAAATTTTCCTTATAATGGAATGTTGAACCACTAATAAAATATTGTGTACTAAATAGTTTTTTATTCTCATTGTATTTTGTGTATTTCATATTCATACTTCCTAAAACTTTCTTCTGTTTCGATGAATAAAATGGTTTTATTTTATAGCTAAATGATTTTTTAATTAGAGTTATATTAGTTAAGGTTATTCCAGGCATTAAACCATCGTACAAATTATAACCTAATAATGGTATATAGTTTAGTTGTTTTTGATAAGTGCTTTCAAAATCATTGAACAGAACTAGTTTAAATGGTTTTTTATAATTTTTAAATGATGCTAAATTGTTCTTATAATTTCTCTCTGTTATATACTTGTTTTTATTTATTTCTATAAAGTCATAAAGATTTGATTCGTATGAAATAATAGTGTCTTTTTCTTTAAGAGTAATCCAATCTTCTTTTAAAACATTATTGTTCTTTAATAAAGACAATTGAATCGGTGAATTAGAATTAGAATTATAATAATTAGATAATTTAAAGTATGTTAATTTATTTGACTCATTAATTTTCTTAATTCTGAAATCCTTAAATGATTTTCTTTTCAAAAAATCATTAAAAAACCAATTAGAATTATAACTAGAGTTTTTTTCTATAATTTCTTGAAAAGTAATAGGATTGTTATTTATTAAATTATTTTTTTGATAATATTCTTTTATTGAATTATCTATTATTTCTTTATTTAAGGTTTTAGACAATAACTTTATTCCTAATCCTGTTTTATATGGATTTATAATTTTTTGATTTATTCTCGTTAATGAATCTAGAGATAAACCAATGGGTTGATTGATGTTTCTACTTGAAATAATATTCTCAAACAAACGGTATTGTTCATTAAATGAATATTTAGCATAATTCCTATTTTTTAAGATTTTCCAGTCACTATATTTTCCAATTAGTTTTAATTCTGGATAATATTTATCTATATAATCCATTAATAGATAAATCACAATCCCTTCAATTTCCCAATAATTTTTTCTTTTATGTATTGAAACAGATTCTTCTAAATATGTGTGTAAAAATTCCTTTAAAAAATTAAACTCAAAAAGGAATGATTGATTAAATGGACTAATAATCTTAGGTAGATTATTAATTCCATAAATTGGTCTTCTTGATTGGTTATTTTTAGAAATAACCATTTTTTTAAATGGATAATTACCTATTTTCTTTTCCGTATAATCAAATATTTTAGTTATTAAAGAATCCTTTTGAATAATCTGATTATTTATTTTATTTAAAGGTATTTTATTACCGGTTTTATTATCAAAATACGTTAATACTTTATTGACAAGTGAGTCTGATTTGTCTTCATAATTATCAATATCAGAATAAACTTTAATATCATTTATAACATACTCAATATAGTTGGACTTCTTAGTAAAAATTAGATTAGAATTTTTCCTAATTTCTTTTACAGAGATAAAGTTTTTTAAATTTAATTTCTCATTGAATTTAAGTTGATTTATATCGGAGATTAAATCGTATTCTTTAGGATAAGTAATATTAAATTCAAAATATGAAGGATCATGAGAAAGATCATTTAAATCCAAATTACTTTCTTTAATCCATTTATTATCCTTGATTTTAGAAAAAGTAAAATACCAGTCTCTTATATTTATTTCACCAGATTTATTAATTCCATATCCAGTAAAGCTATCATCGGGTATTATTATATCATAATTAATATTAAAAGTAATAGAGTCTCCTTTTTTTAATGGTTTATCTAGGTTTATCCTTATTAGATCTATATTATTTTTAGGTCTTAAGAAATCAAAATTGTAATCATTCTGATATATTCTTTTTATAACTGTTGAACCTCTTTGATTTTTTGTAGATCTTTGAAAAGCTAAAGAATATTCTTCAGAAAGTCTATATCCTAAATTTGATTTTGAATTTGAATACGAGTTTGCCCAATCATTTAGTATCAAATGGTTTAATTCAGTATCATAAATATTAAAAAAAAGTAACTTTTGATTGATTTTAATCTTTTTGTTATTTATATCAAAAAAGGCATTTATATTATACTCATTTTCCTGTGCATATATTCCAATGGATGAAAATATTACTGATAATAAAATGAAGAATCTCATGAAAGAAACTTTAAGTAATCAAAAATTAGGCCTTATTGATTTTTTATTGTAGAAATCTGAAAGAATTTTAATTACATCATCTGAAGAATCAACAATAGAAATAAGATCTAATTCTTTAGGTGATATATAGCTGTATTTTGAAACTAATTCATCTTTTATCCAATCATAACATTTTTTCCAAAATTTAGATCCAACTAAAATAATTGGAAATCTTTCAGCTTTTTTTGTTTGAATTAATGTAATTGCTTCAAAAAGTTCATCAAGAGTACCAAAGCCTCCTGGCATTACAACAAACCCTTTAGAATATTTCATGAACATTACCTTTCTTACGAAAAAATAATCAAAATCAAGCGATTTATCTTCATCAATATATGGGTTATCATGTTGCTCAAATGGAAGTTCTATATTAAGACCTACTGAAGACCCTAAAGCTTCCTTAGCGCCTTTATTAGCAGCTTCCATAACTCCGGGTCCACCACCAGTTATAACACCAAATCCAAGTTTAACAATCTTTTTAGCAATTTCTGTTGATAAATTATAATAATTATCATCAGAATTGGTTCTTGCAGATCCAAAAATTGATACACAGGGACCTATTTTACTCATTTTTTCATAACCATCAACAAATTCTCCCATAATCTTAAAAACAGACCATGAATCATTAGTTTTTATTTCATTCCAGTTTTTTAAATCTTTTCTATTCATATACTAGATCGAAGTTAGCTCTTTTTTTAAATATTCTAATGTAGGACTATTTAAGTTTTTTAATAAATCTTCTGGAGTTCCACTAAATATAATTTCTCCGCCATATTTTCCTCCATTTGGACCAATTTCAATAATATAATCTACAGTTTTAATTACATCCATATTGTGTTCAATAATAATTATTGAATTTCCCTTATTAGCTAGTTTATTAATCATATCTAAGAGAACTTTAATATCCTGAAAATGAAGGCCTGTTGTTGGTTCATCTAAAATATATAGAGTATTTCCTGTATCTCTCTTTGATAATTCAGTTGCAAGTTTAATTCTTTGAGCCTCTCCACCTGATAGGGTAGTGGATTGTTGACCTAATGTGATATAACCCAGACCAACCTCTTTAATAGTTTCTAGTTTTCTTAAAATTTTTGGATAGTTCTTAAAAAATTTACATGCCTCATTAATTGTCATATTAAGAACATCTGAAATAGATTTTCCTTTATATCTAATTTCTAATGTATCTCTATTAAATCTCTTTCCATTACAATTATCACAATTTATATACACATCTGGAAGGAAATTCATTTCTATTTTTTTTAGTCCTGCGCCTTGACAAGTTTCACATCTTCCTCCGACAACATTAAAACTAAATCTACCTGGTTTATATCCTCTAATTAAAGATTCTGGAGTCATAGTGAAAAGTGATCTAATATCACTATAAACACCAGTATATGTGGCAGGATTACTTCTGGGAGTTCTTCCTATAGGAGATTGATTTATCTCAATAACTTTATCAATATATTCAATTCCTGTAATTTTTTTATAAGGCATAGGCTCCTTAACTCCATTAAAAAAGTAATTATTCAATATTGGATACAATGTTTCATTAATAAGTGTAGATTTACCACTTCCTGAAACACCAGTTATACCTATAATCATTCTTAAGGGAAATTCAACATCAATATTTTTTAGATTATTTCCTGTACATCCTGTTAGTTTTAATTTTTTTTCAGATTTTCGACGTCTTATTTTAGGAACTTCTATTTTTTTTGATCCATTTAAATATTGTGATGTTAATGTTTTCTTTTTTATCATTTGATTAAATGATCCTTCAAAAATTATTTCTCCACCATTTTTACCAGCATTTGGACCAATATCAATTATATAATCAGATTTTTCCATAATTTCCTTATCATGTTCAACAACAATTATAGAATTGCCAATATCTCTTAATCCTTTTAAAGATTCAATTAGTTTTGAATTATCCCTTTGATGAAGACCGATACTCGGCTCATCTAAAATATATAATACCCCAACTAATTGAGATCCAATTTGTGTAGCTAATCTTATTCTTTGGGATTCACCACCAGAAAGTGACCTAGATGGCCTATCTAATGAAAGATAATCTAATCCAACATTTAATAAAAAATCTAATCTTTTATTTAATTCTTTAATAATTTCAGAGGATATTATTTTTTTTCTCTTATCAAGTTTTGATTCAATTTTAGAGAACCATTCTTTTAAAACAATAATATCCATTTTACATAAATCTATAATAGTTTTTGAATCAATATAATAATGCATAGATTCTCTATTAAGTCTAGCCCCTAAACAATTAGGGCATTTTAATTTTTCCATAAATCCCTTTGCCCATCTTTTAATTCTTGAAGAATGATTCTCATTATATTGACTTTCAATAAATGGAATAATACCTTCAAAATCAATCTGATATTTTCTTGTCAATCCTAATGTTTTTGATTCGACTGAAAAAGTTTCATTTCCTCCATATAAAATTATATTAAATGCTTCTTTAGGAATCTTTTTAATTGGATCTTTTAATGTAAAATTATATTTATTGGCAATTGTCTCAAGTTGTTTAAATATCCATGAACTCTTATAACTTCCAATTGGAATAATTCCACCTGCATGTATTGAAATATTTTTGTCAGGAATAATACTTTCAATATTAATTTGATTTACTGTTCCTAGACCATTACAATTATTACACATTCCTTTGGGAGAGTTAAATGAAAATGAATTTGGCTCAGGCTTTTCATAAGAAATTCCAGATTTAGGACAAACTAGATTTCTACTAAAGTATTTTGTGGTATTATCTTCGTCACTAATCACTATTAGTGATTCATTTCCATGATATAATGCAGTTAATATACTTTCCTTTAATCTTTTTAGAGACGACTTATCCTTTTCAACTAATAATCTATCTACAACTATTTCAACATCATGAATCTTATATCTGTCAAGCTTTAGATTGGAAACAATCTCTTTAATCTCCCCATCAATTCTAACTTTAATAAAACCTTGTTTTCTAATAGTAATGAATAATTCTCTATAATGTCCTTTTCTAGACTTTACTACAGGTGATAGAATGGTAATTTTTTTATTAATGTAATTTTCTAATATTAATTCAATTATCTCATCATCATTATAACTTATCATTTTTTGGTTTGAAATATAGCTATATGCATCAGCTATTCTTGAGTAAAGTAATCTTAAATAATCATAAATTTCTGTTATCGTTCCAACAGTCGATCTAGGATTTTTTGATGTTGTCTTTTGCTCTATAGCTATTACGGGAGATAATCCATCTATTTTATCTACATCAGGTCTTTCTAAACCTCCTATAAAGTTTCTAGCATATGCAGAAAAGGTTTCTATATATCTTCTTTGTCCTTCAGCATAAATTGTGTCAAAAGCTAGAGATGATTTTCCGCTTCCAGAAATTCCAGTAATAACGACTAATTTATTTCTTGGTATGTCTAAGTCAATGTTTTTTAGGTTATGAGCTTTTGCACCATTGATTGAAATTACATTATTCATTTAAAAAAAATCAAACATGCAATTTACGATTTTTAAAGTAGATTTAAGTGCTATATACAACTAATATCCTATAGATTTATCATCACCTCTTTCATCCGCAGCTCCGAATATAATACCATCTTCATTAACATGAATAGCATCAACTCTTCCAATAGAAGTTGGATAATTATTTAAATAATATCCTTTTTCAATCAATGATTGCTTTTCATCATTAAGTATAGCTTTAGATTCATAATATATTAAGTCGGGTAACCATAGATGATAAAATCTTGGTGAGTTTACAGATTTATTTATATTAAAATTAAAATCTTCAAAATTTAAAATTGTCTGTAAAACTGATGTAATAATTGTCGGTCCTCCTGGACTACCAAGAACTAAGTGTAATTTGTTATCTTTTTCAACAATAGTAGGGGTCATTGAGCTTAACATTCTTTTATTAGGTTCAATCGAGTTTATTTCACCTCCAGTTAGACCAAACATATTAGGCACACCTGGTTTAATTGAAAAATCATCCATTTCATTATTTAGAAAAAAACCTAATTTAGGAGGAAAAATTTTAGAACCATAATTTCCATTCAATGTTGTTGTAACTGAAACAGCATTTCCAAATCTATCTACTATTGAATAATGTGTTGTTTCTTCACTTTCTTTAAAATTAACTTCACCGGGAGATATAGATTCTGAATTGGTAGAACGCTCAAATGAAAAATTATTCATTCTATTAGAAAGATAATTGTTTGAAAGTAATTCATTTATAGGAATATAATTAAAATCAGGATCTCCAAGATATTCACTTCTATCGGCAAATGCTCTACGTTCTGCTTCAACTAATAATTGAATATATTTAATACTATTGTGGTTAAATTGTGAAATATCAAAAGGTTCTATCATTTTAAAAATTTGTCCTAAAACTATTCCTCCAGAAGACGGAGGTCCCATAGAAATTATATTAAGATCCTTATATTTAAAAGTGACTGGATTTCTCCATACAGGTTTATAATTTTTAAAATCTTCTTCCTTAAGAATACCATTTCTTTTATTTACATATTCAATTATTTCCTTACTTATTGATCCTTGATAAAATTCATCTTTTCCATTTTTTAAAATTAATTTTAAAGATTTTGACAGTGATTTATTTATAAATAAATCACCTTCTTTAAAATCCTTATTAAATAAGGGTATTGAATCATTTAAAGAATTAATTAAATTCTTTGAAGAGTTTAATGAATATGCTTGTCTTTTAGTAAGATAAAAACCTTTTTCAGCTAATTCAATTGCTGGAGCAAAAAGGGCTTCTAGTGGTAAAGATCCAAATTTATCATAAACTTCAAATAATCCAGCTACAGTTCCTGGAATTCCAATAGCTAATGATCCGTCTATACTTAAGTTTTTAATTTCATTTCCTTCATTATCTAAGTACATACCCTTAGTTGACAAGCTAGGAGCTTTTTCTCTATAATCTAATGAACCAATTGAATGATCAGATAATCTATAAATTAAAAAGCCACCACCTCCTAAATTACCCGCATTTGGGTAAACTACAGATAAAGCTAAGTCAGTAGCTATCATTGCATCAAAGGCATTTCCACCTTGTTTTAATATACTTATACCAGCTTGAGAAGCTTCAACTTTTGCAGAAACAACCACACCATTTTTATAACCAACTTCTGAACTATTGGAATCACATGAAAAGAATATAATTGAAGATAAAATTATAAGAAATCTATTTTTAAAGAACATATTTAAAATTTATATAAATGTAAGTTAAAAAGTTATTCTAATTGTATATTTGTTTTATGACATTAATTAAATCAATTTCAGGAATAAGAGGAACTATTGGCGGTAAAGTAGGTGAAAATTTAACTCCAATTGATGCTGTGAAATTTGGTTGTGCCTATGGATCATGGTTGAAATACAACTCTAATGATTCAGATATTTCTGTAGTTATTGGAAGAGATGCTAGAATTTCTGGCGAAATGATCCAAAATTTAGTTCAAAATTCACTTATCTCCTTAGGAATTAATGTTGTCGATTTGGGATTGTCTACAACGCCAACGGTAGAATTAATGGTTAAAGAATATAATGCAAGTGGAGGAATTGTGATAACCGCTAGTCATAATCCTGCTGAATGGAATGCTTTAAAATTATTAGATAAAAATGGAGAATTTTTAAATAGTCAATCTGGAGAAGAAATCATTAAGATTTCTGAAAATGATTCTTATGTTTTCTCAGAAATTAATGATTTAGGAACCATATCTAAAACAAAAGATTCTATGAAAAAACATATAGATTCTATTCTTAATCTGGAAATTGTAAATACTGATTTAATAAAAAAAACAAATCTTAAAGTTGTAGTTGATGGAGTCAATTCATCTGGTGGTATAATTGTTCCAATGCTTCTAAATGAATTAGGTATAGATTATTCAACTATTTATTGTGATCCGTCTGGAGATTTTCAACATAATCCAGAGCCACTTAAGAAAAACCTTAATGATTTATGTCAAAGGGTAGTAGAGGAGAGGGCAAATCTTGGAATAGCAGTGGATCCAGATGTAGATAGACTTGTTTTTATTTGTGAGGATGGTGAAGTTTTTGGTGAAGAAAACACATTAGTAGCATGTGCTGACTATGTTTTGAGGAAAAATCCTGGTCCAACTGTTTCCAATCTCTCTTCAAGTAGAGCATTAAATGATATTACAAAATCATATAATCAATCCTACTATACTAGCGCTGTTGGAGAAGTAAATGTAGTTTCCAAAATGAAATCAAAAAAAGCAGTAATTGGTGGAGAAGGTAATGGGGGAGTTATTTATCCGAAAAGTCATTATGGAAGAGATGCAATAGTTGGTATTGGACTATTTCTTTCTCTATTGTGTGAAAGAAAAATAAAGGTAAGTGAATTGCTTTCTAGTTATCCTAAATATTATATGACTAAAGAAAAAATCACTATTTCAAGTGATGTTAATCTAGATGATATATTAATAGATTTATCTAAAAAATATGAGAATGAACATGTTAATACGATTGATGGTTTAAAGATTGATTTTGAGGAAAGTTGGGTTCATCTAAGAAAATCTAATACTGAACCAATAATTAGAATTTATAGTGAAGCAAAAACATTAGAAAAAAGTATAGATTTAATTAAAAATATTCAAGAAGAAATCAAATCACTAATTAATCTTTAGGTGCCTTATCCTTGTGTTTAAACCTATTGTGTGTCCAAAAATATAATTCAGGATGATCCTTAATTTGTTTTTCAACCTTTGAAAGGTATATATCTGTTATTTCATAATCTTTATATTCATTAGGATATTCTGAAATCATTTCAACAAAAACCTTGTAATACCCTCTTTTAACTTTTTTTATTTCACCAAATGCAACTGGTATATCATGTGCTTTAGCAATTCTTTCAGATCCAGTAAAAACAGGAACTTTAACTCCTAGAAATTCCTTCCAATATGTTATTGATCTTATCTGGGCAGATTGATCAGCAGCCATCCCATATAGAAAAAGGTTTTTTTCTTTAATTTGATTCTTAATATATGTGGCAGTTTCATATCTAGAAATAAGTCTAGCTCCATGTTTTAATCTAATTTTTTTAACTAGCTTATCTAAATATTTATTTGATAGGGGGGTATAGACTGCAAAAGGATGATGGGGCACATGATACCCTATAGACATAAAATATTCAAATCCCCCATGGTGAGCAACCATAAAAACAACACTTTTATTTTTTTTAGCAAGTTTGTCTAAAACTTCTCTATTTTCTATTACAAATCTCTTTTGAATTTCTTCTGGAGATATTGTAAAAAACTTAAACATCTCAAAAAACACATCAGTTATATGCCTATAAAACTTTTTCTCTATTTCAATAAGTTCTTTTTTTGAATTTGAAATTTTTGAAATCTCTAAATTAAATCTTACTATTTTTCTTCTATATCTAAAAACATAGTATAGAAGATAATAGGTAATATCAGAACAGAAATATAATATTCTAAAAGGGAGATAAGATATAGTTAAAATTGCGGGGTATATTATTAGATATGTAACTAATTTCATTAATGTAAATATATTCAATTATATCTGGTATTTCTTGTTTTATCAAGTTATATTTAAAGAAAAAAATCATTTACACCTTCTATATAATTTTAGCGACTGTATTCATTTCTTTAAAAGGTTTTAAAGACCAGTTTTTTTTTAATAAATACAAATTTGAGGTAAAATCAATCTTAAATGGAGAAAAAATAAGAATGTTTTCTTCTGGATTTTTACACGTTGACTATAATCATCTAGCTTTAAACCTTTTTACATTATATATTTTTTCTGATCAAGTAATTGGAAGAGTAGGAGCAATTAACTATTTAATTATATATATAACAAGTCTATATATTGGTAATTATTTTTCATTAAAATTTCATAAAAAAGAGCCTTTTTACTCAGCAGTAGGAGCCAGTGGAGCTGTAACTGGTATAGTTTACTCGTCAATAATACTTTACCCTGAAATGAAGCTAATAATGATATTTCTTCCTATTCCATTACCTGCATATATATTTGGTATTGCATACTTGCTTTATAGTATTTATGGAATGAATAAAAATTTGGGTAATATTGGTCATACCGCCCATTTTGGAGGTGCAATAGCAGGTTTATGTATGACTATTTTATTTAAACCAGAAATAGTAGATGAAAATCTTTGGATAATAATCTTAATGATTTCTCCGATAATTCTTTTTATGTATAATTCAAAAAGAAAAATCTTTTAATATTTATTTAGCCAACAGAACAGAAATCCTCTTATCTAGTTCTGATCCCTTTACATCAATACCAATAATTTTTTTTTCAGAATTTAGAAGATATGATGTAGGCATTTTTGTCACATTATAACGTCTAGCAATAGGCTCATTCCAAAATTTAATGTGAGAAATATGAATCCAATCAGTTAATTTATCTTCATTTATAGCATTTTCCCATGATTCTTTATCTTTATCTAAAGAAATTCCTACAATTTGAAATTCATCTGTACTATATTTTGTATTTAAATCAACTAAATCCGGATTTTCAACTCTGCATGGGGCACACCAAGATGCCCAAAAATCTATCATAATTACTTTAGAATTAATATTGTCTAATTCTATAATATTACCGTTTAAATCAGGTCCACTAAACTTTGGGGCTAAAGAACCAATTTCAGGAGATTCTTTCTTCTGATCATTTAAATATTTAATAGCTTCTTTAATTTGTAAAGAAGAAGTGGTTTGTTTAATTAATTCTGTAAAATTATTAAAGATTTCTTCAGCCTTTTCAAGTTCAATTTCTTGTTGAATAATCATTCTTTGAAGGATTAATGAAGAGATATAAGAATCATTATTATTAGTCATAAATAAAAATTCATAATCTGTAAGTTTAGATCTCATTTGTTCAAACTGTTGATTCAAATCAGAAATAATTAATGAATCCTTAATAATAGAAGCATTTCTAACCTCTGCTTGAATTTTATTTAACTCTATATAAAAATCATTAGTCTCTTTTAAATATTTATTAAAATCTACATTAGATTTTGTTCCAGTAATTTTAGAACTTCTTACACTGTCTTTGTAAATTTTAATCTTAATAGATCCAGGCTCTAGAACAACTGGAATATTCTCTCTTTCATTTTCAAAATAAACATAGTGCATTTCAGGAACAACAATAGAATCAGTAAAAGAAAATTTTCCTTCAATAACTTCAGTTGAATCAATAGCTGAAGGCCTGTTATCTTCACCTACTTTAATCAAATAAACTTTTTTATTATCTGAATGATCAGTAGTTGCTTCAATAGAGAAAGTGGAATTATTAGTACAACCTAACACACTGAAACAAATTAAAAGTAAAAGAACAATTCTTTTCATAATAAGGTATCTTTGAATAAATATTGAGCAAATATATAATAATTTAATTCCTTAAATTTTAAAATACAGGATGAACTTTGAAAGCAAACTCGTTCAAGATTTAAAAGCCATTACTGGTGATAAATATATACTTACTTCCAAATGGAATAAAAATACTTATTGTAAAGGATGGCGTTATGGAGAAGGGGAGGCGTTAGCTGTTGCTAAACCTGGAACATTACTTGAAATTTGGAAAATTTTGAAGGTTTGTATTGAAGAAGACATTATTGTTATTGTTCAAGCTGCTAATACAGGTTTAACAGGTGGTTCAACACCATATGGTGATGATTATGATCGTCCTATTATAATTATTAATACAATGCGCATTGATAATATTCAGATTATAAATAATGGTAAACAAATTATAGGATTAGCCGGAAGTACATTATATGATTTAGAAAAAAAATTAAAACCAATTGGAAGAGAGCCGCATTCAGTAATTGGATCAACTTCAATTGGGGCTTCTATTGTTGGAGGAGTATGCAATAACTCAGGGGGTTCTTTAGTGCATAGAGGACCAGCGTATACTGAACTAGCATTATATGCTAAGGTCAATAAAAAAGGAGAATTAGAATTGGTTAATGAATTAGAGATTAATTTAGGTTCAAATCCAGAAGAGATTTTAAATAATCTACAAAATAAAAATTACAATGAATCTGATATTATAAAATCCGACAAACTAGCATCTGATGATAAGTATTCAGAAATTGTTAGACAAGTTGATTCAAAAACACCAGCGAGATTTAATGCTGATAAAAGATTGTTGTATAATGCTTCAGGAAGTGCTGGGAAAATAGTTGTTTTTGCAGTTAGATTAGACACCTATCCTGAGCCTAAAAACAAGCAAGTATTCTACCTTGGTTCTAATAACCCTGACGACTTTTGGCAAATTAGAAGAGATATTCTTAAAACATTTAAAACGCTTCCTAGATTGGGCGATTATGTACATAGAGGCTGTTATGATGCAGCTAAAAAATATAGTAAAGATAATTTCATAGTAATTGAGAAGTTGGGTACAAACTTTCTTCCAACACTTTTCGAGCTTAAGAGATATGTTGATATTATAACAAATAAATTGAAGTTTTTTCCTGATCATTTTTCTGATAGATTAATGCAATTTTTGAGTAATTTTTGGCCTAACCACCTGCCTAAAAGAATGGATAACTTCAGAGATTTGTATGAGCATCATTGGATTATAGAGATGACAGACAATGGAATTGATGAAGCAAAAAAATATTTTGAAGATTTTTTTAATGAAAAAGAAGGTGATTATTTTGAATGTAACGAATATGAGGGTAAAAAGGCTATGCTTCATAGATTTGTTTCTGCAAGTGCAATTGGAAGATATCATGCATTAAATGCAAAAACATCTGGGGAAATGATGTCAATGGATATTGCTTTTCCCAGAAATGAGAAAGATTGGTTTGAAAAACTTCCACCTGAAATTGATAAATTAATAGAGATTAAATTTTATTACGGGCATTTATTTTGCCACGTTCAACATCAAAATTATATTTTAAAAAAGGGAATTGATTCAGAAAAGTTAAAAGAAAAACTTTTAAAAATATATGATGAAAGAGGGGCAGAGTACCCAGCAGAACACAATGTAGGTCACGAATATTCTGCTAAACAAACATTAATTGATTTCTATAAAAAACTAGATCCTATAAATGTTTTTAATCCTGGTATTGGACGCACAAGTAAGCGTAAATACTGGAAATAGAACAATTGTCAGGTTTTTCTATAATAAATATTAGACCTATTTTTGTTTAAATTTTTTCAATGGCTGGAAATACTTTCGGAAATATATTTAAGCTAACTACTTTTGGTGAATCTCATGGACCAGCTCTTGGTGGAGTTATTGATGGATGTCCTTCAGGATTAAAAATCGACTTAGATGCTATTGAAAAGGAAATGCAAAGAAGAAAACCTGGTCAATCAGCAATTGTTACTCAAAGAAAAGAGGAGGATACTGTTACTTTTTATTCTGGAATATTTGAAGGAGAAACAACTGGCACTCCAATAGGCTTTTTAATTCATAATAAAGATCAGAAATCTAAAGATTATTCACATATAAAGGATACTTACAGACCATCTCATGCCGATTTTGTATATGATAAAAAATATGGAAAAAGAGATTATAGGGGAGGTGGTAGAAGTTCTGCTAGAGAAACGGCATGTAGAGTGGTAGCTGGTGCAATTGCAAAGCAAATACTATCTGATTTAAAAATAACTGCATTTGTATCTTCTGTTGGTGATATAAAGGTAGATAAGCATTATTCCAAGTTAAATTTTTCTGAAATTGAAAAAAATCCTGTTAGATGTGCAGATCCTACAACTGCATCATTAATGGAAGATCATATTAAAGATATTAGAAAACAAGGTGATACCATTGGTGGAGTTGTTACCTGTGTTATAAAAAACACACCTATTGGACTGGGAGAACCTGTTTTTGACAAACTACACGCAGATCTAGGAAAAGCCATGCTATCTATTAATGCTGTTAAGGGCTTTGAATTTGGAAGCGGGTTTGATGGAACAAAATTAAAGGGAAGTGCTCATAATGATTCCTTTGATTCAGATGGAAAAACCAAAACTAATAATTCAGGTGGAATTCAAGGAGGAATAAGTAATGGAATGGATATTTACTTTAATGTAGCTTTTAAGCCTGTAGCTACTATCATGAAATCACAACAAACTATAGATTCTGATAATAATGTTGTGGAAATGAAAGGAAAGGGTAGACACGATCCTTGTGTTGTCCCTAGAGCAGTACCAATTGTTGAGGCAATGGCAGCATTAGTTCTAGTAGACTTTTACTTAATTAATAGAACAATCAAACTTTAGTTATTATTTAATCTATAAACTGACCTGGTTTATTGAATTTAGATATATCACATTGATCAAGTTTTCCAAATATTTTATATCTCTTTTTTGAAATATATCCATAAATTGAATCTGAAAGGGAAGTAGGTAATAATTTAAAAATCAATAATATTTTCCAAAATCCACCTAAAGTTTTAAAAATCTCAAAAAATGCAGTTGATTTAGTATAAACCTGATCATTTTTTTGAAATATAACTGTATCAAAATCAGAATTAACAAAGTTTATTTTTTTAATTAATTCTTGACCATTTTCCCCTTGAAGAGTAGCAAATCTTAATTTATAATTTCGATCTAATTTAACTAAGAAACCAATAAAGGAATTACATAAACCACAGATACCGTCAAAATAAACTATGTTGTTATTGTTTTCCATTAAATTTTTCCTTGGGAATTTATAAAGTAATTATATATATTAAAAGTAAAAATAAACATTTTCATTGAAGGTAAATATTGAAAAAAGTTGGCATAAAGAATTAGATAATGAATTTAATCAAGAATATTTTCACAATCTTTCACATTTTGTTAAAGAGCAGTATAATAAAAAGAAGTGTTATCCACCAGGAAAACTAATCTTTTCTGCATTTGATAATTGTAGTTTAAATAATTTAAAAGTAGTAATAATAGGACAGGATCCATATCACGGTCCATTTCAAGCAAATGGATTATGCTTTTCCGTTGATTCAAAGGCTGTTAACCCACCTTCCTTAAACAATATATTTAAAGAAATTTCAACTGATTTAGATTGTATTTTAAGGATCGATGGTAACCTTATTGATTGGTCTAATCAAGGTGTAATGCTTTTAAATTCTGTATTAACTGTTGAAAACGGATTACCTGGAAGTCATTCAAATAGAGGATGGGAGAACTTTACAGATAATGTAATAAGAGTAATTTCCGAAAAAAAGGAAAATATAGTATTTATGTTATGGGGAGGATATGCTAAAAAAAAAGAATCATTAATAACAAAAAAAAATCACTTAATTTTAAAATCGGGCCATCCATCACCATTAAGTGCTAATAGAGGCTATTGGTTTGGAAATAAGCATTTTAGCAAATGTAACAACTACTTGATTAATAATAATTTAAGTCCTATCAAATGGGTTTAGATAAGAATTTTTCGATTTAATTTTTCGTATATTTATTAAAAATAATATTAATATGTTAATCACTACAACAGAAACAATTCCAGGAAAAAACATATCTGAAATTTTAGGTATAGCAAGAGGTTCTACTGTTAGGGCTAGAAATGTAGGAAAAGACATTTTTGCTTCTTTCAAGAACCTAATTGGAGGTGAGATTGAAGAATATACCAAACTTCAGGCAGACTCTAGAGAGCAGGCTTTATCAAGAATGATTGATGATGCTCACAAACTTGGTGCAAATGCAATTGTAAATGTTAGGTTTATGACTTCTGTTATATCACAAGGAGCTGCAGAAGTTTTAGCTTATGGCACTGCAGTTAAAACTAGCTAAATACTTATATTATGTGGAACTTTATCTTTTGGGGAATATGTTTAATATTAATTGTTGCTGCTATTATTAATAGGTTTTCAAAATCTAATAAAGAAAAATTTGATAAAAGAGAGAATTAAAATTTATAGATTATATTTGAAAATTAAATTTTTCAATCTATGTTAAAATTCTTTCAATTTTCAGGGACAATAAGCGGAACAACATATTTCTTAAGAATGTTGTTTACTATATTACTTACCATACCAGGAATAATATTACTTTTTTCTTTTTTTGGTAGTTATTTGATGAATGAGGGTTTTATAGACATGAATAACCCTGAAGGTTTTGATCAATTAGCTTTTCAGGAACAAATTGAAGCAAATCCTGAAGAGTTTTTTAGCAATTTATGGTCTTCGTTTTCATTTGGATGGATTATTAGTCTTGCCATAGCGTTTTTACCAGCTATATGGTTTAGTTTAGCTTCCTATTACAAAAGAATTTCTGCATTATTTTATGAAAATAGAAATAACATCTTTGCCATTATCATTGGATTTGAGATTATTGGTGATTTAACAGGATTAGGAATATTAGATTCCATTAGTTTTCTTAAAACGCCTTTTTCTATAATATCCATATTGATATTTCTATTTTTAATTTTTAAGAATTCCGATATAGATAAAGATGATCACGAGGGTTAGTTAGCCCCCAATTCTTTTTACAGTATGTCCCATTTCTGTAAGTATTGAGGTAATCTTATCTCTAAATTTACCTTGAATGATTATTTCCCCATCTTTAATAGATCCGCCAACTCCACATTTATTCTTAAGAAGTTTAGCTAAATCCTTAATCTGATTTTTTGTCCCTTTAAATCCTTTAATAAGTGTAACAGGTTTTCCTGCTCTTCCTTTAATACTATAATGAGCCTCTAAAGATTGGCTGATTAATTGACTTTTTTTAATAGTTGAAAGAGAGTTAACAGAAGATTGATCTGATTTACTTATTAAAGATTTTAGATCAGAAAGTGAAGAGAATTTTTTCATTCTTTTTTCATGACTCCGATATCAATCAATCTATTAATTAAAAAATCATGTGCTGTGATATCATCAAATTTTTTAGGATTATTTTTATCAATACAATTTTCCAGAACATTTAGCTTCATTGATCCAACAGGATGTAAGAAAAAAGGTATAGAATATCTTGATTTTCCCCATAATTCTTTTGGAGGATTAACTACTCTGTGAATAGTAGATTTTAATTTATCATTTGTATATCTTGAAAGCATATCACCCACATTGATTACAATTTCATCATCTGCTGCAATTGCATCAATCCATTCTCCATTGTTATTTTTAACCTGTAAACCTTTTCCATGTGCACCCATTAAAAGAGTGATAAGATTAATATCTCCGTGTGCAGCTGCTCTAACAGCTTTTTTGGGTTCCTTTTTAATAGGAGGGTAGTGAATTGGTCTTAATATACTATTACCATTTATAACAAATTTGTCAAAATGATCTTCTTCTAAGTCTAAAAATATAGAAATAGCTCTAAGTACATAAACGGCTGTTTTTTCTAAAGCTTTAAAAGTTTCTTTTCCTGTCTTATTAAATTCAGGAAGCTCATTAACAATAATGTTTTCAGGATAATTATAGTTTTTCTCTTGATTATCTAAAAACTGTCCAAAATGCCAGAATTCTTTTAAATCACCTTCTTTCTTTCCTTTTGCATGTTCTTTTCCAAAGGAAGTATATCCTCTTTGACCTTTATAACCATCAAATTCA
>MPLT02153458.1_pt1 | contig 18796 bp, 19 predicted proteins | sample 1617391 | NCBI WGS metagenome assembly MPLT02 (sample SAMN05944800, study PRJNA350692) | marine metagenome | biome: marine; feature: ODZ; material: water; isolation source: 70 m water sample filtered on 0.2 um supor filter | place: Pacific Ocean | collected 2012-04-08 | depth 70m m
CACTGATTTCGGCATAGACGCGCTCCCGCTCAGATGCCTCAACGGTAGTCCACGCCATGTATCTACTCGTTGTAACTGTTTGACAGTGTTAGCACTAGTGTCCTAATGTGATGTTTGACAGCAACCAAGAAAGAAGATTGATCCGATGAGCACATGGATGACAGTTCACGCAGGAATAGACAGAATCAACGAAACACTTGAAACTGCTGGCGTGACAGCTCGCTTCGAAACACTGGAAAAGCAAGTTTGGACCGATCTAATCAACGGACCAGCGTGGGGAACCCCACTGGAACTTGAAATTGATGACGTGCAAATCACATTCAACTACAGGGACGTTGAATGGGCACTTGCCATGAATCTTTGATCAGAAAGGAAATTCAAATGTCTTACGAATACAAACTGATTGAAAAAGACAACGATCAGCGAAACTGGAAATGGGCGACCATCGGAACCATTGACGATCTGTTGAACATGCCCGATGAACTGGTTTTCAAGCACTCACTTTGCATAGGTGAAGGCAAATGGGTCACAGCTGAAGTCACAGAACGTCAAATTGCAGGAACAGTCAACGTGAAGCGAGAACAACGCTTTCATGCCATAGATCACGGCAGCTTTGAAACCACGATTCTTGAAATTCTTGGCAACGACGAATACATGGACTTCATGAGTTACTTCAAAAACCCCGTGTTCTGCCACTTCATAACCGACGAGGCGTGATCTAAGCGTCCCAAATACAGTTGAAGCGACCGCCCTTCGGGGCGGTTGTTTCGCGTTTAGACAAGCGCTGCTTCTGGTAGGTCAGCTTCCATGCGTTCAGCTTTGCCACCTATTGAGTAGCCACGCAACTCGCCGTTCTTGACCATTTCCCACGCCCACGGTTCCCAAATGACACCCATGAATGGCGTGTTCTCAGGAAACGAATACTTCGTGACGCCCTCATTGGGCACACTCAGTTCAGTTTCAATCGCCATGGGCCACGTCAACATTTCAACCATTTCGCCTGCCGGCTTGTCTGAGTGCTGCAAATAGATCGTGCGATCATCAGCACGCACCCAATCCCACAGCGCCTTCTGAAGCGTCACCTCGTCTGTGAACTCACCGTGAGCATCTTCTATGCCAGGTACATAAACGGGACCGAGTGTGTAGCGTTCTTCAGTTTGCTTTGCGACAGGATGAACACCGCTCATCGCTTTAACCAAGGCCAGCTCGGTAGCGCGTAGCTCAATCTCATCTTCAATCAGATCATGACAAATCACCATGTTGCCCGTAACTGGAGCGACTAAGTGCAGACGATCATGCCAATCGTCAAGTTCTTTTGTCGTGGCAGCGGCCACACGTCGATCAGCGAATCGTTCTATTTGTGCCAATCTGGCCTCAGCTGCTTCCATCGCTGAATAACAACCAAACGACCGACCAGTTTCTGAATATACGCAGAACTGTCCGTCCTCTTGACGAATAACTTTCCGCATCCGACGACGCCGGCGGCGACCAGAACCAGTTGGCGCTCCGTATCCAGCGATAATCATTTCTGGTTCCTCAACATAAACTTCGTCAAGTTCCACAGTGATCATCTTGTCCTGCAACCCGTGAACTATCTCCATCAATGGATCAACAAGTTCTATACATTCAGGATGATCAAGCAGTTCTCTGTACGCCATCAGAAGCAACGTCATTGGGTCGTTCTGCCAGCTCTCGCCACCATGACCCTTGTCAGTTTCGGAAGTTTCTTTCAACACAGTTGGCACCTCATTATCGGAAGCATCTGGGTTTACCTTACGCCACGCGGCTCGCACTCGGCGTTTCACTCCAGCGAGGGCATCTTCGGGCAGCTGAACACGATTGCCACGAAAGCCGCCAGGTCCGAGAGCCGCAACGGCGCGCCCAACTTGTGCCGGCGTTTCTTTTTCTTCAAGACTGTCCCAAAGACGCAATTTCCATGTTGATGGCTTTTCTGCGTCTGGAACGTATGCGAATGCCTGAGCTGGAAAGTCTTGTCCATCTTCTCGTTTGGTTTCAGCTTTTTCCAGTGGTTCTCTTGTCTTTGATGCCCATTTCATTGATCAAACCTCCACGCTTGGAATGCTACCTCATGAACATTTTCCACAGTTTGACTTGCTAGTGCTGCCACTAGTGTCCTAATCTGAAGTCATGGCATCAACCAAGTACCTCAAAACCTTCTTCGCAGAAAAGAACCTAGACAGCCGCATATATGAACTGAATGACGCAGACGGCAATCTTCACTTAGTGGACAGCGAACTCGTCATTGACTGCATACACAACACTTCAGACGCCGAGAAAGACGCAATCGCCGACACGATCCGCAAGATTGACTTCGCCAACGGCGACGTTCATCACTTTCTAAAGCATCTAGCAAACGCCTTGGTGTCGTTTCACTAAACACCACGGAGTGAGTAGGACTCGCAAGAGTCGGCGTGCAACTCGCCACACTCCACGACAGCAACCAACCCGAAAGGATCTGTCAATGACCATTCAAGCCCAAGCAGTATCAACCGAAGAAATGACGCAAGAAATACTGAACACTCTTTGCGAATTGATCACAGAAGGCGCATGTGACGGCCAGCTACGCGACCTCAAAGACGTTGTTCGCAAACGCGAGAAGGCGATTGCAAGCAGCATCAACGCAGGAGATCGCATTCGAATCACTGGCAGAATGAATCCTCAGTATTCAGTCGGCGCAACCGCAATCGTTGAAAAGCGTGAACGCAAAGGCAAGAAAGACTTGTTCTGGGTTGTTCTTGAACCAAATCAAAAGCAACTTGAAGGCAAGAAGTTCAATCACTCAATCGGCGCCATTGGTCTCCCCGTAGAGAACGTGGAAAAGATAAGCTGATTCAGCAATCAATCATCGTAGTGGCCGCCCTTCGGGGCGGCTTCTGCGTTTTTAGTCACTGATTTGTTGAACTGCGTCGCCTTTATGTGCGTGCCAGTCAGCGTGACGTGCCATCCAAACACCATGTGCGTCTGTGCGTTCGTCTAAGCGCTGCGTACGTTCGTCAATAGATCTCAGCATCACGGTGTTCTCTGCGTGCGCCTCATTGTTCTCTCGTCGCATCACACTGGTCAGCACCGCAAACAAGCCCGTCACAACAGCTGCTGTCACGGCTCCTATCGCAGCAACAACATCTGTCATCGTTTCCCGCCGTCATACACTTCAGCGTGTCCTACGTCCACAAGAACATCGTTCAAACAGCTGTCCTCATCGCCGACGACTCGCCCTAAAACACGCCCAAACTTTCCGCGTTTATCCAGACTCGTTTGAATCTTGATTGTCTCCTGAGCTGCACACCAGTCCACGACGTAATCTTTGGCGGCCAGCCCACGGGCTTTCTCTGCTTTGTCTCTGGTGCGGCTCTCTGGCGTGTTTATGCCAAGAAGTCTGATTCTGGCTTGATACTGAATAGAGAAACCGAGATCAAGCGTCACATCCACGGTGTCGCCGTCGACCACTCGTTCAACTGTTGCAGCGTACTCGTACATCAGGAACCATCGCTTTCCACTGTCTCGTCGCTGATCGTTAAGCGATACCAACCGGCATTCGCCGCATTGTAGACAGTTGCCTCCACAGCGTAGTCGCCAGGTTCCATCAGCCGATCTATCTCAGCATCCCACTGGTTTTGCACGTTCTGAATAACTGGTCGTGGCGTGGAGTAGCCAACAATGGTGTCGTTCGGGAACTCTGCTTCATCCTCTGCGTCAGCCGGCGGATTGTTGCACGCCCACGAGTCGCCGCCAACAGAACAGTCTCGTCCTCCGTCGTCGTCTTGTTCAATCAATGAACCGCGCGTGTATTCGTCATCGTCGCCAGTGTGGTCGCCCACGTCAGCGTCCGTGTCGTTGTAGAGATAGATATACGGGTCGGCGTGCTGATTGTTTTGGTTGAACTGGTCGCGTCGCAGATTCGTTTCAGCTTCAATCACGATCCGTCGCGTCTCACCAGTCAAATCAGGATCATCGGGAACTGTGAACTGGATTATGTCTCGCTGGTTGCGGTTCGCTGGAGTTTGTGGCGTACTCGAATTACAAACTGAGCAGCCGCCGACAATGCACCAGTCACCGAAACCAGTCCAGCCGCCTTGCGAACAGCTCGCAGGAATCGTTGTGATGACCGAAGTTGTGGTGGTATCGATGACGGTCGGATCAGCGACAGTTGTGGTTGACTGCGTGTTGCTGTAACTGGTTGCGTCATCGCATGACCCGTTACCAAGTCCGTCGTCGTAGCAGGACCATGAATAGGTGCGGAGTCTCGTCGCAGAAATAGTGCTAACGGTTTCTGTTTCCGTAACCGTCGTCGCTGTAGTAACTGTTTGATACCAGTAGCCATCACTTGAATTGAAACCAAGCTCTGAGGTGACGTTCGTTGTTGTTGTCGTGTCTGTCGCTGTGCTGGTTTCATCAGGCAGTGTTTCTAAATACGAGTCTGAGCCGCCGCTCCAAGAAGGTTGTGGAGGCGGAGGCGGAGGATCTTCGATTACTGGGGCGTCAGGTGTGTCATCTCCGGATTCTCCTCCAGATACGTCGTCATCGGAATCCACTTCGCCGGGTGGTTCCGTCGGCTCTGAGCCTTCTCCCAACGGCGTTTCTGTATCCGATTCGTCGTCATCATTCTGATTCTGGTCATCGGATTCATCGTCGTCAGCTTCGTCGTCGTCAGTTTCTGTTGCATCGTCGTTGGCATCATCTGCGTCATCAGGCCATTCTTCATCGTCATCAGTGTCCCATTCAGGCAACGTGATGTCAGGGATATTGAGCCAGATTCCGTCATCAACATCGTCATCGCCTCCCCACATGTCGTCGTCATCCCACCAAATATCGCCCTCGTCGTCTGGTATCAGCCAGTCAGGCATCGTCATATCCGGTTGCGGATCTACACTGAAACTATGCGTGTCATCCTCTGGATCTTCGGGCCATTCCTCAACTGGTGGCAACGGATCTTCGATAACGATTAACACTTCATCATCTTCTTCAACGATCACGATTTCAACCACGAAACCGTCATCGCTCCATTCTCCTTCAATGCGATCTGGTAGTTCTTCAATCAGTTCTTCGGTTCGTTCAATGATTTCTTCCATTTCGGCTATGAACTCATCGCTTACCAGCTCAGCGATGAAACCAAGATCATCTTCTTCTTCAACCCATTCAACGAAATCTTCTGATTCGACCCACACCCAGTCATCATCTTCTTCGTGCCAGTCATCCTCCCAGACTTCTTCATCCCAAAAATCGTCGTCCAGGTCCAGAATGAACGGTTCTTCTTCGCCTTCAGCTGGTTCTTCAAACCACGGATCAGCTTCTTCTGGGTCTGCTTCTAGTCGTTCTTCCACCAACTCTCGTAGCTCAGCCACAATCGTTGCAGGGCGCGCTTCAATTTCTTCAACAACCAGTTCAACTTCGCCCTCCTCATCAATCTCAATAGTGATTTCTTCTGTGATTTCTTCGTCTGATTGCGTGATTTCTAGTTCTGCGACCTGTTCGCCCTCATCGGTTGCGATTGAGAGCGTGATTTGGGGCGCTGTGAGCGGTTCTGGTTGCGCCGGCATATCAGCATCCACGTCTGTTTCTGCGTCTGGCAGAGCTTGTTGTGGCGGTTCTGGTGCAACGAACTGGAATGCAAGTTCTTGGTTGTCCTCAATAACAACGCTCACAGCGATGTTCTCGTCAGCGATTTCAACAGATGCTTCTTCTAAATCGTTGACTTCGTAGCCTTGTTCTTCAGTGACCGCCAACACTGGTTCATCATCAGCTTCGTCGGTTACGTCAGCAATCGTGGTTTCGACACGCGCACCAGCGCCATCTTGCGCCACGAACAGCGAAATGGCTCCGTCGTCACTGTCATCAAGCGTTTCAACGTCAGCTGTGTAGTTCTCAACAGCTGCCGGTAACAAAATCAGCACCGGGTCAGCCGTATTTGACGTGGAAATGTATCGGTACACGGCACCGGGGATCTCGTTGACCAGCTCGCCGTTGAATACGCCCAGTCTGCGGCCTTGATCATCGACAACTTGCAAAGCGATCTGTGAATCTGATGAACCAGCGGCCGTCAACAATGTCATTGACTTGCCGCCATCAGGCTGTGGACAGAAAGCGCACGAAAATGGTGGCTGCCTGGAAGCCATCGGAGTGAGTTCTAGCGTGCCGGTACTACCAGTCCACGCTGATGCTGCTTCTGTGGGGTTAGTTGCAGCGAGCGCATACGTCCACACGTTGTCCACAACATCAATCCAGCGTGTCTCGTTAGGCCAATTTGAGTCGTAGATGTAGATTCGAGAGCCGCCGTCTACGGCTTCGACTGCGTAGGGCGTGACTGCGTGCCCACCTTCAGCTGAATACAAGCCCAATGTGTATCCAGCGGTCGTACCAGGGTTTGCGAAGTCGTCAGCAAGTGTGGCGACGATCTCTGAAGGGGTCTGATTTCGATAAAACGCTGCCGCTGCTTGTGTTTCTGACGAAAACTGCGTGACAAACCAGAACGCCAGCTCAGCCGCAACTCGAGGATCGCCTTGTTCAAGCGCAGCCACCAGCGCTTCTTGCCCCAAAAGGCTCGCTGTCGCACCCTCCTGATACAACCTGAGCGACAAAACAGCGAATCCTTCGCACAAACCACCGGCCATTGCCCGGTTTGCTTGTTCGATCAGCTGCAAAATTACTGGTTGAGGCGTGCATTCACCCAGATCGTTGACTGAAACGCACGCTTGTTCGTCGCCGTACAACCGGCGCGCAAGATTGACCGTCAGAGCTGCCGGAGCGTTTCCGCCGCCGTAATTCTGAAAACCGAACCCGTCTTGCTGCGGTTCGTAGTTCAACGTCACAACTTGCGTGACTTCAAGCCCAGATTCAACTGGAGGCGTGGTATCAACCGTGATTGCTTGCGCCGTTACGTCTGAAACAGCTTGTGAGTCGCTGTCAGCGCTTTTGTTGTCCCCACTACTACAACCGCTAGCGATAAGAACAAGAGCTGCGAGAGCGCTTCCTATGCGCCCTAGCGATTTCGCCTTTTTGCTTGCCAAATGACTGCTCCACAGATAAGCACGCCAAGGACCACGAAAACCAATGCTGCGGTCATGCTGCCGCCTGGAGCGTCGCCCAGATTCAGAGAAAAGTTTTTCGTATCGCCGCCAAGCAAATTGTTCTGTGACTCCAACTCAGCGACACGTTCAGTTAATTGTTCAAATTGCCAATCGGATGAGGCTGCGTCATCAGCGTTCGACTTCAGAAAACCGAAACCGCCGCCCAGCACCGCCGGCAAACCAGCAACCCACGCAATGTTGTCCATCACTGACTGAACAAGTCCACGCAAACGCGAAACCGTTTCTTCAGCTTTGTCAACAGCTGCTTGTGCCCGTTCAGTCACTGAGACTGACGTGCTTTCTACCTCGTCAGCAAGCGATCTCAGCTTGTTTGCGAAGTCATCAGCATCCGACATAGGGAATCTCCCGTTCTCGGACACTGAAGGTCACTGATATTTGTCTACGGTAGCATCCGTCTGTGACTTTCAACTGCGTGTGGTGCGATAAATCAGCGACACACGACGATTGTTGCCCTGCTATCTACGGATCCATGGGTTCTGACAACTCTCTGATTGACAGCTTGGATCGTATTTCTCCAAGTAGATCTTCGATTGTGCGTCCTAACGCCTCGCAATATTTCGCTGGCGTTCCGTTTACGACAGATATTTCAGCTTCTGAAGCAGCGGAGTCCGCTTGATTGGCAATTCTGCTGAGAGTTTCAGCTAATTCGGTCATTTCGATCTCTCCCGTTCAGCTCAACGCGAGTTTTCTCAGCGGAGCGTGGTTCGGTTATTTGAGATCAGCGTACCAGATAATCACAAAGCGCTATACAGCAAACGCATTTCATCAAAGTCGCTGGTGTATGGGCCTTCGTGACGTACGACCATCCCTGATTTCTCAGTCCAGTAATCAAACCACTCTCGTGCGTCCCACTCGTCGCCCTCAATTTGATAGCGAGTGCGTGCGTCGCGTCCTCTGAGTGCCCATTCTTGTTGCCAGTCCTGGCCAATATCGCCGGATGACTTCGTGGGAATGAACCCAATCGCTCCGTTGGGTGCTGCGTACAACACGCCGATGATGCCTTGAACTCCGCTTTGACGCATGATCGTGTACGAAACAGTTTCGCCAGTCGGATCTGGTGGCACAAAGCCTTCAGGAATGAACACGAACTCGTCGAACGTGTATTCGGCGCCTGCCGGCCCGTGTTCTCCTAGTTCTTCGTCCTCATCAAAGACAACTTCAATGTTGGCATCAGTCACGTTTCTAGCTTAGATCAACAATGTCAGCGTCAGGCAAAATGTCGGTTCTAAGTCCGCGAGGTACCGCCTGAGCTTTGATAGTCCAACCGTTAAAGGCTTTTTCTACGTCTGTGACCACGAAATTCAAACCTCGTTCAAGAATCATTTCGTTCTCGCGTGAAAAGTTTGAAATCTTCTTGACGTAGATTCCACGCACTTCAGCTGGAATATCCAATTCAAGCCGGTATTTGCCTCCAAAAGCAGCTGCGTCGCCGACTGACGTTGACACGAACCCATGATCCTGAAACACACCGCCTATCAGCTGCGTGGGTGGATCATCAATGATGTTGCCGAGCTGGTCAGCGAGCACATTCGTGCCTCGTAAAACCGTGATGTTTTCGCCGATTGGGCCATGAGAATCAAACGCTTCGTCCATGTGTCGTAGCGTTGTGATCCCGTTGTCGCTCATAGCGTCATTCAACACCTTGCGACTGCCTCTCGACTTACGCAACGATTTGTTGGCGTTGTCGTACCAACTGCCGGTGTAGCGTTCCAACGCTGCTTTCTCGGCACGACTGAGCTTGTCGGTACGCTTGTTGAACTTTGCGCTTGCAGATCGAACAGGTACTCGTTTGAACTCGCTCGCATCCAATAAATCCAGGTCAGCGAGTTTTTCTTTCTGTTCAGCGAGCAGCAACCGAGGCTTGCCGCCTTCGGTTTTGAGTAGCGCATCCTCAAGATCTAGCCACTTCTTGTCAACATCTGCGAAACGCTGAGTTATTGAGGCAATGAACTCGTCAGCGTTCTTGGCTTGCAGCTTGCCAGCTTGAATTGCTGCTTCTGCGTACGGTCGCAGAATGTCGTCCAACCGGCCGCTGTCAGCCAAATACTTGGCGGTTGCAATCATGTCTTGAAGCTGTTTTGACTCTTCCAAGAACTTCAAACCAGGCAAATCGCCTTTGGCGTACTGTTCAAACATCTGGCCGTACGGCATCTTTGACTGCGAGTTCTTGTTTGGGTTGAACATCCAGTCCAACAGAGCGTCAGCCTCACCCTTTTTGCCGAAGTGCTTGAACGCTTGCCCTTTATCAATGCCAATAGGCAGCAAATCTTTGTCAATCGCTGATCGCAAACGCAGAAAGTTCTCGTTGTGCGCGTCATAGTTGGAGATCAGATAGTCAAACAAGTAGTTCTGCTGCATCTGTTCAAGCTGTGCAGGCGTCAACTTGCTTGCATCAAACTTCTTTCCAGCGAATATTGCTTGCGTGTCGTCAAGCGTTCCACCCAACACCTCATGCAAACTGCCCACTTGTCCGTCAATCTCAACAACACGCACTTGCGGCGTTCTTCCTGCACCAACATTGAGCCGGTTCTGCAAGTCAGCTGTCGCTTGTTCAAGCTCTGCCTGCCAACGATCTTGCGGTTTGAAGATGACTTGTTGTCCACTTTTTGGGTCGACAAACACTTTCTTTGGGTTCTGACCAGAAAGCTCTTTGCCTAACGCTTTGTCCTCAATCAGCTCGTCAGCGTTTAACGACTCAAACAAGCCACGATCAAATTCGCCAGTAGACGCAGCAGGATTGACGTTGCCAGGTGGCGGTTCGGCTGGAGCTGGCTTCTTCTTGGCCGGCTGTTTCTTTGCTGGCTTCTTCGCTGTTGGTTTCTTTGCAGCTGGTTTCTTTTTTGGTGCTTTTGAACCAGCAGCATCGCGAAACTGCGTCGTTGGTTTCTTAGCCAACTGCTGTTTCGCTTGATTAGTTACCGACTTAGGCACCGTCAACGTGCTGACGTTTACGAAGTCCTCTGTGGGTGCGTCAAAAATCTTGAATCCATCAGCTGCTTTTTCGTTCCAGCCAGTGAACTTCTCAAACCACGGCATTTCATCAGCCAATTTGCCCTTGGATAGCGCTTCAATGATGAACGTCGAATCGTAGTTGGGTGAACCCAAGTCTTGTGGGCTGAACAGCTTGCCGTACTTTGCTTTCAGCATTTTGCTCTCGTTACCCAATATGCCCAGCTTTTCGCCGTACGCAAGTTTCAGCGCCTCGTTTTTGGCTACGTTCGAGAATGTTTCGTCAATCGGCCCGTACTGCAAAGCGTTCTGAATGTTTGCAAAGTCAACGAGCGTTTCGTCTATCTCAAACACACCTATCTTCTGAGCTGCTTCTTTCGTGGACTCCAAACTGCTCCTGAACGCAATCATTTCGTCAAAGTCGTAGTGCTTGTTGGCTACGGTTAAACCGTTCCAAAACGCTTCACTCATTTCTGTATCAATCAACAGATTCAACACTTGCGTGACTTGATCGTTGACTTTGTGAGCCATTGCTGCCGTATCAATCAGCTCAGTGATTTCGGCTGGTGAAAGCTTGGCCCAACTTGGGTTTGCCGGATGAGGCAGCTTGCCTTGTAGATCAAAGACTTTCTGCGTCAACGTATCAACGTTTTGAACCGTGTCATCAATGTATTCTCGAAGATCCAACACAAAGGACTTTGCGCCACCTTCGCCGTCTTTGATGCCTAGTTCAAGCAAGTCATCCAACGCTTCGTTCAGCATTTCTTTTGAGTTCTTCAAGAACTGTGTTGTGCTGATACCAGAGTCCAGCGCATCGCCGATTGTTCCAGGTATCGCCGGCGGATTTACAAAGAAATCAAGATCAGACGCTGACAGATTGTAAAACTGCGGATTCAGAATGGCATCATCAGAAACGGTCAAACCAAAGTTGAGAATCTTTTGATCCTCGATATAACCAACGCCGTATTCCTTCAGCTGCATACCCCAACCACTGCCGCCCTGCTTGTTCCATTGAGTCGCATCCATCAAGGTGGTTGACCCCATCTTGTGTTTCGCGCCGACTTGAACTGAAGCGTTCTGAACATCGCCTTTCGCTGTCGTAAAGAACCAGTCGAGCGGTTGTGCTTGACCCGTGTCGCTGGTCCAGAACTCCAACTGCGACGTTGGCAACGCTCCGTCAGCTGCGACTGCTTCGCTAACCGCCGGCGATCCAGCCGGCGTACTGATCGTTGGAGCTGAGGGCAGCTTGATTTTTGGTGGTACGCCTCCGGGTAAGCTCACCGGGTCAAGTTTGATTTGCAACGGTGAACCAGGCAGACCGGTGCCAAGCGACTCAGGAAGCGCATAATCCTTGGTGTTTGGCACGATTTCTGTGGTGCATCGACAGTTTGGGTGCGCCGGCGGATTTCCCTGGTAGCCAATCGGAAAGTTCTCTTTGACACCAACCATGTATCCGTTCATTGGTGTGCATATGTCGCACACGTCAAACCGACCGGTCGTCCAAATCTTCTTGGCACTCTTTTGAAGCAGACCTGATGCGGCCATTTGGTTGTATGACTCTTGTTTGCCTTGATTGCTGGCTCGCATAATTTCGGTTCGAGCGATCATCTTGCCCCGTGATCGGCGCAGCTTCGCACCGTATTTGTCTGCGTCTGCGATGACTTCGGTCAAATCTGCGCCGGCCGCAGCGAGTTTCTCAGCTCGGTGATACACAGCCATTGCCCACGGTTCTGTCAAACCCTTGACTGAGTTAGCGAACGGAGCCATGCCAGCCATCGGTGGACCAGGTATTTCCTGCAAAATTTCAATCAACTTGCTGCTTGTTTGTGCGCTTGTCAAGCCATCACTAAACGCTGCACCTATCACGGCTCGTACAGCTTTGACTTGTTCGCCGGTCATGGTTTTCGCCATCAGCTGAGCTGATTCGTTCTGTGCCCACTTCAACGCTGTTGGAGATGCTTGCCCAAACATCTGTTTCGCTGCGAACTGTGACGGCAACTCTGTTTCAACGGCTTTGCCAACGTTTCGAAGATGTCGAACAACTTGTTCTCGAACGTCGTTGAACTCAACAAAGCCGGTTTCGTCGAGCTGGTCAAGTAAAACCTCAGCAAATAGCGGTTCAAACTCGGCCATATGAACCGCAATGTCCAGGCCAAACGTGCCGCCACCTGGAACCGTTAAACCTTCAACAATGATGTCTGTTGGCAGCGTTTCGTACGCCACCGTAACTAATCGAACAATCTGCTTTTCCCTGGCGTTCAGTCGAGGATCAGCAGCTCTGCGATGCGCTGGATCCTTGCGGCCTCGCTTGATGACGCTCTGCGTATGCACCACGTTTCGAGCAGCTGTTTGACGCGCCCCGGCAGCTGTCCGGTTGCTGCCACCATTGACTGGTATGCGTTTGAGAACGTGACGACCAGCGGTTACACGAATGCCATCACGTCGTCGACTAGACATCCTCTGCTTCTTGAGCCGGTAAACCAGCTGATTGTCGCAAATAGTTTTCGAGGTTCTCGTCTGGGAATAACGGTGCGCCAGCTCCGGACAGCTGATTGATGAACGTACCGAGCGCACCCAGGTCAATGTTTTTGGGTGGTGTGTAATTAAGCTCGGGCATCTTTGTTTCATCCATTCCGTTAATTCGAATGAGTCGAGGAATGCCGTAGGAGTTGAATACTTCAGTTATTGCGTCAAGCCAGGCCGAAAGCGAGCTGATGAACAATTCAATCTTTGAGACCGACAGAGCTTGTGTACCAGTTGCTTGATGACCCAACAAAATGAAGTCAGCCAGGATCGACATGGAAATTCGCTGGTCATAGCGCTGAATGATTGCGTTTGTGTCGAATTGCCGGCGGCCACCAGTTGAGAGCAGCTTCAAGTCGTATGCGAGATTGCCGGTGTCGGGATCGTAGGCCAGGGGAAAGACAATTCCCTCTTGTTCGTCACGTTTGATGTTTCGAACGAGCTGTTTGATTGCGTCCAGAGCTGATGATTCAGCGGTTGTTGCGTTATCGCTCAACAGCTGTGGTGGCACCATCGCTACCGGTAAGCCAGCGAGATCACGTTCAATGCCGATGGCTTCGATCTCTTGAATCTTTGTTTTGTAGTACCAGGGTACGAAAGCGTTTCGCAGCACCGACCGGCCACGGGGATCGTTGTATTTGGTCGTTGTACGAAACAGCAACATTTTTTCAATCGGTATGTATACGTTGTTTCTGCCGAATGTTTCACCCAGAACTTGTTGCTGAGTGACTCCGTGAATGCCACCGTTCGCGTCGATGTCCCAATCGTAAATCGTTGATTGGCCTCGTATTGGTAGCTTCTTCCAACCAACTCGACCGTCGTTGTACCGGCTCGGAGTGTCTCCGCTTGAACCTTCACGTCGCTTGTAAACGATTTCGTGAACACTGAAGCCGTATGTCAAGAACGACAGAATTGCACCGAGCGTTTCATCCCAGCTGTGAGACATATCGCCCAGGCAGCTCGCCACAAATTCGGCGTAGTCAGCTGCGACAGGATCATTGATGTCGCTGGCGTCAATCGACCAGTCAACGCCTCGAATCATCATTTCGACTGCGTGCAGAATGGCTCCCACAACAGGATCGTTGTCAGCCATTTCCCTGTAGTTCGCTATGCCTTGCCGGCCTTGCAGCTGACGCAGAAAGTCCTCTTGCACTTTGCCGCCGTATTGAACCAGGCCAGACGTGCCGACTTCCATGAAGTCTGTGGAAGATGCTTTGGCTTTGCCGATTGTGCGTTTGAAACCCTCGTCAACAGTCATGCTGATCCTCCGTTACGAACTGGTTACGACCTTAGCCGCAAGCGGTTTGGTGCTGTTGTAGCGCAACCAAACCGTCACAATTTCCATTTCGAGGGAGCAGTCATCGAGAATGGCACAACAGCTGGTGCTTCTTTCGGTCCGCTAATCATCAGCTCAGTCAACGCCCAAACCAAAGCATCTAGGCGGTCGGGTGAAGCTGATTGATCTGGTACCCATGAACAGAGCTGATCCTCCAGCTCGCCATGAAAGCCCAGATGATGCACACGGCCTTGTTCATACAGAGCCGCCACCGGTTCGGCCCTGGTTCGTTTGCCTCGACTAGCGTGAACCATCTTCACGGGAGCGTTCAGATCCACTGTTCTCAGCGTATGAAGCACCATATCGCCGCCCTGGTTGGCTTCTGCCACGATGCGATCCGCTTTGTTTGCGTGATATGCAGCAATGGCCGCAGTTCCCCAATCGTTTGGTGTACCTCGAATTGATCGATCGTCGAGAACATACCCGTGGCCGTCAGCTCCGATACCGGCGACAACAATCCCGGTTTCGGCGTTCTCAGCTTTCGAGCCAGCTGCCGGGTCAATCGCCACAACAACTCGTTCAAGCTCTGGTGTCGCTGAAACCCTTGATGCTTCTAGCGTTTCTCTGTTCCACAACGCTCCCTCTACATCGTCAAGCACTTCTGCGTACAGTTCTTGCCGGCCGAGTCGTGTGCCTTCGTATCGACTGGTGATCTCGTCGATAAACGATGCCGCCAAATTTGCCTGGTTGTCGAACGTCGATCCTTTGGTGGTGACCACCGATTGACCCTCGATGGCTAAGAGCTGACGTACTAGCGGTATTGGCTTTGGTGTGGTGGTTACAACAGCTCGGGGCCGGTCACCAATACGCAAACCGAACATCAGCATGTCCCAGGCCTCTGGGTATCTCCAGGCGGCCAGCTCGTCGGCCCAGGCCAAATCATGGTTTGGTCCACGTAACCGGTCTGGTTCATCAGCTGAAAACGCTGAAGCCACAGCTCCGTTGTGAAATGTGACTCGGCGTTTCGATGGTTCGTACCGGGGGCGTTGACCTGGAGGGAATATGCCGAGTAGCCCGGATTCGCCCTCGATCATGGTGTCTCGAACGTCAGCAGCTGTTGGTCCGACCAGAGCGATATGTCCAGCAGAGCTTGTGTTTACTTGCTCCCGTATAAATTCAGCTCCGGTTCGAGTCTTGCCCCAACCACGTCCAGCCAGGATCAGCCAAACACGCCAATCACCTGGCGGCGTCGCTTGTGCTGGCCGGCGGTGGATTTCCCACGAATCGAGGATTGCGGCCTTCTCGACATCGCTCAGATTGTCGATAACGAGCTGTCGAGCCTCATGTGGCAACTGATTCAGCTGCTGCCACAGCGAAACTTCAGTCTCAATCGTCGTCATTTGCGCTCAGACCGTTGTGTACGCCGTTCTCAGACGCTTTCGGTAGCCCATTGAGTGATTGTGCAGCACCGTTGCTTGTGGCCCTCTGCGCTTCTTCCATGCGTTCTCGTAGCATTTCACCAATATCAGTGACGATTGGTTGACCGTCTTGACCGGCAACTTCGACTTGCCGGGGCGCGTCCAGGCCATAAAGCGCCGATTTGCGTTGCGAAACACGCAAGGCCGAGTTGACCAGAAGCGCTATTTCGCCCACGTCGAGCTGGCCGTCAGCCAAAATTCGTGCAAACAGCTTGCGCCACAGCTGTTCAAGACGTTCACCTTCAACAGTTCGCAGCTCGTCAACGCTCTCCCGGCCCCACCATTTCAACGCTCGATCATAGGCCATCTTTGCGCCAGAGCGTGAAGAATAGCCAACCTGGTCAGCGATTTCGTCGAACGTAGCGCCAGCGGTTTTCAGCTGAACAACCTTGCGATATTTGTCGGCGATATCCGGCGTAAGAGCCGGTGTTTGTCCTCCGGGCATGTTCACAGCCTAGTGTTCACAGCTCGTCTTGCCCAGTAGCTGATCGTGATAGTCGGAGCTTGTGGTTCCTGCGTATTCAAAGCTCATTGTGCGTCTGGTTTGGAATGTGGTGAGTTTGCGGCCTGTTTCTGTGTATTGGATGTTTGTGTTGAGGTTCTTGGCTCCCATGACGTGTTGTTGTGTTCTGCCTTTGTGAGTGATGGCCCAGTTCTGTGAACGGTTTAGTGTTGCGATCATGCCAGGGTGTGAGGTTGTGATGGTGAAGCGTTCTCGTTCGTGCCGGTATGCAGCTCCGAGAGTGTCGAGGAAGATGCGGCCGAGGCCGAGTCCTTGAAAGTCTGGTGTGACGACGATTCGGGAACAGCGACGAATGTTCTTCGCCTTGGCGTGTGGTTGACGCATTTCTGCGAGTAGTGCCGCCGGTATGCCGTTGATTGTGCCTAACCAGGATCGACAATGGCTTGCCAGTACGTCGCTTAGATAGTGATGACGAGAGAACGTGCGCCAAATACTGCGGTCGCAGGGTTTGATAGCGAATTTGACCTGTGGTCGGGGTTGAACCGACCCCCAGGTGAACGAGCCGTCAAGCATGTCGAGTGTCCAGTCTGGTTGTAACCAGTCGGCGATGTCGTAGTGACAGCTGACCGCAACGAGCTGCTGGTTTTCGCGTCGTACGTGTTTGGCTACTGCATTTGAACCGACTTGTGCGACGGTTCGATCAACAACTGAAGTGAACTCGTCGAGGCAAACTGGTTTGTCCCCGGATTGAGCTAGGGCGAGCGCTGTTTCTACCCGGAAACGTTCACCGACCGATAGAGCGTCGATTGGTCGTAACCAGGCCGGCGGCGATGAGAACCCTACGGAAGTCAGTAATCCCGTGATTTGGTCTGTGTCGAGCTGGTCGGGGAACAAGTCGAGAACGGCAGCTGTTGGGTTGTGTTCAGCTGGTTCGGTGATTCCGAACAATCGGTCAGCTGCGGTTGATTTCCCGGTACCGGAGGGGCCGACTATGAGGCCGACGTTCCAGGGTTGGTCTAGGTCAACCGGCTCATGTTCAATAACGGTGTGGGTTCCGTGATCGTCGTCGAGGTCGAACATTCCTCGAACTTGCAAAACTCGAGGGCTGACTTCGATGGTGGATTGCAGCTCGTGAGCGGTCACAACAGCGACGCTTTCACGTTTAGATCGTTGTCGGCCAAGAATTGCAGCGTTTGACGTTGGTGTTCGTCGCTTTCGCAGATCACTACGATTTGATATTCGACATGCAAATCTTGAGGATTCGTGTCCAGGTCAGGCAAATTGTTGAGGCCGGCTAACATTTCGGCGATGTCGTCGTCACCCCAACCGGTGCCTTCCAGCTGGTCGAGTGCTTGAACGTCGGTCAACAGTTCGAGCAGCAGTTCGTCATCGTAAATACCGAGGTCAGATGTACGGTTATCCGCTAAAAGTATGCGTTTGGCTTCATCGTCGTCGCAGTCGAGGAAAATGACTGGCACTTCGGGCAGCTGTTCAGCTTGTGCAGCTCGGAACCGGTGGTTTCCCACCAAAATGTGGCCGGTGCTGAGCTGAACGACCAGCGCACCAAAGAAGCCGTTGGCCTGGATTGACTGCCGAATCGCGTCCAGGTTGCCTCGGCGAGCGTTGTCCGGGTGTGGTTTTATGCGGTTTTCTTTAGTCGAGACAAGCTCAATCTGTGGCGAGCTGGTCTGGAGCTGGCTCGGAGCTTGTGCTGAGCTGATTGTTTGCCCTTCGGGCACGTTTGACATTGAATCTCTGCCTTTCTGTTAGTCCACCCCACAAGCCGTAGTGAATGTTGTGGTTGATGGCAAATTCGAGACAATGCGACTGAACGGGACATACGTCGCACAGCTGTTTTCCTTGCGGTGGCATCCCTTGCGCCGGATAAAACCAGTCCAAAGGTGCATCTCTGCACTTGCGATGACGTTGAATGAGCATCGGAAGCGGCGGTGGCGCTGCAAACTCTTTGAAGTCAAATGCGGAGTATCGCTGATATATACTCCGTTTTTCCATGATCCGACAGGGTAGACCCCTTCACGGTGTTGTGTCGGGATCACGCCGAAAAATGTTGTTCAGCTGATTGTTCAGCCCGGTATTTTCTGACCTCTTGCTGAATGGTCATCTTGTGCAAACCAGTTGCGGCGGCCAGCTGAGGGTACGTGTAACCACGCTTTTTCAGCTCTGCGAACAACGCTCGCCGGTCTTTGGCTACTTGTCGAAGTCTCTCGGTTGAATACGAAATGTCGTCAGTCATTTCGGTAGCCATCGCTACCAGCTGAATATCTAGCGGATCGTCAGTTTGAACTCTTGTCATGATCATCCTCCTGCGGCTCGCACGTTGGCGGCCATCGTTCTTGTTGAGTCAATTTGTGTTCGTAGCGCCATCAGCTTCTGCTGCGTCGCTTTTTCTTGTGCTTCTGCGAGTTTCCAGGTATGAAACGCTGAAGCTGAGGCCAAGTGAGCAAGTGATTCTTTCTTGGCTACCGTTCCATCTGGTGATTGAATCAACGCTCGGTGATATAGCCGCTTGTATTCGGCTTCTGCTTCAGCTCGATCCACGGCGAGTTTGTGAAAGGCTTCCACTTCGCTTTCTAGCCGGCTGCCGAGATTCAGAAGATGCTGTTCAATGTCAACCTGATACAGCGGTTCATTTGAGGACATATTCGATCTCCTCAATCATCAGTCGAAGCCCATCAACGTCGCCAATTTCGGTAGGGAAAAACGTCAACGCTCGAACAAATCGAGGGTCGTCGTCAAACAAAACACCAGCGTCAACCAAACCGTCAATGGCCGCTTTTACGGCTGGAAAACAAGCTCCCACGTCCATCATGTTGCGTTTGTTCTTCGCCAACGGTGTGGCGTAGATCTTGACCGCCGGCATTTCCGACAGCTGTTGTGCTTTCGCCATCCAACCAAACGATTCGCGCATGTCTTTGACGTGACGCGCTCGTTCCATGTGATGCCAGCGACGTTCAGCGTTAGCAGTCCACGGACGCGAACC
>MPLT02304807.1_pt1 | contig 18622 bp, 11 predicted proteins | sample 1617391 | NCBI WGS metagenome assembly MPLT02 (sample SAMN05944800, study PRJNA350692) | marine metagenome | biome: marine; feature: ODZ; material: water; isolation source: 70 m water sample filtered on 0.2 um supor filter | place: Pacific Ocean | collected 2012-04-08 | depth 70m m
GATCTGATGCACCCAATGGTGTTGAATCTGTTGAATCCATAGATACTGCACCATTTGAACCTGATCCAACAGCTAAAACTCCTGAAGCTTCTGTAATATCAATTACTGACCCTTCATTATTATCTTCTGGGTTTGATTCTGTACCTTCAGCTTCATGAACAGCTACAATGTAATCATTTACATCTTCTGCTATCAATGTTTCATCATTGACACCACTAATATTACCTGTTCCACTACTTAATTGAAGTGTTTTCTGTTTTCTGATTGTAACAGTATTCGGTGTAATAGAAGAAACCATATTCTTCGGTGTCGGCATTACTGATACAGTCTTTTCTTGTTCTTGTAATTGTGCTCTTTGTCTGATATACTTACCATCAGCAGCATTACCATTACCTGTTAATTCTAATGATGTATCACTTGTAATTGATGAAACAATATAAGATGTGCCGTCAGGAGATATTATTTTATCACCTTCTTTTAATTCTTGAGTAAATTTAGTATTAACACCTGTTTGTGTAGGATCACCACCGTTACCAATAACTGTTCCTGACAATACAAATTGATTATCTGTTGTAACTGTGTTTGCCGCAAAGACTGCTGCTCCACTTGTTCTTGATGATTGATAAACTTGTCTAACTCTATCTGTTGAATATGTTCTGGCAGTTGTTGTTGCATGTAGTCTATTGGCTGTTATACTTGTTGAAGTATCCCATTCTGCTCTAATATATTCATTTGTTGTAAATGCACCTTCTACATCCATTACATAAAGAGTTGTTCCTGATGCAACTGAAACAGCTACTGTTGCCTTAGCACCTGATGTTACTCCAACGATTCTTTGACCTGCTGTTAATTTATAGTTGGCCATTGTGGCCTGAGTTGTAAGTTTTGTATACATACGAACATCAAATAAATGTATTCTAAATAATGATGCTGTAGTATGAACACCACTACTAACAGTTGGTGTTATACAATTAAAGTATCTTACTCTAGCTTGTCCTATCTGTGCTCCGTCATTACCTTCAACATTAGCTTTGGCTGTGTCTCTTAAACCTACTATACCAAAAGGTGTAATAGCACTATCTCCTGTTCCAAATTCTGGTTGACCAAATACATTATCTAGATTATAATAGTTACCTATTTCAAATGGGACGGCTAATGCACCCGAATCTTGAGTTTCTCTAGCCTTGTTAAATGTTAGTAATGATTGAGATTGTTTATCTACTTCAAATCCTTTAACATATCCTTTACCTGGTGAAAGAATACTAACAAATTTAGTCTTATCACCGGGTATTGAAGTATTTGTTGATAAATAAACTCCGTTGTTTAATGTATTATTATAATGTTCTCTTAATTCTAAGTGAAAGGGTTTAACAATATAATCACCACTTTCATCAAAAGTTCTTCTGGCTAAAGTTCTTTCTAATGTATTATAAGCAGTGATTGCAGTTTGTTTAGTTATAATTCCAGATTCAACTCTTGACAATTCAATGAAGTTGTCAATATCTTGAGTTCCTGTAATAGTTTTACCTACTAATGTTAATGCAATCTTTAAACGATTAGCACCTGGTGCGTTTTCATTAGTTGTTCCTGATGCGTTGTCTAATAAACTTGTATCATCTGTAGATGATTGAAGACTTTCTGTAATCTGTAATCCAATTCTATAAGTTGGTGTATTAGTATATTTGTCTAATATGATTGTTTGTTCATCACACCTTACAAAGAAACCTCTTGTATAAAATATACCCCCACGAACTGTCGCGGCAGAACCTGTTGAAGTAGAAGAATCATGTCCCGCTACTTCACTAGGTAATATTGTTTTGAATTCATTATTGTTTGACGCATCACTATAAGAACCATTGGCTGCTAAAGTAACTTCTTGAATTTCTTCATTGTCTACAAACTTAGTATAAGTTGTTGTTGAAGAATCTGCGTTAGACTTTACATAAGTGACAAATAAAGTTAATGGGTCTCCGTCAGTTACTGCGGCTACAGAATTGATTACTTTAGCAACAACACCAGAAGTTTGACCTTGATAATATTTATCATGAGATGCCGTTCTATAAGTTTCTGCTGTTGTTGTTCCAGACCCATTAGGGTTAGCAGCATTTACTTTAACAGCTTCATACTCTGTGTTGACCGTTACAGTACCACCCATAACAAGAGCACCTTCATCAAATACATGATTACCAAATCTTTCAACCTGGTTCTGTAATATACTCTGTAACTGAGTTAGTTCTCTTGCTTGTATCGCATTAGATGGACGGAATAAAATTCTATGAAAATTCTTACTCTCATCATAATCATCATAATAAGGCGATACATTTAAATCTGTATTCTGTGCCATTTATGTTACCTTACATTTCTACTATAAGTTTAATATCTTCGATCTGATCAGATGCTCTAGAAACTGCTTGTCTATTTTCTAAATAGATAATGTCTCCAGAATATCTTTGTACTTCTTCTGCTGTTATTGCAGAAGAACTATTTAAAGTCCCGTGGTTAGTGCTAGTAGATGAATAGATTGTATTACCATTTGCAAATGCCACATAGTTATTTGACTCATTAGGATATGGTAAATATGAGATAACTCTGTTTGTTGAGTCAACTGATACTACGATACCTACTGCTGTTCCAACTACTTCTGTAGATGCATTACGAATGATCGTATCTACAGTTGGAGCTGAGAAACCTGATGATTGAAAAGTCATCTTCTTATAAGCTGTTCTTGTTGTAGCTGAACAAAGTGTATTACCACCTGAATCTGTAGGATTAACAACTACACCGATTTGTCTGAAATCGTTGTCTGTTGGGAAATCACCACTACCTTCTGAGTATTCAAGTCTTGAGTTTAAAATGATATAATTACCACCTAGTTCTTCAACAGGATCAGCACCATGACCATTCTTGGGTGGGATAATGAATTCAATATTAGCTGATGCATTAGTTCCATCTGCTGGTTGATTAGCATTATCAAATCCAGGAATATCTTCATTAGCTATGTAAGCTGTTGTATATCCTGAACCGGCTGTTGTAATTGATACAGATGAAACACCACCTGAACCATTTGTTATTACTGTTGCAACACCACTTGAACCGTCTCCACGAATAGTGATATTTGCTGTTGTTGTTGAAGCTGTGTATCCAGATCCAGCTGCTACGACTCTTACTCTATCAAGAGCTCCATCTACTGCTCCGTTCTCAACATCCCATTGTGCTGAACCGTCGTCTGTAGATGCGTCTCCTAATCTTCCGTCTTGAGAACCTGTATCTACTCCACCAGCGACTGCTAGTTTAGCTCCAAGTGTCTTAACAGGAATAAAATCGTTTGTTACGAATTTAATTACATCAGATGCTGATATTGAATACATAAATTTCCATTGATATCCATCTGATTCTGTTGGTGTAGCAAGTGTTGTATGATCTGGTTTTACAGTTGATGCTGTATTACCATCATTATTTAAACACTTGTATACATTATAATCATCTGTTACAACATAAAAGTATGAATCCCACAAAGTGGTTTTACTATTATGTGAAGTATTTGATGAAGTATAATTGTGACGATACTCGTCATAAGTTGTTCCGCTAGTCCAATCTCGTCTAACAATCGCATGTGATACATCTGAGGTTGATATCTTTTTCAAAGCCACCATGTTACGATAAGCATCATACTCATCATTAGGACTGTCTACGGGAGTTGGCGGAGATGAATCGTCTGACCATGAATGTCCTCTACCGATGAATGAATAAGCTACAGATGAACTCTGAGTTATATCTTCGATAAACTGTTTCGCATTGTTCAAACGAAATTTTTCAGTTATTATTGCTGCCATTGTTATTACCCTTTAAAGTTTAATGTTGTTATAGTTATTTATATCACTTATCCTGTTTGAATTACAGCAGAATGTGTTAAATTTGTTTTTCTACCTAATTCATTTTCTAGATTTGATACAAACTTGTTATCATATAATATACTTATATCACTAATACGGACGCCTTCTGAAGGAGATTCCAATATCATATGCTCTCCAGTTTCTAATAATAAATCATCACCTGATGAGATACCAGTACCACCATCAAGTTGAAGTTTCTGCATTATCGCGTAATTTTCAGTAAACATCATATGTCCTAAGTCGCCAATAGAAGGACCAGATTGATTTGACTCTTTCTGACCTATCATTAATGCGTCTTCTGAAAGTAATGGTAGACTATCAGTTTCATCTATTAGTCTATTACCACTTTCATCAAGTAAGTTGTAAGAACCAATCTGAGTTGATTCTTCACTTACAAAATATTTAGTTTCATCATTTATAGTAGCGTCTTCCCAAAGAAGTTCTTGACCATCTTCTAATAAAATGATTCCACCTTGAGAGAAATTTTCTCCCAAACAATTCCCATTATCAGGTTCAAATATTATCGGTTCTTGATTTTCTGATACTATTCTTTCTGAAATGAAATTACTTGTCTCAAATAATCTTTGTCCAGCTGGTCTGTGACCGAAACTTACACCCACTTGAGATGTAGTATTAAAAATAGAGTCTATTCTTAATGCTGAACCATTACTATTATTAGCTGATGTATTTGAGCCTGTTGTTCTTGAATTTTGTGTATTTAATGTTCGTGTCTGTTTTACACCCGCAGAGAATGTTTTTCCTCTTTGTGATGCCGATTGTGCAAATATTGGAGATGAAACTATATTAACTTTTCTTTGTCTCATCTCTGAATCGTATGTTTCGTTTGGATCGTTCGCTGTAAGTGTTCTACCTCTACCCGTAAAACCAGTTACACCTACTGTATATGTACTACCTCCACCTTCTACACCATTACTAATCTTCTGATTGGCTGATGTTATTGTTGTGTCTGGTGTAATAGCTGTTGACTGAGATGAATTAGATATAATATCTTCTGGAGTCCAATGAAGATCAATACTTGTTGCCGTAAAGTAATTTGTTGAAGCTGCTGTGTTTTGAATTATCTCTGTTCCACTAAATTGAGAACCACCAGCTCCCCAATCTTTATCTCCTCTATGAACAATAATATATTTATTAGTTGTGTCGTGTTCCATTACAATACCTAAAGCATTAGAAGTAGCACCTCGTACCTTTGTTCCCACTGCTAATGCGTTATTTAATGTAGAGTATGATATCTTATGTTGATTATAGTGTGGACTAATATCTAATTCTTTAGTTACTTCATGACCTTTGGCTGTAACTTCTGCAGTTAATTGTCTTTCAAAGAAGTCTCTATCTGTTTCTTGAACTGTATCAGTGCCAATAATATATGGTCTTCCTGAAGCCTGATCTTGTACTGTTGACGCATTTAAAGATAAGAACCTTTCTGTAGTTAATATACCTTCTCCTGTTTCTAATTCTATTCTACCTTCAAATGAACTGAATACTTGGTCCTCAGTTGAATATGTTCCGTCTTCTAATTGAATATCTGCCGTATCTATTTTTGAACCGATAATTAGTGTAGGTATAAATGACCTTGCTGTTTGTGTTCCATCAAAATTAACATTATATATTTGAGCGGAACCATCAATACGATTTCTAATAGATACTTCTCCGAACATTATTGTTCCTGCTGGAGACAATAATGATTTAACTAGACTTCTATATTCATTAATACTCTTACCGACTTTAATCTTATATGAGAAATCTTGATATTGTGAACTATCATGTATTCTCATTGAATCAACAGATGGGAAACCTGTATCATTTAAATAGTTTCCATCTAATTTAGATTCACCAGCAACTTCACCTCTTGCAGTGCAGGGGTTTGTTTTACCTATATAAAAGTTTTTACTGTCACTAGTTGTGCAGTAATCTCCGTCATTAAATATACCTTTAACATCTTTTAATGTTAGATGATTCAAGTCTCCGTTCATAGTCCTAACCGTTCCTGTAGCACCTGTAAGAGCCGCTGTGACCGTTGTATTGACTATAGGATTAGATGAAACATCTTTGATAATACAATGTTGATCATAAGTTCCTATACCACCCATATCAAAATCGTGTCCTGGGTCTTGAATCTTTAATTTTTTAATTGAACCAATATCATCACTAAACGCCCAAAGTTTCGCTCCTGAACCTGCTGTAACATTTGTTTGTGTTAAAGTAAATGATGCACTAGATGTTCCACCTGTTATTGTTCCCGTAGGAACTCCAGCTGGATCAGTTGTTCTTTTATAAACTAATAATCTTTTCTTTTCTGTATCATGATTGGCGACAATCATTGTTTTACTATTTGTTGAAGTTATTACTTCTCCAACTGAGAATGTTGTTCCTGTCGTCATTGTGTCATAGTAAATATAACCACCCATAAATACTTTAGGTAATGTCTTGTATTCTGAACCGGGATGTGATATAGCTATTTTTTGAATAGTTCCACTTGATTCGTTTGCTATAATATCAGGTGAATTTTCATTTCTTATACCATCTTCTAATAATATTCCTCTGTTATCTAGTATAACTTCTATATCTGAACTGTTTGCAGGAGCTGATACGAATGTAATTTTGGCCCCCGCTTGGTCTGTAGTAAATCCTGTTGTTCTGGCTATTTCTGAACCATTTACAAAAACTTTTACTTTTCTAGGATCAAATCCCATAATGACACCAGCATTATCACGACCAGAGAATACTGTTGTTGAGCCATCTCCTGTAAATTCATGCACACCAGCAAGTGTGGCTGTTTCTAATGATAAGTTTCCTTCTGTTACATCTATGAATGCATCAGCTCCAGAACCTTCTGTTCCGGTGTTAATAAATACTACTTGATCATCTACACTATAACCAGAACCGGCATCATCTATAACTATATCTGTTACACCACCTCTACCAATAGAACCAATAACATTGATTGACTGTGTAGCGGTTCCACCTGATGATGTTTTATAATTAAATGTATCTGATTCACTAAATAAAGAACCATTAGATACCATTTCTGTATAAAGACCACCACTCATTGTTATTGAGTCTGGTCCACCTGAGTAATGAGGATATAAATCTGTATTTTCGTCTAATACTACACCACCATCTTCTGTTAAGAGATATCCAACTCCTGTAGATGTTTCTAATCCAACTGGTCTCGCTTGATATTTTTCACCACCTAGTCCGTGTTCAAATACTAAGTAATCACCATCTTCCATTATAATGTTATTATCATCATTATCAACAATAAAGATTGCTTCTGATGATTCTAATCTAATAACATCTTCTGTATCACCCGCAGACCCATCTTCTACACCAAGATAAACACTACTGTCTGTTGTAGAGATACCTGATATTACACCACGAACTGTGGCTTCTGCGTCTATTCTTAATCCATCTCTATCAGATAACACGACTGTATCACCAATAGAGAATGTACCCACATGAGGTAGTATTATCTCTAATTCATATGCATTTGTTGTATCGTTTGTTCCTGATATTCCAGATGCATCATTAATATAAGCTGATGCGACAACTGTTGCACCTGTATATTTTTTTATTTGTCCTTTTTTATAATCTGTTAAGTCTTTTGTACTGTAAAGTCTCATTACAGTAGGTTCAGAAAACTCTGATTCAGAAGGTTTAATTACATTGTCACCAGGGAAGACAACTTCGGCTTCTAATCCATATAGTATTCTGAATAAAAATTCGTATGATTCTTTTGTTCCTTTTGAAAGATATAAATCTTGTACATGCTTCTGTAGTAATCTTTTATTAGCTAATACATCTCTATCAATAAATGGCATGAAGTCTCGTCTAAAGTACTCCATGAAGTCTCCAGATGTTTTATCCACATCAGCGTATGATAATAAATTATTAGATGCATGTAATGGACTTGCTGTAAATGAAGCCACTTTAGCTGTCATACCAGAAGTCTTACCCGTTATAGTTTCATCTATATCAAATTGTGTCTCTGAAAATTGTTCAATATAAAGGTTTGAACTTGTTCCTATAACATCAATTCTTCCCACGGCACCTGTTGTAGAACCTACAACGAATTCATCTCTTTCAAAAGATGTCTTTTGTGCACCACCAGAATCAATGTCTATTTCATAATTAAATTTAGCATTGGGTATAGAAGACGGAGCGTAGGTACCAGACTCTTGTAAAAGATTACCTCTTTCACCTGCAGAATTTAAAGCCTCTCCTGCTGTAGTTCCGTCTTCTAAACCAATGTAATCAATATCGGCCGCATCTTTATAGACAAGTTGACCTTTCTCTAAAAACTCAAAATAAGATTTTAAGAAAGAGATAAATCGTGGAGCTTCGTCCTGATAAAATTCAGGTAATAGTTCCTCGACTTGATCGGCGATTCTGTCATAAAAGATAGGCATAGTATATTAATTAAGCTATTGCAACACCATATGAGCCAAGTAAGACCCAAGTAGATCCGTTGTAATACAATAATGCTGAATCACCTACTGCGTCAAAAGTGATTGTACTACCATTAGCGAAGGCTGCTGGTGTAACAACTGTTGTTTGACCAGATGAAGACTCTACTTTAGTGTAAAGAATTTTAATCTGACCAGAAACAGTTCCTGCTGCCAAAGTAACGGCGTTGTTACCTGAGTTATCAGTATTTGTAGTAAACGCTGTAACTGCAGATGTAACATTAGCTGCTCCAGCTCCTGTTAAAGATTGTTCTGCTTGTGCAAAAGCTAAGTAAGTTGGTAAGTAGTTAAGTAAATTAGCTACTGTCAATTTCTTATTAACTGGAGTTCCAGAAGGATCGTCAATTACATGCAACAAGTCTTCACCTGCTACGCTTGTGCTTAAATCCGTAAGCGCGGTTATTTTTTTATCTGCCATTTTAGTTTCCTCTTAAATAAGCATTGTTAAAACCCTCACCATGAGGGAATTCTACTCCATGCATATACATGGATCATAGTTTAGGAGTAACTAGACGAGGTTGTATAACCAACTCCAGCACTCGTTTCACCACTAGCTACTGTATCTGCTACACCCGTAACAGATATTTCAGAAGCAGTGATATCCAACAGTTGATTTCTAGTAGAAACAATATCGTTAGAACTAGGAATTACTGTGAAATCTATAGATGAATCAGTATTAGATGTTGAACTGTATGTCAACGAATTAATACTTACTACACCTGTTGAATATGTTATAGTTCCAGCTGTATTATCTTTATATACTCTTGTAGAACCATCTAAATAAAATCTTCTTACATTTCCTTCACCGTCATCATCAAAGAAATAATTATTGGCGTCTCCTGATATAAAGAACCCTGTTGTAGTCAATATACCTCCACCTGATTTATTATGTCCTGAATGTGGGTTATAAAATGTATTACCAAAATCTAATTTGATAGATGATTTAGTACCATCTGTCGTGGCCGTGTGATTCTTTCTCAATTTAATATTTGTAATATTAGAAAGAATAGAAGTTTCTGTACCATCTATCTTAGAAGTTAATTGTGAATGTCTAAACAGCGTATCAAAACCTGATAAATTATTATTATCATAAGAAATGATTGCCGCTTTAACTAATGTCTCTAAAGCCGATTTAGTTTGAGAAGTTTTTGTTGGGTCATATTTAAAATTACTATTAATAAGAATTTGTAATATTTCGGCATCAACAACTTCTGGTCTAACTGTTAGTATACTTAAATCAGATAGATCATTTTTTAATTGTGTCTTTTCGGCCGTTGTTAAATTATTTGAATATTGTGAGGGTTTTAGAGAAACAAACACTTTACCATATTGAATAGGATCGGCGTCTTCTCCTCCCCATACTGCAATAGAATCTGCTCCTGGATATAGTTCTTGTAGTTTAGCTTTATAATCTTGAACTGTTACTAATCTATTTTGTGAGGTATAGAATTTAGATGCTGAGAACTTAATTTGATCTGTAGTTTCTTTACCTTTACCACCCGACGCACTAACTGTATTTGTAAATGTGACATCTGAATTACCATTAATAGATGTTAGCATTGTAAACACCGTAGCACCATTAGCATGAACTGTGTTAGTAACAAGATATGATATCGTTATTAAGTCTCCATCTTTTGGTTCAGCACCAATTACACCATCACCAAAATATATTTCAAATAATCCATCATCATTTTCTTGTATATAAAATACATTTGATGTTGAAGTTACACCCGTCAAGTCACCCGCTTTAGTCCAAGCTGTAGTTGTATTATTTGATGTTATGTTTATTTTAATTGTGGCCGTATCTACATTACCATTCAATAACGGAAATCTTTGATTAGTTACTTGACTATTATATCTATATAAATCAGAAGTCAATTTACCTTGCGCTATTTCTATGTTTTTAAATATAAATGCTCCATCTGTTGGAGTTATTGTTTTATTATCTAATGATATAAATGTATATGGTGTTCCATCGTAAACTGTTCTAAATTGATGACCTCTACTAATACTTAATGATGAAGGTGTCACACCAGCTACTTTTGGTGAAGTTACTGTTAAATCAAAAGATGCCTTAGCCGCTGTTCTTGATGCTGGTGTATAACCTAATTCTTTAGCCCTAGATACAACATTCTTTCTTATCTGTGCTGTGTCTAAGAACATTTCCGATGCTACCATGTTTGCGTTGAATGCTGATGTATGAGCTGTGTATGCTAATAAATCTATAAGAAGTGACATATTAGAACCATCAAAATTATAATCTTGTAAAGTATCTTGTCCTTTTAAATATTCTTTAAGACTAGTTGATACTTCATCAAAATCTAAATCTGTTATATTAATGTTTGAACTTTTTATTGTTGCCATATTATCTTACTCTCTGTAATATTAAGTCTAATGTATGTGGTCCACCTATATTCTGAACACCGAATTCTACTGTTACATTCATTTGATTCCCCACCAAATATGCATTTACTTGTTGTATTGAACATCTAGGTTCCAGACTTTCTAAGGTATCAACTATCTGTCTTTTTACTATCTTTGTTTCATTAGATGCCAATTCAAATAACATATTTCTAAGATTAACCCCAAAACTTGGTTTAAAGGGGCGTTCATAATGATTCGTTAAAAGAATATTTTTCATACTTCTTTTAATAGCATTAAGATCATATTTTAATGATAAATCTTTTGAATCTGGGTGTAAAGACATATTAATATCAATATCTGAAAACCATCTTCTAGCTACTCTTGAACTTTTATTTTTAGTGTTAAATTGTGCCATACTATTATTTATGTCTCTTATATTATTTGTTTAACCATTATCCTACACCAGGTAGTGTTGAACCAGCTGATGAACCAGATGCGATTGGGTGAGTATGAGTTGCCAAGAATGCAGCTCCACTCTGAATTATAGGTGATGTTATCGCACCGCCTGTAAGTATTCCAAATACATTCATAGCTCCTGTATGATTTAAAACACCTGTTGTATTAATTATAGGTGAGACTATATTCGTTATAGGTGCTGTTAGGGTTAATGGACCAGCAGCGTTAGTTATAGTTGTAGCACCAACTAATGTTGTAATATTAGTACCACCAGCTAGAGTAGTTATATTTGTACCTAGAGCTGATGTAACATTTGTTGTTCCAGCTAGAGACTGAACTGTTGTACTTCCCATTGATTTAATTTTAGTAGAACCTGCTACTGAAATATTAACTAGATTACTTCCTAATACACCACTCACAGCACTAAACGCGACACTTGTAACAGCGTTAGTCATTTGTTCAGTCATAACTTCTGCTACTTTACCACCCAATTCTTCACCTAAAACTTTTGTGGCTACTTCTGTAACTTTTTCTGTAACTTTTTCTGTAATCTCTGCTTGAAGGACTTCAACTTTAGCTATCTGTTCAGCTAATTTTTCTTCTAATTTTTCTTTTACTGCATTAACACCCAATTCTTCTAATACTTTATCTTTAAGTTCGTCTTTCTTATTTTCTAACATACCTTCAAAATCAGTTAATGCTTGGGCAACTGTAGTTGCCGCATCATCATATTCTCGTAAAAATTCATCAATGACATGCTCAGTTTCTTCGGTCAATCCACCAACAGCTTCAGACACTTCTTTAACAACACTATCTACACCTGCTTTAGTTTCTGTGTCTATTGACTCTACTGTATCAATAACTGTTTTTATTCCTATTTTCTCTTTTGCCGTTTCAACATCTGTAAGAACTTCTGCAACTTCTTCTGTAGTAGAAGTAAGAGCTTCTTTTAATGCCGGTACTTCTTCTGTAGTAGTTGTATCAGAAGTAGAACTAGTTGTAGTTGTATCAGAAGTAGAACTAGTTGTATCAGAAGTAGAACTAGTTGTAGTTGTATCAGAAGTAGAACTAGTTGTATCAGAAGTAGAACTAGTTGTAGTTGTATCAGAAGCAGAAGCTATTGTTGTAGTTTCAGCCTCAAGTTCTTTAATTTGTTCTTCTGTAACACCTGCATCCAAAAGTTTTTGTTTTGTATCATCTGTTAGTGTTCCGTCTTCATTTACAAGTCCCGCTGCAGCTGATTTAGACAATGCTTCAGAACCACCCGCAGCTGCTATTGCATTGGCTGTTATACTATCTCCAACTTCAATATCAACAGCACCTTGAATTTTAACTGTATCTTTTCCTAATATAAGTGTATACTTATCTCTAACTATCTTCTCTACATAAGTTCCAGTGTTATCTATTTCTACTCTAGTACCTGTTCTATGATGTGCATGAATTCTCTCATATTCCGGTGTATCATCTAATTCAATAACATGACCAGATTCTGTTTCGTGAACATGATTAAACGGATATATTGGTTTTACATAATTACTTCTATCTGGTTCTCCTTTAGATAAATTGATTACTGGATATTGTGTTGTATCTCCTCTTGCCAAGAAGTTTACATCAGTACTCCATACACCATCACCATCTAAATCTTCTTCTTGTCCTATTGCAAAATATTCTGCTTTGGGATATGATTGAGATGCAGATTGATATGATCTACGAGGAGATTTATCTAATGCTAAACTTAATCCATAATTTCTATTAATATGTTGTGCGTTCTTTCCATCTGGATTATTATCTTTATCATAATCTTCTTCTGTTGCCAATCTTGGATCATTGAATCCTTTACTTGGACTTCTTAATACTTTATTAAATGATCTAGTTCCTTTATCATCAATTCTTTCATCTATTTTATAATAGTCTAGTGGAGAACCAATTAAAGAACCCATTACAACAGCATCTTGTTGATCTTTACCATCTCTCCAGAATCCCATTACAGTTGACCCTTCTACAAGTCCATGTGTTGTAGTTCCTAGACCAGATAAAGATGGAGAAGTTGTCGGCATTAAGACTTCTGACCAAGGTAAGTCTGGAGTTGCTATTAAAGTCTTATCATCTGTATGTGCACCGTAGATTCTAACACGAACTCTATTCAATGCCTTTGGATCATTCCTATCTTCAACAACTCCTGTAAACCAAACTAAACCTTGTTTTCCTTGATACATTATTCTCCACTCCCATAAGTTGCTTCCGTTAGTTCTAAATTATTCCTTAAAGAGTCTTTCATACAAACAATATTAGTATTACATATCATTGGATTAAAACTCCATTGAACATTAGTTATCAAGTGTAATCCATCATGAAACTGACTACCTTCATTATATTCTTCCACTGGATCAGATTTTGGTATAACTAAATTTATTACTTGACCACAAGATATGTCTGTTCTGGTTGATATTAAACATTGTATAGTATGAAACTTTAATAACTGACCAACAGCTTGTCTCATTTGTTGTCCACCAAAGTGAGCACTACCATTAACTGACTGAACAATATCTTTAGTATCATTAACATAGTTACTCTGATTTAGTAATAGATGCATTGCGTCATTATATTGATTGAGTGGTTTATAAGTGTTATATATTCCATCAGTTGTAGTGTCTTCATCAGGAGCTCCCTGTTTTGCACCAATATAAAGTGTTTCAGGTGATGTTCTAATGAATGGATTGGAATCTATATGTTCTACATTTTCATTAAAGAATCTTTCTAAATAATCGTAAGATTTTTCTTGATACATCTTTAGTGTATTATTAATTGTAAATAATTTTGAAGATAAAAGACCCGAGGTAGTGGCGTCTAATACACTACTTGTACTTGACATATAGTAATCAAGTATTCTTCTACCTGCTCCCAAAACATCTAAAGGAGGTGCACCTTGTGCATCGTAGGTGGCCACCGGGTTACCGGGTCCTCGTCGCTCATCACCATAATCTGTATAGACAAACTTTCCATCACCATCATGATTGGCCGAATTATATCTTATACCCAACATATCTCTTATAGAATTTATTATATAATTACCATTAGCGGTTTGATAAAAAAAGTACGAATCTATAGGACTACTATCATAATTATTAGCCTGTGCTTTACTACACAACCAGTTAATAGTTTCTTGAACAGTCCAATTAGGTATTGTAACTTGATGTTCTTCCATTGCTGGAGCTCTCATTTCAAATGAGGGTTCTAATCTAGAACTGGTCTCATTCCTGTTTTTTATATTTAAATTATCTTCTGCAATCTTAGCTGCTAAAGATAATACTTCTCCTTTAAAGGTCTGACTTATTCTTATTCTTTTCGCGTCCAGCATTTCTGGAGAAGCGAACATTAGATTAAATACTTGCGAATGTGCATGGGTTCTTTTAAGATCATTTACTCTATAAATTCTAAATACTTTATCTATGACATCATCTTCATTAACTTCTAAACCGGGTCCTCCAGCTGGTTGATGAAATCTAATTCTTATGGATTCTTGACCTGAAAATTTTACTTTTTCTAAAAGACCAATTGAATCTGCAATTACTACTTCACCAGATAAAAAATTATCATATATACTCTCATTTATAAAACATTGCATAAAGAGTTGTCTAACATCAAAGGCTTCACCTTCGTTATTAACTATAGTCATTATATCCAAGTGATAACTTGTATGGTCTTTATAATCGGCGACTGCCATAACTTAATCTCTCACTAATGCTTTAAATTCACTTATTACTGCGTCTAAATATTTATGTTCAATATATCTGATTGTAAACTTATCTTCATTTAAGTTTCTTTCATGTTCTAAATTAGTAACTGGTGTGTTACCTGTTGAATCTGTTGTTTTAAAATTGTTAGAATCTGTATAATGATTAATGGCGTCTTGTTCATTCACTACAGAAGAAACTGTAAAACTTTTAGATGAATCACTTCCTGTCACGACACTATTATTTGTAAATGTACCTTCTACACTATTTAATGTAATTCTATTGTGGGTGGGATTTACATCTGTTACATAGCCAAATATACTATCTGACTGACTAACTTTTTCACCTAAAAGAAATTTACTTGATTCTTCTGTTGTATGATTATATGAAACGATATCTGTAGATGAAGAAGCTGTAAGACAAGTTCCTGAATATTTTCTATCAATAAACTTATTAAAATAAATAGTACTCTTTGGCCAATCACTCAAGTCTTGTAAATTTTCATTAACTAAAAAGAATGTCCAATATAAAGTGGCATCTCCATAAAGTCTACTGGCTGTGGCGTCAGGTCTTTCACCTTCACCTATTCTATAATAAGAGTATCCAGATACACTTTCTTGTAAATAAGACCAAACTCCTACTTTACGAAATAAGTCTTTTGCCCTATGATATTTACCATCACTTTTAAAATCGTAAACGATATTTGGAATATGTTTAAAAAATCCTTGTGCCATAGTTTACTCCTATTTGTTCAGCATAGTATTATACATCGGATTGCCTCCTGCAGATTCAATCTTTGTGTCTGTTCCATCATTATGGGTGATCACCGTTGCTTCTGAATCTTCTTTAATTTCACTTATCAACATATCGTCACTTATGTTTGTACCTTCTCTAGCTTGAGAATTTCTTTTTGGATTCGCTGCAGATACTTCAGAATAGAATCTAGCTCTATTTAGACTGACTGTTTCAGTAAATGTTAAATTCATTGTTACAGCCATTGGAGCGCCATCAAAAGTTGAGGCATACCCTTGACCACCAGTGTAGTCTATATCACAACCTGTGCATACAGATGTTAATGGAAAATCTAACCAATCCTTAATTAATCCGTCAAATTCTATTGCCCACTCATTAGGAAAAGTCCATGTTCCCATCATAGCTCCCTGAACACCCGGTAACATTGATGTCTTAAATGCACTAAATATACTTCTTAATTCGTCAGATTCTCCTTGATTTTTTGGTCTAAATGTAAATGCATAAGTAAATGTTCTAAACGGGACACCACCAAAAGTTTGAAACTTCTTTGGATTAATCATAGCACCGGCTTGCATTTGTCTTAAACCAGAACCAGGTAATATCGCTGATAACTGTTTCTTTACCATTTCCATATCCATTGCAGCTGCACCAGTCATATTTTTATCTTTATCACCAAACAATGAATTTAATATTGTAGATAATATGTCGGCCTCTGATTCAGAATATGTGACTTGTAAATTATCAGCTAAATTGTCTGGTAAATGTAAGAATATATCATAGAGTCTATTAGTCTCTGGTAGAGTATCATGAGATATCTTACCTGAACCTACAGACCCGGCATCTTCTTTAATTCCTTCATGTCTCCTTTTTAATGATCTAAAATGTATCCAATTTGGAAACTCTACTGGATCTCCAAATTCTGTTTTCATAGATTTAAATCCAGGATATCTTAATATAGTATGGCTAGGAGGAGAGTCCTCAGGAGCATCTGAGCTTGTATTCGCGGCATTCTGTTGAGCGTCTGTAGTTAATGCTTTCTGTCTCGCTGTTCTAGTTCGAATTCTAGTATCTATTATGTCTGAACCAATCGATGGAATATTAGAAGTTCTAAATCCTAATGCCCCATGAATAAGGTCATCTAAACCATCTGATATTCTTTGATCAAATAGATTTTCAATTTTATTACCAATCTTGTCTAAATTACTTCCCGTACCCCAATCAGATTTAAAATCATTCCATTTATTAGTGATATTATTATAATCATCTTCGACTGAACCAAGATATCCGTCTACTTTATTTTTGAATTTGTTGAATGCCACATCAATCTCCTATTTCGTTTATAAATACTATATAGTTATTTATGTCTTATAAAGGAAAGTTTTCTCCAAAGAATCCCAATAAGTATAAAGGGAACCCTAGTAACATTATTTATCGTTCATTATTAGAGCGAAGATTTATGGTCTATCTAGATAATAACCCATCTATTCTTAAATGGCAATCTGAGGAAATCATAATACCGTATGTTTCACCGGTAGATAATCGGGTGCATAGATACTTTCCTGACTTCTATATCAAATACAAAAACGCTAAAGGCGTCACAGTAGAAGAATTGATAGAAGTAAAACCTTTCTCTCAATGTTCTCCACCCAATCCAAAGAAGAAACTCACTAAAACAGGTAGAACTTCTAAACGATATCTTAAAGAAGTACAAACTTATATAGTCAATGATGCCAAATGGAATTCGGCTATAAAATACTGTAAAGATAGAAACTGGAATTGGAGAATTCTTACAGAAAAAGACATTAACATCTATTAACTGATATAAATACTATATTAGACTATGGTAATTATATTATGGTAAAAACTAATACGGAGTAAATTTTATGAATAAAATATTAGTATTATTATCAACTATAACCGCGTTGATATCTGGACCAAGTTTCGCTATGTCAGGACACTATGGATTAAGTTCTGATTATATGTGGAGAGGTGTATCACAATCCGATGGTAAACCTGCAATAAACTTTAGTTTAGAACAAGAGGTTGGAGCTGGATTCTATGGAGGAGTTCAAGGATCAAGCGTTGACTTTAATGATAGCACTAAGATCGAATATGATCTTTATGGTGGGTATAAGTATAATAGAGATAAATTTTCATTAGATGTAGGATATATGTCTTACAGATATGATGCAAATTCTGACTCTAGAAACTTTGAAGAAAAATATGTAGTACTTGGGTATGATGCAATAAGTATAGGTCATGCTTCAGGTATGCATGATGCGTTAGATTATGATTGGGTAGATTTAAAAGTCCCTTTCATTGACTTCGCTGATGTTACCTTACACTATGGAGATTATGATGGTGTCAAAGATAAAAGTGTAAACATTGAATACGCCCTATCAGACACAATGAGTCTTGGAGTATTAATACAATCTAATGTTAGAGATGATCACATCGCCATAGGTGATGCAGTATCAGTACATTTTAAAACAGTATTTTAGGACTAACAGATGGCCGGGAGACTTTTCGATAAATTAGAACAAGAAGCGTTCAGAGCAGGAATAGCTGCAAGAACAAAAGCTTCTATGGATTGGTTTCAAGCCAATGTAAGTAATACAAAAGTTTCCCGAAAATCTTTAATTGGAGACGGACCAACTAGAGCTCGTCAAGTATATGGAAGTATGTATCATTTTCAATATGATCCGAAAACAAAAAAACAATTACCATACTACGATAGATTTCCATTATGTATTCCTATACAACCCGCTCCTGATGGATTTCACGGATTAAACTTACATTATGTTGCTCCAAATATTAGAGCACAATTTTTAGATACTTTAATGGACATAACAAATAACGATAAATATGATAGAACAACTAAAATGAGATTAAAATATCAAGTAATGAAATCAGCAAAGAAAATGAGATTTTTTAA